>Ga0075011_10002138_pt1 | contig 10724 bp, 12 predicted proteins | sample TARM_MetaG_T_14_FD_72354 | JGI IMG/M metagenome (GOLD analysis project Ga0075011, IMG submission 72354) | Freshwater microbial communities from Pennsylvania, USA, analyzing microbe dynamics in response to fracking - TARM_MetaG_T_14 | ecosystem: Environmental > Aquatic > Freshwater > River...
CGCAAGAGTGTGATCGTGCTGGGCGAGGATGGCAGGAAGCAATACAAGGTCTCGCCGGAGTTATTAAGGCCCCTCCGTGACGTGAAGTAGGTCAACTACGTCTTGGAATGAACGCTTACGGTAGACGAGCCAAAGGCCTGTACCGCGTTCTTGTTACCGCTTATATCGGCAGGCAGCAGCATACTGGTCTCTTCACGGTGGCCATCCTTGTGCATCAGCACCCCCGTTACCTGAATGCCGCGTTCCTGCGTCTGAATACGAAAGCTCACCGCAAAGCCGTGCTTTTGCATCACAGGCCGCACGGTATCGACGATATCCTCCAGCGTGGCGTAACAGCCGTTATTGGTTTTACCCCGCTCTTCAATGCTGGGCAGCTCCGTTTGCATCGCTGCCATAGCGGTGCTGTAAGCCATCATGGCCTGACGATCCATGACCCGTTCCTGCATTTGCAACAAGCGCTCCATCTTGTCGATATCGACATCAGGATTAAGGGCAGCGCGCTCGATTACTTGAATAATCGCCGTGCTATCAGCCGTGGGATGCGCTTCTAGCGCCGCTGAGGTTGGGGAGTGTTGAGCGTTGGCGTCTGCTTGAATACCGGAAGGTGGTGTTTTGCGACTAGAAGAATTTACTACATGAGTCCGCTGTGCCATGGGGCACCTCCTATTCTGTATAAAGCGATAATCCAGGGCGAACCAATGCCCAGGCTTGGTGGTGTTAAATGAAAGAGCTAATCGGCTAAGTAATCACCCAGCGCCGAAGGTTTGATGGGCTCTAGGCGTAGCTCGGCTCGGTAAAACTCACCTTGGGCACACACCAACACCACCGCACGATCCGTTTGATGCGCGATGAGCTGCTGGGTGAGTCGGGTTAACGCGGTTTCAACTGCTTGGGAAATAAAGGTCATCAAGTTACCTCGCGGCATAAGCCCCACAGCAAAACGCCCCGCTGTTGAAAGCGAGGCGTTAATGTCGTGGGGTAGGGTTAGAAAAGGAAAGACAGACGCTCAGTGATCTACGCCACCAGGGCAAGGGCAGCATCAAGGGCTTCCTGCTTAAGCTGTGCGCCCTGACCAAACCAGGCCGAATCCATACGGGTATCGTTACTGCGTGCCCGCTTATCGTGATCGACGTATTCCGTCACGGCATTGAGCAAGCCCCAGGCCGTGTCTTTGGCCGTCACCAAGTGAGAGCCTCGGCCTTCGCCGTGATACAGCTTCTGCACTTTATTCAGGGCTCGGTAGTTGGGCAGTTTAGAGGGATCGTCTAGCGGCTTCTCGGCCCCACAAATCACCGACTGGAAATACTGCTGCGCTTCCTGCCGAGTGATTTTACGCTCCGCTAGGGTTTTCATCCGGTACATGAAGTCATTCCACTGAGACACCGAAATGCCTAACTGACGCTTCACTGCTCGTGGGTCGAACTCTGATCGGTGGGGCACCTTCACCGCTTGCGAGGTGCCATCCACCGCAATTTGCAGCGTGTTATTGCACACTACCCGTATTGTGGTGGGCGTCGCCATCGTCGCCAAGGTGCCGTCACACGAGGTCGCCAGTAGTAAATAGTCGTTTACTTCATCCTGGCCTTTGAGTGAGGTGCTTAGCCCGCTACGGGCTAACGCCCAGAACTTGCGCCCGCCTTTCAGTACGCCTGCGGTTTCTAGCTCATACCCGGCGTACTCAGTCAGATCACGGTAAAACTCCAAAATCTCTTCGGGCTGAACCACCTTATAGCGCTGCGACACCACCGATAGCGGTACCTTGGTATCCGAGCGGTAAAGCACTTTCTGTTCAGGGAACGAGTGAATGCTGCCCAGGTGGCTAGCCCCTTCGGCGATAAAACGCACCGCCGCTTCTTCGATATGCCAGTTCATACCGGCCTGTTGCTGCCACACTTCCAGCGGTTGATGACGGTCGAGTTGTTGCCCCAGGCCATGCCAAGGGGTAGCGCCGACGTAGGCCATTTGTTCAACGAGATGTGCCATAACAAAACTCCTTTAGGATTTTAAATATTAATGAGTGCGCACGGCATAACAGCCCGCGCCAAAGGGCAGCGGGCTAGCCGTCTTCGTCATGATCAAGAAAGGGAATAGCGAGGTGGGTTATTCGATGTGAGGGCGGAAGGTGTGACCACAGCCACGACACTCGTAATTGTCGAGCACTTTGGTATCTAGCTCTTCGCCCAGTTTGGCTCCGGCGACACCACCCGCTGCCCCACCGGCTAAGCCACCAAAGATGGCTCCCGCCAACGTACCCAGGCCAATACCTACCGGCCCTGCAAAGGCTCCAATTGCCGCACCGGCCTTGGCTCCCCCGAGTGCACCAGCAGCGCCTGACGCAGTACCAGCAACGGCCCCGGTGGAGCCACCGACCTTGCGACCAACATTGAGTGTAATAACGTGATGCGAGCCACAGCTCGGACAATAAACAGACATGGGGTTACCTCCGATTCATTTTTTGAACGATGAATGACGCCAGCGGTTGCCAGCTTCATGGAGGTAATACAGGGCTGAGATTTTTTTGAATCGAATCGGTGGGGAGGCGTGACTGGCAAGGGGAATAAGCGAGCAGGCATGGGCCAATGTAATTCTTTACATCACCGCTCCATCGGATGCCACGATTCATTTTTTGTGGGAGTACCTGACGGACGGGAAACATCGGGCATGGCTAGACACCCGGATAAAAATCACGGGTGAATACGGCACCTAGTATCAAGAGCTTATCTAGGTATATGTTAATATATACTACTGCACTAGAGTACGATAAGCCGCCTGCAGTAGAGCATGTTAACAAGGCACTAGGGCGCACAACGGTGGTGTATTTATAACACCACTTCATCGCACGATAGCGGGACGGGGTGGTGCCCAAACACCACCCCGTCAGTCAGCTAAGCATTACCTACCTTGATAGCCCCCACTAAGACACGGTGAGCATTTTTTCCTCATAGAGGTGTGTCTCAAGGGATGGGAGACGGCGAAGCAACGTCATCCCCATGCCCGTCCTGAACAAGACTCTCCTAGAAGCGTGGTCATACCGGCGAGCGTTTGATCTCGCCGCTTATCCTTCGATCTGGAGATTAACCATGAAACAGCCTAAGCGTTTAAAAGATAACCGCAATCACGTCCTGCACTACAATCCCGAGTACATGCCCACGGAGGGCGTGGTAGTACCGGTCATGACCGAGAAGGGGCCATTGGTCTTGGATTACCTCGACCGTGCCTATCAGGTGTTTGATAACGCCTTGAACGCCCACAGCAAAGTATTAGCCGTGCGTTTTGATTTGAAACTTCCTCAGGGCATACCGCTACCCGATGACGCCCAAACTAACCGAGTGATGCGCCGCTTTCTGGGTTCTTTGCAAAGCAAGATCGATGCGAACCTGAAACGCAAGCGTAGCCCGCATAAATGCCTGGTGCGTCATATCGTGGCCCGTGAAATTGGCCACAAGAACCAGAACCTCCACTTCCACGTGATGCTGCTGCTCAACGGCCATGCCTTTCGCCACATCGGGTCGATTGATTGCGAGGACGATAACCTGTTCTGGCTGATTGTCGAGGCCTGGGCCAGCGCCTTGAAAGTAACGCTCGTGGAAGCGGTTGACGGGGTGCAAGTCGGTTTCAAGCGGGGGGTGGCTCATTACTACCTTGACCCCATTGAAGACTATCACAAGCTACCCGAGGCCTTTCATCGGGTTAGTTACCTTTGCAAAGCGGCGACCAAGCAGTACGGAGATCGGCACCATGGCCTGATGACCAGTAGAAGATAACGTGCCTTTGCCTATGGTATAGCACTGTCCGGCGTCCACGGGAAAAACCGGGGTAATACGCCCGCCGACGACAAGCGCCGTAAACAAATCATCTTTCGACAATCAGGCCTGCCCTTATGGGAGCAGGCCTTTTTCGTTGATCCATTAGGAGCACTCAAATGTTTAATTTCCCTTTCTCACACGACACACCGCAGCAAGCACCACACGCATTCTCTGAAAAGCGCAATACGACACCCGCCCCCTTGCCTTGGGAAACCACTGCATCGCCTCAGGACGAAGCCGAAAAGCGTCTAGCCGACATGGAAGCGAACGAGCCCAAGCGTCGATTGATTCGTGACGCCAAGGCGCTGTGCAAGCTGCGCAAGATTACCCAGGCCCAGATGGCTGAGGAGATCGGGGTGCCCCGCCGTACCCTGGAGGAATGGTTGCAATTTCGTCGGATGCCCAAGGCACCCGGCACGACGCTTCTGCATCGCTGGATGCAAAAATATATGGAATAACACTTAGAAACTGCTAAAGTTGCTACTTTGTAGCAGGTATAGCTGTTATTTTAAGGTTAAAAAATGAAAAATAAAATAGAAGCAGAAGGCCAGGTAGTAGAGGTCCCATTCGGGGATGAACAGCCTGACCAGTGGCCGAGCTACCGGGAAGACAGCCTCTTCTGGTCAGCCGTCGTTGAAGCTGCGGCAGAAGTCCAGGTTCCCAGAGAGATGGCGATGATGTGTGCCTTTGGTGCCATTTCCATCGCTGGCCAAGGGCTGACCGATGTCAAGATGCCAACGGACCATGAGGTGCAAACGCCTCTCATGCTACTTACCTTGGCAGAATCGGGGGAACGAAAGACAACGATTCAAAACCTCTTCTTCAAATCGATAATTAAGATGAATCGCACCTCCGTAGAGGTGAGTGATCAGCTTCGTGAGAAGTTTTCAGATGAAGTCATGATCTGGAAGGTAGAAGAGAAAGCCGCCAAAAGTCGCTTGTTCAAAGCTCTCAAGGATAAGAATGAGGAAGCCACCAGCGAAGCACGCCAATCACTTAAGCAGATCCAAGATAACAAGCCTGTCCCTCCTGCGTTCCCTCGCCTGCTGTATGACGACACGACACCGCACGCGCTTGTACAACACCTTTATGACAACTCACCCCATGGCGGCATGCTAACCAGTGAAGCCAACAGTATTTTTAGTGGGCGAGCCCTGCAAGATCTCGACAAACTGAATACGCTTTGGGACGGTGGTGATGTGATTGTAGATAGACTGACCCGCCCCAGCTTTGTACTCAGCGGCGCTCGCTTGACCCTTGCGCTGATGACTCAGCCGAGCGTGATTGAACGCTTTCTTTCCAAGCGTGGTGAGGAAGCCAGAGGCATGGGGTTCTTAGCACGTTTTCTGGTAGCCAAGCCAGGAAAAATGGCCGGCACACGCATAACTCGCCCACTTAGCCCACTCCCGGCTCTTGATCATTTTAACGAGCGCATCAAGGAAATATTGACGAAAAAAACCTTCCCGCACCTTTACCCAGATGAAGCCCCACCAACAATAAAAGTTCTCACCTTTAGCTCTGAAGCCAGCGTCCTGTGGAAGCGCTATGACCAAGGCATCGAAAATGCGATGAAGGATGGCCAGCCCTATTACTATTACACTGACCATGCCTCCAAGATCATGGATAATGTCACACGAATGGCGGCATTACTTCACTACTTCGAAGGCTATGAAGCCCCAATTTCTAGTGAAACACTAACTTTCTGCTATGACGTGGCGCGAAAGTGCTCGACTCACTTTCAACGCTACCTGGCGGGAGAACCCCAAGTGGTGTCTGACGCCAATGCGCTGGCGAAACATCTTTTAGAGCAAGCTGACAAGGAAGGGCAAAAGCCATACGCCAGTAGCCCGGATATCCCCAAACATCTTGCTCTCGGGCGTTGTCTGAACTTTTCCCTAACCGATCTAAAGCAACGAGGTCCTTACAGGCTACGGGGTAGAGAAAATGACATGCGCCTCCGAGAAGCCCTGCACCTACTCGAAAAGGTAGGGCATGTCGGATACAACACTCGACAAAACCACTATGTTTTTAGAGAAAACATACTCAGCAGCAGCAATGGCCCCGAGCTGCGTAACGGGATCGAGTACCGTATCGAGTCACTGCCTTTTTTCACCCATCAAGAATATCATCGAGATCCTCACCCTAATTACTACAGCGATAGAAGCGGCTTCTATTTGACAAAACCAGAGCACTTAGCACCTTGATTACCACCCAGACGAACACTCTAATGCCTGATAAACATTATGCTGATGAATGGTAAATGACAGAAAATAAAAATATGACATCAGCAGCTGACAAACACCTTAGCAACATACGTCTATCCAAGGATCATCGCCGATGTATTCGGCTTGGCCGAGCTGACGCTGCAGAAGCTAGTGCTAACGGCGAACCTTGCTCCAAGGGTCATAGTCAGGCCTCACGGCGTTATCCAACTCACGTTCCAGCAAATCCGCAATATGGCCCCAGTTACGCGCTCCCAGCGCGACCTCTCTGATCGGATAATCGCCGGCTGCATGTGTCGACACGTCCCAGATCACGACGGAGTGAATAAACCGACGCAGCCATTTAAAGTCAGGGGTGTTAGGCACGAACATAGCGCCACTTCTTAAGGCGCTATAGGGGGTACGAGGCTTTGGCCGAAGGTCGTCGCGGGTCAGGTATTCCGGATCATCTTTGGGCAGTTCGTCGCAGGTTGCCCAATTAGCGCACACAAAGTGATTCGCCAGCGCTGCGTGCTGAAACGTCTGAACTACCTCGATATAAGGCTTCTCAGTCAACCAGATACGTTGCCGCTGCGAGATGCCCTCCACTCCACCCATCACCATGCGATCTGGTGGATTCTGCGAATATTGATAGGCGTGCTGCAGTAAACGGCATTGATGCATCATCGCGTACACTTGGGCCACACGCACTTGGGTCTGGAAGCTCACCGGCTCGTCGTAAATATTCATCCGCTAATGATGCCTTATTCTCCACCCGCTTGCACCGTGGCCACTAGATCAAAGTAGGTCCGTTTGGTGATGTCATTCCACGCCCCATTGCCTTCAATGTGTACGAGGAAACTTTTACCGTTTACTACTAACTTCATACTGCTTACCACCCAGCTTTTTGGCAGGCGCAGTGGGTATTAGCTCTCGGTTTGGTTCACCGGGCAATACGGAGCCACCAGAAGCAGCTTCGACAAACTCAACTGCGGGTCGCTGTATGATGACAGTAAGGTCACTAATAATCGGCACGTAGTCAATTTTGATGCCTTGGCTTCGAAGACTGTCAGTCATGGCTTGAAACGTACGTACTTGCATTTTCTGATCGGGTCTCTCACCACGAGTTACTAACGGTTTAGTCAAACCCACCTGATCTGCAAATTTCTGTTGGCTAATATTCTGTGCAGCTCTAGCTACACGCATTGCCATCGCGTCAAGTGCTTCTCCTTCAGCATATAACCTGACGCAGTCAAGCGTACTGAACACATCCAGCTCTATGTTCTCTTGCCGCATCACATAGATAAGCCTCACCAGCGTATCCGCTCGCATCGCCATATCTGGCTTTTCGTTACGTGTAATGACGCTTTTTGTGACGCCTAACCTGTCAGCCATCTCTTGCTGAGTCCATTGGCAAGCGGCCCTCGCCATTCGCATGGCGATCGCTAATCGTGTTGTTTCGTACATATTGAGTTGACTCCCTCCAGAATCGAGCTAGAATGTCACTATATAAACACATCAGATAATTTTGTGACATAAAAATTTGGAGACACCCATGAATATTGAGACCTACCGCAGCATCGCGCAGCCATACAAGCACGGAGGATTTACATCTACCTGTATGCTCCGTATAAGCGATGTCAAGGCAAGAACAGGTCTATCCAGATCTACCATCTACAGCAAACTTGACCCAAAATCATCAGCTTACGACCCTACTTTTCCAAAACAAATAAAACTTGGAGTAAGGGCTGTTGCCTGGCTAGAGGAGGAAGTTGATACCTGGCTTCAACAGCAGGTGATGATGAGGCACTAGCGCCTATAAATGGTTACAAAAGTGACCTACACGCTCAATACTGCTCAGATATGGCAGGTATTATTGTCTTGCATACTCGCCGTCTCATCCCTAAAATCTTGGCTAACACACCCGCCAAGCCTATGTCTGTTACGGCAGTCACGCTCAAATCGCGCGGGTTTTTTATTGTCTGTGCCTAGCAGGAGCTTGAATGCGGCAGTTCAGCAAACCCGCCATCACAGTGTCTGAACAGCTTACCTTGCTCAAGGCGCGTGGCCTGCAAATACATGACGAAGCTCGCGCTACGCTTTTTCTAGAGGCCGTGAGCTTTTTCCGCCTAACCCCTTACATGCGACCTTTCCAAATCCCTGATGATTCTGACCATAGGTTTCGACAGGGTACAGGATTTCGCCAACTAAGCCGCCTGTACGACTTTGATCGGCGTCTGCGGCTATTAGTCATTGATGCCGTGGAACGGATAGAGGTCGCCGCCAGAGCAGCTATCTCAAACCACATGGGCCCCACGTATGGCGCCCATTGGTACTTGAACAAACAGCTTTTCAAGAGCCGTTACGATCATGACCGTTTACTAAAAAGCATCGAGAGCACGCAGCGCAGTGCGCTGAAGGACTACCAGCGTGAGGCGGCACGTATTGAAAAACTGACGCAAGCCGACCAGCAAAGGAAAAAACAGCTACTCAAGCGCCGTGCTCAGGAAAGCTATGCACGCCATTATGCACTTAACTACGATGACCCCAGCCTTATGCCTGGCTGGGCAATGTTGGAAGAATTAACGTTAGGAGAGTTGTCCCATCTCTACAAAGGCCTAGCTAAGGACATTGATCGTAAAATTATTGGACGACGCTTCAACGTCCCTGCACCCTTGCTAGAGTCTTGGCTGCACACCTTAACTTCGGTACGTAACATCTGCGCGCACCATTCACGGCTGTGGAATCGCGAACTTGGTATCAAGCCCGAAATTCCTAAACAGCGGAGCTTTTCTTGGCCAGGATATTTACGCCGTGGTACGTCACACACCCGTATCAGCGTTGTGCTAGCGGCGCTCCAATATCTCATGCAACACGTAAGCCCCCATACTCGCTGGCACGAACGGTTAGCTGAGCTTTTGCAGGAATTCCCAGAGATATCCCGTGAAGCTATGGGTATGCCTGAAAATTGGCAATCCGATGGATTCTGGAATAGCTAGCTATGCAAAAGAGGGCGTATCTAGGTGACTAATTCACCCTTCTAAATAATAGATTCCACTAACGTAGCAACCTTTTCTATCGCTTGCTTGCGCTCTTTAAAGTAGTCGTAACGGTCGTAGATGCCTTCAACACCTTTAAGCTTGTGGTTCAAACAGCGCTCAGCCACATGACCAGGCACTCCTAATTCAGCAAGCAGGCTTCGACAGGTGCGCCGGAGGTCGTGAACGGTGAACATCTCCATCTCACCCATCTTATTCTCTGGCTGTTTCTTTTTTCCTGCCTCATGACCAAATTGTTTGGCGATGGCACGGTTTAACGTGTCCTTCCCCATGAAAGGCTGCTTGCTGCTTCGTCGATTCGGAAATACATACGGGGAACCACATGCACGCACATGAAGTTCCTCAAGCAATGTAACCGCAAGGTGCGGGAGCGGAATAGTGAACCCAATGCCAGACTTACTACGCTCGCTGGGCAGCTTCCAATGCTGGTTTTCTAAATCGAATTCCGCCCAAGGCGCTTCAATCAGCTCCGTTTTGCGCACTCCTAGCACAAGCAGCAAAGCACAAGCTAAATAATTCTCACGGCTAAAGCTGTCGTTGTTATCTCTGAAGATTTTGAAGACGTGACGGAGCTCATCAATCCTCAGCGCTCTATCCCTGCTTTTCTCAACACCACCTGCGTCATTTACATTAAAAGCCGACGCTGGGTTATACGTCAGCAAGCCCAGTTTGATGGCATGATTAAACAGCTGCTTAAGATACATCAGGGTATCGTTAGCGATGGTAGGACGCCCGCTTGCTGAAACCTTTCTGATGATGTCGCGAACATCCATCGGCGTAACGCTATCAACAGCCATGCTACCAAGGGACGGCGCGATCTCTTTGTTAAAAATTCGCTCAGGGATGCCCGGATGCTTCAGCCGCTTTAGTAATTCTTTGTGCCAATCTAAAAACAGATCATCAACCGTGCGGATCGTGATTTGTTCTGCACGCTTACGAGCCTCAATGGGATCAACCCCGTCACGAATCAAACCCTGAGCTTCGACTGTCTTTATCCGAGCTTCCGCTAACGACACATGCGGGTATTTACCCAGAGTCAACTCTCGCCGCTTTCGGTTAATCGTGTAGCGCAGCATCCAGTAAGGAGCGGCACCCCCTTTAGGAATCATGAAGTAGAGGCCATTGCCGTCACTATGGCGCCCTGGCTTTGCCTCTTTCACAAGTGCTTGTACCCGTCGGGCTGTAAAGCTTCCCATATAGCGTGTTCCTTAAAGCAACGCTTTTTATTCTAACTTATTGATTTTTATGGCTTCGAATGATTTAAGATTATATTTTAAATATTTGAAATATATAGATATTTTACTAAAAGTGGGGAGTATATAAATAGATTTTACCCCTTTTCTTGGGTAGTAGCACGATCTACTACCCAATTTACTCCCCACTTTTCTCTGGCTTCAGCTATATTTCATTGGATCAAACTGGACAAAAAACAAAAAAAATAATAATAAAATCAATAATTAGTGGAATTTTCTGGAACACACTGGAAGTCACTCAATATTTTGAATCTGCTCTCGCATCTGCTCAATCAGCACCTTCATCTCCACCGCGCAGCGGGTTGTCTCTGCCACCACCGATTTTGACGAGAGCGTATTCGCTTCGCGGTTAAGTTCCTGCATTAGGAAATCCAGGCGGCGGCCTTTGGGGCCTTTTTGGGCGAG
>Ga0075011_10002139_pt1 | contig 10723 bp, 9 predicted proteins | sample TARM_MetaG_T_14_FD_72354 | JGI IMG/M metagenome (GOLD analysis project Ga0075011, IMG submission 72354) | Freshwater microbial communities from Pennsylvania, USA, analyzing microbe dynamics in response to fracking - TARM_MetaG_T_14 | ecosystem: Environmental > Aquatic > Freshwater > River...
CCGAGCTCGGCGCCGAGCTCGGGCGCCTCGCCGGGGTACTCACCACCGCCCGTTCGCAGGCAGGCGAACGACTCGCCGCCGCCGTGACCGCGGAGCTGGCCGGCCTCGCGATGGGCGGGGCACGGCTCGAGGTGGACGTCGACCCTACGGAGATCGGGCCGTGGGGTGCCGATCAGGTGATGTTCTCGCTCGTCCCGCACCCGGGCGCACCGGCGCGGCCGCTCGGCAAGGGCGCGTCCGGTGGTGAGCTCTCGCGCGTGATGCTTGCCCTCGAGGTCGCCCTCGCCACCGCGGCGAACGGGCACGGCGAGAGCGCGCGGGTGCTGCCCACGTTCGTCTTTGACGAGGTCGACGCGGGCGTCGGCGGCAAGGCCGCCGCGGAGGTCGGGCGCCGGCTCGCCGTGCTGGCGCGCAGCACCCAGGTGATCGTGGTCACCCACCTCGCCCAGGTCGCCGCCTTCGCCGACACCCACCTCGTCGTGACCAAGTCGGCGGGTGACTCCGGCACGGTGACGGGCGTCCGGCCCGTCTCCGGTGACGACCGCGTGCGCGAGCTAGCCCGCATGCTGTCCGGCCAGGACGAGAGCGAGGCCGCCAGGAGGCATGCCGTCGAGCTCCTCGCGACGTCTGACGTGAGACGATGACCCCGATGAAGCTCATTCCCCGCCGCTCCAGCTCCCCTGCTGTCCCGCCTGACGATCCCGCCGCCACCGGTCCGGTGGCACGCGGGCCGGCGCGGGTGGGTCGCCGGACCAAGGACCTGACCAAGACCCTGGCTCCGGGCGACGTCGCGGTCATCGACCACGCCGACATCGACCGGGTGGCCGCCGACGCGCTGGTCGCGGCACGTCCTGTGGCGGTGCTCAACGCGGCACCGTCCACGTCGGGCCGCTACCCGAACGCCGGGCCCGGAATCCTCCTGGAGGCGGGCATCTGCCTTGTCGACGGCCTCGGTCCGGAGATCATGGACCTTGCGGACGGCACGCCGCTCGAGATCCGGGGTGGCAGCGTCGTCGTCGGCGGGACGACGGTCGCGGAGGGTCTGCTGCAGACCCCGGCCACCGTCGAGGCTGACCTCGCCGCCGCGCGCGAGGGCCTCTCCGAGGAGATCCAGCGCTTCGCCGAGAACACCCTGGCCTACCTCCAGCGCGAGAAAGACCTGCTGCTCGATGGCGTCGGCGTCCCCGACGTGCACACCCGCTTCGAGGACCGCCACGTGCTCATCGTGGTCCGCGGCTATCACTACCGCGAGGACCTCGCGATGCTGCGGCCCTACATCAAGGAGAACCGGCCGATCCTCATCGGTGTCGACGGCGGCGCGGACGCGATCCTCGACGCCGGGCTGCGGCCCGACATGATCGTCGGCGACATGGACTCGGTCTCCGACAAGGCGCTGTGCTGCGGGGCCGAGATCGTCGTGCACGCGTACCGGGACGGGAACGCTCCCGGGCTCGAGCGCGTGGAGGCGCTCGGCGTCGCGCCGGTCGTCTTCCCCGCCACCGGCACGAGCGAGGACATCGCCATGCTGCTCGCCGACGACAAGGGGGCGGAGCTCATCGTGGCGGTCGGGACGCACGCGACCCTCGTCGAGTTCCTCGACAAGGGGCGTGCCGGCATGGCCTCGACGTTCCTGACGCGTCTGCGGGTCGGTGGAAAGCTCGTCGACGCGAAGGGCGTCTCGCGCCTCTACCACACCCGCATCTCGAACACCCAGCTGACACTGTTGTCGGGCGCCGGCGTCGCCGCGGTCCTCGCTGCGCTGTGGTCGACGGCGTTCGGACAGACCTTCTTCGGGTTGGTCGGGGCGCGGATCGACGTCTTCGTCTCGTGGCTGAGCCGCCTCTTCGGCGGCTGACCGTCACCAGCCTCCCCTTTTCCACGCACCGACCCAGGAGCCCACTGCCCCGTGATCGACTTCCGGTACCACATCGTCTCGCTGATCTCGGCGTTCCTCGCGCTCGCCGTCGGCATCATCCTGGGCGCCGGCCCGCTCCAGGGCGCGCTCGGTGACCAGCTCACCGACCAGGTCGAGACGCTACGCACGGAGCGCAACGAGCTGCGCGACGCGCTTGACGCGTCAGAGCGCACCGCGGACAAGCAGCTCGAGTTCATCGAGGCCGCCGGTCCGAGCCTGGTGCAGGGCTCCCTCGAGGGGCTGCGCGTCGCGGTCGTCGAGCTGGACGAGGCTGCCGGGGACCAGCGCCAGACCGTGCTGGACAGCGTGGAATCCGCCGGGGGCACCGTGGTGGCCGCGGCGAGCCTCTGGCCGGCGTGGACCAGCGCGGACCACGCGGGTTTCCGCGACACGCTCGCCGATGGCATGCGTGCGCGAGTCGGCGAGGTCGCGCAGGGCCTCACCGACGACGCACCGGCCGACGAGGTGATCGGTGCCGCGCTCGGTGTGGCGTTCAGCGGGCAGGTCACGAGCGCGGTCCGCAGCGAGGAGGCGCAGGCGCTCGAGCAGCAGCTCATCCAGGCGGGCCTGATCGCCGTCGACAGCGCCCGGGCCGAACCCGCGGACATCGTCGTGATCCTCTCCGGCGCGCTGCCCGAGAGGCCCGAGGACCTCGACGAGGCGAGCAGCCCGGCGCCCGAGCAGGAGTCGGTCGCGGCCTTCGTGACGCTGGCCCGTGCGATGCAGGAGGTCGTGGCGACGGTCGTCGTCGGCCCGACGGCGGTCCAGGGCGACGTCGTCTCCGCAGTCCGCGCGGACAACCGGACGGCGCGCGTGGTGAGCACCGTCAGCGGTGTCGAAACCCCGGCCGGTCGCATCGTCGTGCCGCTGGCCGCCGCGGCACATTGGGTCGGCGAGGTGGGTCAGTACGGCTTCGAGGACGGCGCGTCCGTGCTGCCGCCCGACGTTCGTGGGCAGTGGAGCCTTGAGGAGGAGCCGGAGGAGCCCCTGGCCGACGGGACCGAGTCTGCCGACGCCGACGGCGCTGGCGGTGTCGATCCCGACGGCGATGCCGAGTCCGCCGACGGCGATGCCGAGTCCGCTGACGGCGAGGAGGCCGGCGCGGAGTCGGCGTCGACCGAGACCGCGACGTCCGCCGGGGGACGGTGATGACGCTCGGCCGGTTCGCGCGCGCAGGCCTCGTCGCCGCTGTCGTCACCGCCGGCGTGCGGGCTGCCGCCGAGCGGCAGCCGCCTGGAGGCGCCGAGCGCTGGACGCGGACCAACCACCGGGGGGAGCCGATCAGCCTGCTGGAGGGACCCGCCGTCACCGTGGGGCTGACCGCCGGGGCACTTGCCGCGGGCAAGGGCCGTGGCTCCCTGGCCGGGGCCGTGGCCACCGCGGGCGCGGGAGCGTTCGGGCTCGTCGACGACCTGGGCGAGGACCGCTCGACCCGCACCAAGGGCTTGCGCGGTCATCTCGGCGCGCTCGCCGAGGGCCGCCTCACCACCGGCGGGCTGAAGGTGCTGGGGATCGGGGCGACCTCGCTCGCCGCCGCCGCGGCCGGCACCCGCCGAACGGGGTCGGTGCCAGGATGGGTCGCCGACGTCGCCGTCAACGGTGCGCTGATCGCGGGGACGGCCAACCTGCTCAACCTCCTCGACCTGCGGCCGGGCCGCGCTCTCAAGGCGGCCGGCGTCCTCGCCGCCGTCCCGGCCGGAGGCTGGCTTGCTGCGGGCGCGAGCGGCGCCGTGCTGGGCGCGGGAGCGGCCGCCTGGCAGCGCGACCTCGGTGAGGGGGACATGCTCGGCGACGGTGGGGCCAACGCCCTCGGCGCGCTCGTCGGGACGAGGCTCGCCCTCGGGCTGCCACGTCTTGCGCGGATCTCCGCACTGGCCGGCGTCGTCGCGCTCACCCTCGCCAGCGAGAAGGTCAGCTTCTCGCGGGTCATCGCGGAGACGCCGTGGCTCAAGGCCGCCGACGACCTCGGACGGCGCCCGGCTGCTGGCTCGCCGACGGCTGGCTCGCAGGCCGCCGACACGCAGCCGACCGGTGCGCGGGCCGCAGACCGGGGGGCCGCCGCAACCCCGGCCGGCGAGCGCGGTGCGGCCACCGCGCCTGCGCCCGTCGGCCCTTCCTCGTGAAGGTGGCCGGCAGCGGTACGCGCCGCGTCCAGACGGTTGCGAGCGCGGCGCTGCTCATCACCGCAGTCACGCTGGCGAGCCGCCTCGTTGGCTTCGGGCGCTGGCTCGCGCAGGGCTGGTCGCTCACCTCGGGCGGCGTCGCGCAGCCGTTCAACGCCGCCAACATGCTGCCGAACATCCTCTTCGAGGTCGCGGCGGGAGGAGCGCTCGCGGGCGCGGTCGTCCCGCTGGTTGCCGGCCCGCTCGCACGTGCGGCATTCGCGAGTGCCGGAACCGCCGAGGCTCGAGCGATCGCATCCCGGAACGCGTCAGCGCTGCTCGGCTGGACGCTCGCGGTGCTCGTGCCGCTGGCGGGCCTGGTCGCGCTGTTCGCGCGCCCCATCGCGGTGCACGTGCTCAACGTGGGCGACCCGGTGGTGGCCGACGTCGCAGCAGGCTTCCTGCGCGTCTTCGCGGTGCAGCTGCCGCTGTACGGCGCCGCCGTCGTCCTCGGAGGGATCCTTCAGGCGCACAAGCGGTTCTTCTGGCCGGCCTTCGCGCCGCTCGTCGCCAGCCTGGTCGTGATCGGCGTCTACGCCGGCTTCCGCGTCATCGGAGAGGACCCGGCCCAGGTCGCCGCGCTCTCCGGCCGCGCGCTCGGGTGGCTCGCCTGGGGCACCACGGTGGGCGTCGCCTTCCTCGTGCTCCCGCTCCTGGTGCCCGCGCACCGCACGGGTCTGCGGCTGCGGCCCACGCTGCGGTTCCCGGCCGGCGAGGGGGCTCACGCGGCACGGCTGGCCTTCGCCGGGATCGGCGCCCTGGTCGCGCAGCAGGCGTCCGCGCTGGTCGTGCTGCGCGTCGCGCAGGGCTTCGGCGACGCGACCTACTCCGTCTTCCTCTACACGCAGCAGGTCTACCTGCTTCCCTACGCGGTCCTCGCCTTCCCGATCGCGACCAGTGCGTTCCCGCGCTTCACGGAGCACGCGGCGCACCGCCGCCTCGGCGAGCTGTCGGCGCTCGTCTCCTCGACGACGAGGGCGCTGCTGGCCGCCGTCGCGCTCGGCGTCGCAGCGCTCATCGCGGCGGCCCCGCAGATCGCCCAGGTCTTCGACCTCGTCGTCGCCGGGGACGCGCCCGGGATGGCCGTCGGCCTTGCGTGGATGGCGCCCGGCCTGATCGGGTTCTCGCTGATCCTGCACCTGTCGCGGGTGCTGTACACGCTCGACCGCGGACGCGCCGCGGCGCTCGCCACGGCGAGCGGCTGGGTCGTGGTCACGGTGGGCGCCGCGCTCGCCCCCGTGCTGGTCGGCTACGACCGCGAGCCGTCCGCCGCCCTCGCCGTCTTCGGTGGCGCCACGACCCTCGGCATGCTGGTCGCCGGTACCGCCCTGCTGGCCGCGGTCCGCCGTCACCTCGGGCCCGAGGCGGTGGCCGGCGTCCCGACCACGGTGGCGATCCTGGCGCTGGGCGTCACCGCGGGCGCGCTCGTCGGGCGCCTCGTCCCGACGGCCGACGTCGCCCAGGTCGGCGGGGATGTGCCGTTCGACGGCGGTGTCCTCGCACAGACGCTCGGACTGGGGACCGCGGCGGCGCTCGCCGCCGTCGCCGTCCTGGGACTGGCGGCGCTGGCCGACCCGGTGGTGCGCCGCGGTGCCGCTCGACTCGCGGCCAAGGTCACCCGCCGGCCCGCCGCCTGACTCGGAGGCCCGGCCACAACGTGCCGCGTTGCACACCCGCGCCAGGCCGACCCTCCGGGCATTCCGACCAGACTCGGTTAGCATGGAGTTCCGTGGCAGATCACCTCAATCGACCGATGAACCGCTCCCACGGCCTGCCCGGTGCCCAGCACCTGACGCGCCACATCTTCGTGACGGGCGGTGTGGTCTCCTCTCTCGGCAAGGGTCTGACCGCCTCTTCGCTCGGTCGCCTGCTCCGCGCCCGCGGTCTGCGCGTCACCATGCAGAAGCTCGACCCGTACCTCAACGTGGACCCGGGCACCATGAACCCGTTCCAGCACGGCGAGGTGTTCGTCACCGAGGACGGCGCCGAGACCGACCTCGACATCGGCCACTACGAGCGCTTCCTCGACGTCGAGCTCCCGGCGTCGTCGAACGTCACCACGGGCCAGATCTACTCGGGCGTGATCGCCAAGGAGCGCCGCGGCGAGTACCTCGGCGACACCGTCCAGGTGATCCCGCACATCACCGACGCGATCAAGGCTCGCATGCGCGACCAGGCCGGCGACGACGTCGACATCATCATCACGGAGATCGGCGGGACCGTCGGCGACATCGAGTCGCTGCCCTTCCTCGAGGCCGCGCGTCAGGTGCGCCACGAGCTCGGCCGTGACAACTGCTTCTTCCTGCACGTCTCGCTGGTGCCGTTCATCGGCCCGGCCGGCGAGCTGAAGACCAAGCCGACGCAGCACTCGGTCGCGGCCCTGCGCAGCATCGGTATCCAGCCAGACGCCATCGTGCTGCGTTCCGACCGCGGCGTACCGGAGCCGGTCAAGCGCAAGATCGCGCTCTTCTGCGACGTCGACACCGAGGCCGTGGTCAACGCCCAGGACGCGCCGAGCATCTACGACATCCCGCGCGTGCTGCACTCCGAGGGCCTCGACGCCTACGTCGTACGCCGGCTCGGCGTGGCGTTCAAGGACGTCGACTGGCAAGGCTGGAACACGCTCCTCGACGCGGTCCACAACCCGCTGCACAACGTCGAGGTCGGTCTCGTGGGCAAGTATGTCGACCTGCCCGACGCGTACCTCTCGGCCTCGGAGGCGCTGCGCGCCGGCGGCTTCGCCAACAACGCCAAGGTGTCCATCCGCTGGGTCGCGGCCGACGACTGCAAGACTCCGGAGGGCGCCCAGGCGTCGCTCGAGGGCGTGGACGCGGTGCTCGTCCCGGGCGGTTTCGGCGTGCGCGGCATCGACGGGAAGGTCGGCGCGCTGCGCTGGGCACGCGAGAGCAAGGTGCCGACGCTCGGGATCTGCCTGGGCCTGCAGTCGATGGTGATCGAGTACGCGCAGAACGTGGTGGGCCTCGAGGGTGCGTCGTCGACCGAGTTCGACGACAACCCCGCGCACCCTGTCGTCGCGACGATGGCAGAGCAGCTCGCGTTCGTGGACGGCCACGGCGACCTCGGCGGCACGATGCGCCTCGGCGCCTACCCGGCCGCGCTGGCTCCCGGCTCCCAGGTCGCGAAGGCGTACGGCTCGGAGCTCGTCTCGGAGCGCCACCGCCACCGCTACGAGGTCAACAATGCCTACCGCGAGCAGTTCGAGGCCGCGGGGCTGCGCATCTCCGGCACGTCGCCGGACTCGACCCTCGTCGAGTTCGTCGAGCTGCCCGCGGAGACGCACCCGTACTACGTCTCGACGCAGGCCCACCCCGAGTTCAAGTCGCGTCCGACCAAGGCGCACCCGCTGTTCTCGGGCCTGATCGCCGCGGCGCTCGCGCAGCAGTCGGCGTGACGTCTTCGCTCTCCGCCGGGGCAGCCGGGGCCGCCGGGGCCCTGCCGGTCGGCGACGGCGCGCGGGGCGTGCCGGCCGACGTCGTCGCGCCCCGGCCGGTCACCCGGCGGGACGTGCCGTTCTCGGGCCGCATCGTGGACGTCGTCCGGGACGACGTCGACCTGGGCGAGGCCGGGACGGTCCTGCGCGAGTACATCGACCACCCGGGCGCCGTCGCGATCGTGGCCCTGGACGACGAGGACCGCGTCGCGCTGGTGGACCAGTACCGCCACCCCGTGCGCTCGGTGCTGTGGGAGTTCCCCGCCGGACTGCTCGACCAGCCGGGGGAGGACGCTCAGGTCGCGGCCGCCCGCGAGCTCGCCGAAGAGGCCGACCTGCGGGCCGGTCGCTGGCACGTGCTCGCGGACTTCCTCACCTCGCCGGGCATCAGCAACGAGTCCCTGCGCGTCTTTCTCGCGCGCAACCTCGACCCGGTGCCCGAGGGCGAGCGGCACGTCCGCGGCGAGGAGGAGCTCGCCATGCAGGTCCGCTGGGTCCCGCTCGACGACGTCGTCGCGGCCGTGCTCGCGGGCCGGCTGCACAACCCGTCGACCGTGGTGGGTGCGCTGGCCGCCGTCGCGGCACGCGACCGCGGATGGTCGGGGCTGCGACCGGCCGACGCTCCGTGGCCGTACCAGCCGGGGACGCTGCCCGAGTGACGAGGGTTGGGTCCGGGCCGGGGTGCCGGCGCGGCGACGCGACCCGCGCAGCCTGACCCGCGCAGCCCGACCCGCGGCCCGCCAGGCCGGCGGCCTTGGACCCGTGCACGGCTCGCGAGCGAGATGCGGCCGGCGGACGTGGGCGCGTGCACGTCCGGCGCAGCTCGCTTGGCGCCGACCGTCCCGCCCGCCATGCTGAGCGCATGCCAGCGCCTCTCGTCCTGCCCTCCGGCTCCTCGCAGCGCCCGCTGACCCTCGCCGACGCCCCCGCGGTCACCGCCGTCATGGCCGCCGGCGAGCTGGTCGACGCCGGTGAGGTCGTCATCGAGGAGGCCGACCTCCTCGCCGACTGGTCGATGCCCTCCTTTGCCATCGCGACGTCGACCGTCGCCGTCGCAGGGCCTGATGGCAAGCTCGTCGCCTACGCCGAGGTGTCGCTCGCCGACCGCGCCGCCATGGCCGTGCACCCGGGCCACCGGGGTGCCGGGCTTGAGGAGCAGCTCGCCCGCTGGATCCGCGAGCGATCGGGCGAGGCGGGCTCGGCCGTCGTCGGGATGCCCGTGGCCGCCGGGTCGCAGCCGGACAGGGCCCTCGAAGCGCTCGGGTGGGAGGTGCGGTGGACGAGCTGGGTGCTCTCGCTACCTGACGGCGCCGCGCTCCCGGAGCGCTCCCTACCCGCAGGCTTCGGGCTGAGGGTGGCCGCCCCGGAGGATCTCGCGCCGTGCTGGAACCTTCTCGAGGATGCCTTCCTCGAGTGGTCGCGGCGCGAGCGCCGCAGCCTCGTGGACTGGCTGGCCTCCGTGGTCGGCAGGCCCGGCTTCGCTCCGTGGAACCTGCGGGTGGTCACCGACGCCGACGGCGTGATCGTCGCCGCGTGCGTCATCCGGCTGACCGAGGCCGACGGCGTCCGCGAGGGCTGGGTCGACAAGGTGGCGACCCGCCGGGACCTCCGCGGGCACGGTATCGCCCAGGCGCTGCTCGCCGACGCCTTCGCGGCCGCGTGCGAGCACGGCGCCGTCCGTTCCAGCCTGAGCACCGACTCCCGCACCGGGGCGCTGGGGCTCTACGAGCGGCTCGGCATGGATGTCACCTCGACCTGGCTGAACCGGGCGGCGCCCACGCTGCCCGGCCGGCGGTGAGGCCGTCCGTTCGCACGCCAGCGCATCTGATGGTCCCCTGGGAGGGACCACCGGACGGCGATGACGGAGGGGATACCCATGCCACTGTCGATGGACGTCAAGATCGAGCTCATCCACCTGCCCGTGTTGGACGTCGACCGGGCGCGGGAGTTCTACGAGGACGTGTGCGGCTGGACGGTCGACTGGGACCACACGCCCGCGGCCGGCGTCCGGTTCGTCCAGGTGACGCCGCCGGGCTCGGCGTGCTCGTTCGCGTTCGGCCTGGGGCTCGGCACCACGATCGCACCGGGAGGGCTCGACGTGATCCAGGCGGTGATTCCGGACGCCGACGCCGCTCTGGATCAGCTGCGTGCGAGCGGCGTCGAGGCCCAGGGCGTCGACGAGCAGCCGTGGGGCCGGTTCGTGACGTTCAGCGACCCGGACGGCAACCGCTGGACGCTCCAGCAGGTGCCGCCGCGCGACTGACGCCGCGCGACTGACGCCGCGCGACCCAGCAGGCCGACGCGAGGCCCGGCCGGTCAGGCGCGGGTGCGCAGGCGCAGCACCGCGTGCGCGGTCGCCCAGATGAGGAGGCCCGCCCCGAGCATGTGGATGCCCACGAGCAAGGCGGGCAGGCCGGTGGCGTACTGCGTGTAGCCGATCGCGCCCTGAAGCAGGGTGACGACCACCAGCACCGCCGCGGCGCGGCGTGCCGCTGACACCCGCGGCGACGGCGTCGTCCGCAGCAGGAGGACCACCAGGGCGGTGACGGCCAGCACGAACAGCCAGACCGACGCAGAGTGGGCGCGTGTGACGGCCAGCGGGTCGAGCGCGAAGCGGTAGCCCACCTCGTCGTCGCCCGAGTGCGGGCCCGAGCCGGTGACGAGGACGCCCAGCACGATGACGGGGACGAGCAGCGCCGCCGTCGCCCAGCCGGTCACGGTGAGCGCGCTCCCGCCGACCGGGACGGGAGCGTCGTCGCACTCCGCCCACCGGTGCAGGAGGTACGCGGAGAGCCACACGAGCGCGGCGGAGACCGCGAAGTGCAGCGAGACCCAGCGCGGGTCAAGCTCGAGGAGGACGACGACGCCGCCGACGACGGCCTGGGCCAGGACGCCGGCGAGCGGGACGGCCCCGAGCCGGCGGACGGAGCGGGCGCGTCCGCGCGCGTTCCAGACCAGGAGCAGGACGAGCACGGCGATGACCGTCAGCACGCCCGACATCGTGCGGTTCCCGAACTCCACGAACGGGTGGAAGCTCGACTCCGGGTGGTAGCTCGGCGTGAAGCGTCCGGGCGTGCACAGTGAGCCTGTCCCAGTAAGGATCTGAGCGCGGGGTGCGGCTGGTCGCGCCATGCGGTGTGACCTGCGAGTATGGGTGCGGGGCCGCCCTGAGACTGTCGTTCGCCAGAGCGACAC
>Ga0075011_10002140_pt1 | contig 10719 bp, 10 predicted proteins | sample TARM_MetaG_T_14_FD_72354 | JGI IMG/M metagenome (GOLD analysis project Ga0075011, IMG submission 72354) | Freshwater microbial communities from Pennsylvania, USA, analyzing microbe dynamics in response to fracking - TARM_MetaG_T_14 | ecosystem: Environmental > Aquatic > Freshwater > River...
AAAAATGAGAAAAAGCGACTTTATAGGGGTGGTTGACATCCTGTTTTCCCGGAAAGAACAGGCATCGAATGAGATGAATGATCTTTTGTTGAAATTCCAGAATGAATTTCCGCCCCGTAGATCTTCAAAGGGCTATATGCTCCAAGGCCTGCAATGCGGGAGGAAGGGGTGTACGGAATGCCCACATAGCCTCAAGTGGCGATACTATGTCCGGCACGAGCGTAAAGTAGTTTGGGGAAAAAGCAGAAGGGACAGACTGCCACCTTCATTTTGGAAGTCCAAACGAGATGAACTGGTCCTCGATAGATTTCGTTACTATGAGCGGGAGGTGGGCAGAATAAACAAAGAGAAGGCTAAGATACAGTCCAAGATAAAAAATGCATACTTGAAGACATTAGCAGCTATGAAATCTGTTACTTAAAATGAGAAAAGGCCGGGATTCCCGGCCTTTTCTTATTCAGTATCAACTGTTCTTGGCATACGTCGATAATGATTTTTCGACATTAGAGGGGTTTTAGCTGGGTAGCCCCATTTGATTCGGTATTCATCAGGGGTAAGATTGTGAGTTTTAAGATGAGGGGCGGTAAGAGATTTCCTTTCTTCTCCGCACTCCATGCAGATTATAACGTCATCCCGAATGGCTTCTTCGGCAGTCAGCCCATGCTTGTCAGCGTAGGTTATTTTCGAGGAAGGCTGAGGGGCAAGTTTTTTAGCATGATTGCGCGCTATAAGGGGAGTGTTAGGTGCATATCCCCACTTCGCGCGATAGGCCTCAATAGACATTCGATGATCGTCGATGAGGTGTGTCGAGGTTAATTCTGGAAACGATTTACCGCATTCCATGCAGATCACGCTTTCGTCTTGTATAGCCTCTTCAGCGGTCATCGGTCCTGCTGACGTATGGGCGGCAATGGGAGTGCCGAAGGCGGGTAGGGGCCGTCCCGGGAGATGTTTGAGGTCTTCTACAGGGGAGGCCGATACTTCATAAAGAGCAGCGGCGATAACACGGATGAGATTTACTATTTCAGCGTCGGTCATAACCTTGACCCGAGCTTGGGCGCTAGCGACTTCTGCGGCTGCTTGCCAAAATCTTTCCACAGTATTTAATCCTTTTCGAATTTTTGGGAACCACAATCGAAATTCTTCCTACAGTTTTACCCGAAAAACGGCAATACTAGGGCCAAAAACAGAAAGTATGGTTTCCGCAATTTCATATCGGTAACCGAATAATCGTAAGCGAAACAAAATGCAAAAGCGAGGAAAAAAATTTATTCTGAAATTGATAAAAGGCGGATTCAACTTGCAAGTGCAACACCCTCAAAGTTGAATGAAAAGGCAAGGTGGTATAGCCCTTTAGCCTCTCCATCCAACCAAAGATTGAGGGGCGTATGGGCTATGCACACCTTGCCAGGGAAGAACGGTACTACATCTGCCAGGCAGTGAAAAGTGGAACGTCACTGAGGGCCATAGCCAAAGCGATAGGCCGTAGCGTCTCAACTGTAAGCCGCGAACTTGCGCGAAATACCGGGGCGCGTGGCTACCGCTACAGGCAGGCACACAAGCGCAGTCAGAAAAGGCAGACCAGTAAAGGGAAGAAGCGCATTGGCCTTGAGGTATGGACGTATGTTGAACAGTGTCTGCACCAGGACTTCAGTCCGGAGCAAATCTCTGGAGTTCTCAAACGCAAAGGTTTTGCCCTCAGTCATGAATGGATTTACCAGTACATTCTGGCGGACAAAAGGCGAGGAGGGACGCTGCACAGCCATTTGCGCTGCCAGCGCAAACGCAAACGACGATATGGCAAACCTGACAGACGAGGTCAAATCAAGGGGCGTATCAGCATAGACACACGGCCGCCTATTGTTGACGAGCGTTCGCGCCTTGGTGACTGGGAGGCTGATACCGTTGAAGGGAGTAAAGGAGGCCCCGTTTTGGTAACACTAGCAGAGCGTAAAAGCCGTCTTTTCCTGTTTGGCAAGGCTCCCAACAAAAGCGCCAGCGAAGTAAGGCGGGTCATTGAAGGACTCTTGACACCCATTAAGGACTTTGTTCAGACTATTACCTATGATAACGGCAAGGAGTTCAGCTACCATGCCGATGTGTCAGCTACACTCGAGGCTCAGGGATTTTTTGCGCACCCCTACCATTCGTGGGAGCGTGGCTTGAACGAGAACTCCAATGGCCTTCTACGCCAATACTTCCCCAAGGGGGTAAGCTTGGCATCGGTCACGCAAGATGAGATCATAGCGGCAATGTGCCGCTTGAACTGGCGGCCTAGAAAATGCCTTGGGTTTAAGACACCCTATGAAGTTTTTTTAGAAGACGCCAATACCCAAGGACTGGGTGTTGCACTTTGAACTTGAAACCGCGAGTTAAAATAGATCAGTAGTGTCCGGTTAAGAAAATAGTGTATATTGTTCACTGGTTAGCAGTTTAAGTTTTTCCTTTGGCATCCAAAGTTCGTCAATTCGGCATTTTTTGAAAATATTATTTTGAATCATGCGCAATATGCTGCCACAAGAACGCTTCGTCGTTGAAAGAAATTTTTGCCATGCTGCCAAAAGGTAGGCGATCAGCGCCACATAAACCTGAGACAAGACGGCATTCTTTGATGTGCCGATAAAAGACTTAATTTTCAAATTTTGCTTGATATATCTGAAGAAAGTTTCAACTTTCCAACGTTCTTTGTAAATGTTGGAAATTACCTTTGCTGGTTCGGTGAGCAGACTGGATATGAAATCATACTCACGGTTGCGTTCTTTGTCGTAGTAACGGATATGGCGTACATAAAGAGGGTTTTTGGTTGAATTAATTTGAATTAGTTGATCCTTCAGGATTCCTTGCTCTGGATCAGCCGGATAGTGCTCCATAATTATGTAATCTGCCCCGTATTTCAGTCGGGTGACAAAATGAACACCTTTGGCGATTAATTGGCGAAACCACTCATAATCAATAAAGCCTTTGTCAAAAACAATGATGGAGCCTTTTGGAAAATTAAATTTTTTCGCAACTTTGCATTCATGGTGGCATGCCTCGGTGACAATGACTTTTTTCGGAATTTCACCATCATGGTCCAGCAAAGTATGTAGTTTAATGCCACTTTTGGTGGAACGGAATTTTGCCCAGGCGAAATTATTGAAGTTCAGGCCTACAGTGGAAGCGTCCAGGCTGAATAACTTATATTTAAACGGCATACTATGATGAAATGCCATCCGAACGCATCTCTCATACATTGTATGCGCCAAAGCCTCAAAGAAAGTATATGGCCGTGATTTATTGGCATCGGCGAAAGTCGATCTGGCTACAGGCTTTGCTCTCAGGGGATAAAGCAAGTGCTTTGATGGCGCAATATTGTCGATAGAGCCTCTCAAGGTCTTAACTCCAGAAAGTTGTATGTAAAGCAAATGAACAAATTGATCCCATCTGGTAAACACTCTTTCGGCTCTTGGGCCATGATGTATTTTCGCCAAAGCGTTAAAAATTTCTTTTGGCACGAAGTGTATCAATTGTGCGAAAACCGTGGTAAGGCTCTTCATGTGCGAGGCATCCTTTTATTTATGTGTTTTGTTAGCTAAAACAGCATAATATAAAAATGGATTCCTCGCATATTTTTTTTAAAATATAGGGCTTAAAGAGCATTAAAATGGTTAAGTTGTGCGCCCTTGCGCTTTGTATAAATTAAAAATATGAAAAAAATGACTTTAATGTTGTCCTGTGAATATTGTATTTTTCAAAAATGTCATGCCCTCTGAGCAGCTACACCTTCAACACGTTTAGGATTTAAGCCGGACAACACTGAAAATAGATTCTCTAACAGCCATTGCAGCAGAAGGAAGTCCTTTCACCTCATCATTGTGCTTAAAAAGTTCCGCTTCACATGTCAGCAAAACGATGTTGACCACTTTACGGCAAACCTTTTCTAACTCTTCAAACTCAATAGTATTCCTATTCATGCCAAAACTCCTTTTGGAGTTTTCCGCATACCGCAACGATGCTGTTGCCAGTTAAAAACCACCTGTGGTTGCAAAGGCGGTTTGCATAGCGCCATAAGCGAGAAACAGCCTATCCGCTTCTCTATGGAGCTAAAGCACAGAGACATCAGAAACATACACCATCTGGTATGCTGATATTAGATGCCAAACTGTGCGCAGCAGCTTAGGCGGTGAGATTGAATAGGGTACGCAGTCTCTCCCATCCAGTAACAAGGCCGAATCTTATGGCAGATCCGGCCTCTTGGTTATGAGAGGTTTTAAAGAATTTCAGACATAGGACAGCACCTACCAGCGGGGTCCGCCGTAAGGGCCTCCATACGGGCCGTGACCACCGCAGCAGCCATAATAGCCGTTGATCACGCTGTCCTGGGACAACGGTTGTGCCTGGGAAGTGGATGCGATGCCGAAAGTCAGGGCAAGCCCCAGAATCAGAGCGGCGGCGAAAGTGGTGGTGCGGGATACGAGTGTCATAGTGATTCTCCTTGGCCTCAAAGGCTTTTATGCATTCTTAGTGTATCGCTCGGCTAGGAAGCAGGCCGTCCTACTTTCGTCCGTGCACATACATAAAAGCAACTCGTGTGCCAAAGAACAATCACCTGAAATCACAGGATAACTATTTAAAATAGAGTCTACTGCGAGTAATTAATACTCGATTTTTTGTATTTTAAACGAGTACGTTTTACTCAGTGTCGTCGCCGTCAATCATGCCATATCGAGTCATTTTTGCCAGCAGGGTTTTGCGGGTGACTCCGAGCCGTTTGGCCGCTTCGGTTTTGTTTCCACCGCAGTCTTTCATGGTTTCCGCAATCACGATTTTCTCCGCATCCTCAAGAGAAAGACCGGATAACGCCCGCTGTTCGTTTGCAGGCGCGTCCGTGGAATCCCCGGCCACTGAGGGGGGTAGCTCCCGTTCCGTCACATACTCGCCTACAAGCAGAACAACCGAACGCTCCACCGCGTTTTCAAGTTCCCGCACGTTGCCGGGCCAGGAGTATTTCATCATTCGGTTCATGGAGCCAGGCGTGAAGCCCTTAACCGTCTTGTTGTTACGCGCCGCGAAGCGTTCCAGAAAGAATGTAGTCAAGAGCGGCACATCCTCCATCCGCTCCCGCAGAGGCGGAATGGTCAGGGCCACAACATTGAGTCGGAAAAATAGATCCTGGCGGAACCGGCCAGCCTTGACTTCTTCCTGCAAATCCCTGTTGGTAGCAGCCACGATGCGTACATTCACCTGGATTTTTTGGTCACCGCCCACACGTTGGAACTCGCGCTCCTGAATGACGCGCAGCAGCTTGACCTGCATGGCCGGGGAAATTTCTCCAATTTCATCCAGAAAGATGGTGCCCTTGTTGGCTTGGGCAAATAACCCCTCCCGCCGCTTGTCCGCGCCTGTGAACGCACCTTTTTCATGCCCGAAAAGTTCGGATTCCAGCAAATTCTCCGAAAGCGCCGCGCAGTTCACAGCTACAAACGGACCTTTCTTATGCTGGCCGTTGGCGTGGATAGCCTTGGCGAAAAGTTCCTTGCCGGTTCCCGATTCACCGTAAATCAGCACCGTGGCTTCCGAGGGCGCGACCATGGCAAGGGTTTCCAGCACCTTGCGCATGGGTTGGCTTGTTCCGATGATGCCCACGTTGTCAAACGTTTTGCCGAGCTGCTCTCGGAGCATTTGGTTTTCCTGGCGCAAACCGGCGTAGTCAAGAGCACGGTCCAGGGTCAAACGTAATTCGTCAAACTCAAGCGGCTTGGGCAGGTAGTCGTAGGCTCCGGCTTTGATGGCCTCCACCGCGTTTTCGACATTGGAATAAGCGGTCATTATCAGAATGGGAATGGCCGGATTATACGCCTTGATTTCTCTCAATGCCTCAATACCGGTCATTCCGGCCATCTGTACGTCCATAAGAACAAGGTCATAGGGCCATTCCTTAGCCATATTTACTGCCTCCGCGCCGCTCCCGGCCTCGTCAGCTTTGGCCCCCCATTCGGTGAGCAAAGCATGCAGCATGGTGCGGTGGTTGGCATCGTCATCGACAATAAGGAGCTTGGATTGATTAAGGCTGGTCATGAATTATCCTTGCACGGCAGTTGTTTTAGGGAACAAGAGCGTAAACGTGGTTCCTTGGCCGGGAACGCTGTTCACCTTTATTTCACAGTCATGTTCCTCCAAAATTTTGAGAACAATGGCCAAACCAAGGCCGGTTCCGGCGGGTTTGGTTGTATAGTACGGGGTGAAGATGCTTTTCAGCACATCCGAGGCCATTCCCTGGCCGGTATCGCTGACTGTGACGGCGATTCTCGAGTTTTGGATGGCTGCATCAACGATCAGCTTGCCTCCCTGCCCCATGGCCTGAATGGCATTGATGAAGAGGTTGAGGAACACCTGTGTCAGACGCTCAAAATCCATACTGATTGCCGGAAGATTGGGGGGAGCCGTGAATGTCGCGGTAATTCCCTTTTTCCCGGCATCGTCTTCGGTCAGGCGCATAGCCCGTTCAATGACTTCCCGGATGTCACCCGGTTTGAAAGTCAACGGTGAGGGCCGTGCAAAGTCAAGCAGTTCGGTCACGACCCGGTTCAGGCGATCCACCTCCTCCATCATGGTGAAAGCGATTTCCTTCCCGCCTCCCTCTGGCGTTTTTTCCGCGAAAAAGCGGGCAAAGCCCTTGATGGAACTAAGTGGGTTACGAATTTCATGCGCAACTCTCGCGGCCATGTGTCCCAAGGCGGACAGCCGTTCGCTACGCCGCAATTGCTCCTGTACCCGTTTGCGTTCCCGGATATCCTCAACAAGGTAGAGATAGCCAAGGCGCATGTTCTCTTCGTTGACTATCCTGGAAGCGGAAACGCTGACCGGGATGCATTCTCCATCCGCAGCCGTAAAGGCATATTCCCGTTCGTACACCGGCAGCCCATTTTCAACGAGGTCGGTAATGGACTCCCATGGAATACCGGCCAGGGAGTGAAGGGACATACCTTCAAGTCTTTCTCCGGACATGCCGAACAGGCGGGAGGCCGCACTGTTGACCAAGGTAATTTGGTTATTCTCGTCGGCGGTAACAAGGCCGCTCGGCATGCTGGTCACGACTTCCGAGGCAAAGGCATTGGTATCATGCAGCAAGCGGCGTGAGAGCCTGTAATGTTGCGCCCAGAACAAAGACATAAAGCCCCCCAGGGCAAGTAATCCTACGATGATACCGGTAATGACCATATTGCGGAAATCTTCGGCCAAGGCTTCTTCAAACGGTTTCATATCCAGGCCGACGAAGATGAGCAAATCGTCGTTCCCTTGGACGGCAGTGGATTGTCGCCCGCCGTACTTGTTGTCCCAAGGACAGTCGCGGCAGTTATCCCATTGGGACTCGTTGTGATGCATGTGCTGCTGGAATCCAGGAAGCGGCGCGAACGTACGGTAGACTTCAAAAACTTCCCTGCCGTCCGGCAAAGCCGTTTCACGCCATCGACTCTTTTCTCCTATAGTCAAACTGGAAAGCACCTGTGGTTCATAAAAAGATTTCCCCACGTCTTCCTTGGTACTGGACGCGATACGGTTGCCTTTGCCGTCCGTGACCACCATGTAGATGACTCCCGCCTGCTTGGCGGTTTCCTCCACCATCGCTTGTACGTTCTGCGCTCCGGTACGCATGCCCATGCTGGCGCGGGTTCCGGCTTCCACGGCCCAAATCAGAGCGTCGGCCCGATCCGTAAGATTTTGCGACATATAGGCCCGCTCCCGCTGCGCGTTACGCATGGCCATAACGGTGATCGCCATGGCCAAAATCAGCGCCACGCCGACGAGCATCCAGGGTGAATAGCGAGCTGCGAAATTTCTGCGCAGGCTGGGGAGCGATTGTAAAATTGCCATTACTGTTCCTCGTTGTTGGTCTGTACCAGAACGTATACTTTTTACTCGTAAAGTCCAAGCTCTACGAGTATTAATTACTCGCAAAATTTTAACAAGACAGACAACAGAAAAAATACTCCTGTAATTTCATCATAATACATCACGAAAGCTCCTTGGCACGCTTCTCGCTATAGTAAAAGCAACCGCCGCGAGAGAAAGCGGGCACACAGGAGTTTTACCATGAAAGTCATATTGATCGCATCAGCGCTTGGACTGCTTCTTCTGGCAGCCGCCTGTTCTCCGCATCGGGGGTATTATGGAGGGGGGCACTGCGGCCCTTACTGGAACGGTGCACGTAGCTACGACGCACAGCCCGGAGCATCAGGAGCCCCTTCGGGAATGAATCCTCCGGCGTCTTCCTACGGTTATTAGGAGGCTGATATGTGGAACTGTTCCCTTCCCCATGGTCTGGGCATGTTCGGCGGCTTGGGAGCGGCTCTGGGATTCGTATTTTTTGCCATGGCGCTTTACTTCATTGTCAAAGCCGCTACCAAAAAAGATGCTCCGGGTAATCATGAGAAAGACCGCTTTGACTCCTTGGGCATATTGAAAATGCGCCTCGCAAAAGGAGAAATCGGCCTAGAAGAGTTCAATAATCTGAAAAGGTTCCTTTAAACAAAACACAGTACGGCTTCAGGAATCAACCAGGGCCGTAATAAAACCAAACACTCAAGGAGAATATCATGACTACTATCCGCACTACCGTTATGGCGCTCGCACTTATAACTTTGACCACCGTTGGCGCGGCTGGCTTCGCCAATGCCGCAACGCATGGCGGTCAGATGATGAACAACGGCTACGGCAACATGACACAGGAACAGCAGGCGGTTATGCAAAAAGCCTATGACACCATCAACCCTCTCAGCCAGCAACTGTACGCGAAGCAGGCGGAACTCAATGCTCAAATTGCTGCCGGGGCCGATGACAAAACCATCCAAGGGCTGGTCGGTGAAGTGAATAGCCTGAACGCCAAACTCGTCGAAATGCAAGCCTCTGTGCAACGGCAGATGGTGAAGAACGGTATCCCCGCTAACGGTTATATGATGAACTGCATGATGGGCCACGGCGGCGCTATGCACAACCCGAACATGATGGGTTGCATGATGGGCGGCGGCATGATGGGCGGCGGCATGATGGGCGGAAACATGATGGGCCACAATGGCGGCGGTATGCGACACGGCGGCGGCATGATGGGCTGCGGCTGGTAAGCTCAAGCACGCAACTGAAAAGGAGCCGGAGACATATGCCTCCGGCTCATTTTTTTGCCGGTGCGGCAAGAAAATATGAACTCATTTTCTCAAAAGCCGCAAGCCGTTAAACACTACCAACAAGCTGGTCCCCATATCCGCGAATACAGCCATCCACATGGTTACCTGTCCAGTGAGCGTAAGCACAAGAAATGCAGCCTTAATGCCCAACGCCAGAATGATGTTTTGCTTGAGCACGTCGGCAGTTGCCTTGGAGAGTCGGATAAAGGCCGGTATTTTGCGAAGGTCGTCGTCCATAATGGCAACATCGGCGGTTTCGATTGCCGTGTCCGATCCCGCCGCGCCCATGGCGAAGCCTATGTCGGCTCTGGCCAGAGCGGGGGCGTCGTTGATGCCATCGCCCACCATGCCTACTTTCGCATCGGGCGATACCATGCTCTCAATTTCTCTCAGTTTGTCTTCGGGCAGCAAGCCGCCAAGAACTCGATCCGTTCCGACCTGGGCGGCGATGGCTTCGGCTGTATGGATATTGTCGCCGGTGAGCATCACCGTTTTGACGCCCAGCTCGTGAAGTTCCACTATGGCTTTGCGGCTGCTTTCCTTAACGGTATCGGCCACCGCGAACATAGCCAGCACGCGCCTTGTATCCGCAAGGATAACCGCGCTTTTGCCCTGCTTCTCCAGGGCGAAAAGGCGTTCTTCCAGTTCCGGGGAGCAGATGCCAAGCTCCTCTATCATTCTGTGGTTCGCCAGATAATAGCTATCCGGGCCAATGCGCCCTTGTACGCCTTTGCCCGGCAACGCGGCGAAGTCGTTCACTTCCTGAAGAATGACGTCATCCTGATTGGCGGACACAGCCAACGCTTTTGAAACGGGATGATCGGAACGGGCGGCAAGACTTGCGGCCAGTGCGCGGGCGCTTGTTGCATCGGCGTCGCCCCACGGTATGAAGTCGGTCTGTACCGGTTTGCCGTGCGTCAGCGTCCCTGTTTTATCCAGCGCCAGCCAGCGCAGTTTGCGGCCATCTTCCAGATACACGCCGCCCTTGATGAGGATGCCTTTTTTGGCGGCAGCGGCAAGCCCGCTGACAATGCTCACAGGTGTTGAAATGACCAGAGCGCAGGGGCAAGCGATAACCAGAAGCACCAACGCCCGGTATATCCAGTCCATCCACGGGAACCCGGAAACCAGCGGGGGCAGGACGGCAACGGCCAGGGCCAGAGCAAACACCGAAGGCGTATAGTAGCGGGCGAACTGATCGACAAATCGCTGTGTGGGCGCGCGGCTTCCCTGGGCTTCCTCGACGGCATGGATAATTCGGGCAAGGGTGGAGTTGTTTGCCTCCGCTGTGACCCGATAGACAAAGGAGCCGGACTCGTTGATGGTTCCCGCGAATACCCTATCGCCTTCGGCTTTTTCCACCGGCAGGCTTTCACCGGTAATGGGAGCCTGATTGACGGCGGAACGGCCTTCCACGACCTCTCCATCCAGAGCGATACGTTCTCCGGGCTTGACCCGCACTCGGCTGCCGACGGCAACCAGCTTGGCGTCCATATCAGCCCAGGTGCCGTCCGGCTGCTGCACTGTCGCTGTATCCGGGGTTAATTCCATGAGACCG
>Ga0075011_10002143_pt1 | contig 10712 bp, 13 predicted proteins | sample TARM_MetaG_T_14_FD_72354 | JGI IMG/M metagenome (GOLD analysis project Ga0075011, IMG submission 72354) | Freshwater microbial communities from Pennsylvania, USA, analyzing microbe dynamics in response to fracking - TARM_MetaG_T_14 | ecosystem: Environmental > Aquatic > Freshwater > River...
TAGGAGCCCGCCTCCACCGTGAAGATGGAGTACAGGGCGATGAGCGGCGGAATGATCGCCAGCGCGCCCCGCAGGGCTTTGTTCTTCCACAGGCTCGCCGGCATCAGGGGCACCAGCAGGGCCAGAAGGAGGAAGCCCACCGCGGGGTGGATGAAGATATCAGTCCCCATAGTAGTCCTCCTTGCGGGCGATGAACGGCTGGACGATCTTCTTCATGATGATGACCATGGCCAGCCCGACGACAAGACCGAATCCGGCGAAGAACCCGGGGTACTTGTCGAGGCCGAAGTGCGGATGATGTGTGACGAACGGGATGTTGAGCAGGACGAGCACGCCCAACACGACGAAGAAGATGGTCCTCCACGTCTTCCAGTTGTCTCTCCATTTGGCGAGGAGCTCGCCCAATCCATTTTGTTTACTCATATATACCCCCCTAGAACTTGCCGAGAACGTTGACGAAGTTCAGGAATGTCTGCGGATACAGACCCAAGAACACCGAGATGAAGGCCGTTATACACAGCGGGATCACCATGGTCATGGACGGCTCGTTGTATTGACCGATGTTGGCCTCGGGCCGGGGCTTCTTGAAGAAGGCCCTGTAGGTGATCGGCACGAAGTAGCCCGCATTGAGCGCCGTGGACAGGAGCAGCGCCACCAGCAGCGGCCACTGGTGCGCGTCGAGCGTGCCGTTGACCAGGTACCATTTGGAGACAAACCCGCAGACCGGCGGCATGCCGATCATGGACAGGGAGGCGATACCGAACGCGCCGAAGGTCAGCGGCATGCGCCGGCCGAGCCCGTCCATGAGGCTGATCTTTTTCAGGTGGCAGGCGACGTAAATGGCACCCGCAGCCATGAACAGCGTGATCTTGGAGAAGGCATGGTGCGCGATGTGCATCACGCCGCCCTGCACGCTCGAATCCACCAGCATGGTCACGCCGAGGACGATGTAGGAGAGCTGGGCCACTGTCGAGTAGGCCAGCCGCGCCTTGATGTCGTCCTTGGTCAGGGCGATGAACGAGGCCACCGTCAGAGTGAAGGCCGCAATGTACGCCGTGCCCATGCCGATGCTCAGGTCGCCGAGCCAGGAACCGGGCGAGCCGATGAATACCTGACTCATGGTCAGGGCAGCCGCGGTCTTGGTCCCGAAGGCCGAGAGCACGATGCGGCAAACGCAGAACACGCCCGCCTTGACGACCGCCACCGCGTGCAGCAAGGCCGAAACCGGTGTGGGCGCGACCATGGCCGAGGGCAGCCAGTTATGAAACGGCATGAGCGCCGCTTTGCCGATGCCGAGGATGAACAGCCAGTAGGTCAGCGCGACCAGTCTGGGGTGTTCGGCCACGACCTGGGCGGAGAACATGCCGTGCTGGATGTCGGCCAGATTGAAGTCGAGGTTGCCGACCAGCACGTAGGTCAGGACCATGGCGGGCAGGAGGAAGAGCTTGGAGGTGCCCATCAAGTAGACGATGTACTTGCGGGCGCCGACCTTGGCCTCCTGGTCCTCATGGTGGTAGACTAGCGGGTACGTGAACACGGTGATGACCTCATAAAAGAGGTAGAGCGTGAACACGTTGGCCGACAGGGCCACACCGATGGCGCCGAAGATGGCCACCGCGAAACAGATGTAATAGCGGGTCTGGGCGTGCTCGTTCAGCCCGCGCATGTAGCCGATGTTGTAGCTGGTCACGAAGAACCAGAGAAACGGGGCGATCAGGGCGAAAACCATGGACAGCCCGTCCGCCGCAAAGGCTATTGTGATACCCGGCAGGATGGTGGTTACGTGGTAGTAGAGGACCTGACCGGCAAGGACTTTCGGAGCCATCCAAAGCACCGAGGTGAAGGTCAGGAACGCACCGATGAAGCTGATCGCCTCCCGCCGGTTCTCTTCCCCTCTACAGAGGTAGATGAAGAGCGGCGTGAGGAGCGTGAACACCACCGGCAGAAGAATGGGACTATATGTCGTTACACCTTCCATAATAGCTATTCCTTCAGAGTAGTGATGTCACTGGATTTGGCGGATTTGAAACGCCTTGCAACCACCACGATCATGGCCAGGACCAGCGTGGCTTCGGCTGCGGCCAGCCCCATGACGAACAGGGTGCCGAGCTGTCCGAGGACCGCGCTGAAATCGGTCAGCTGCGCGGCCGCCACCATGGACAACCCCGCGCCGTTGAGCATCAGCTCCACCGAGATCAGCATGCCGACGAGGCTCCTGCGCTGAGTCAGACCGAACAGGCCCGCGCACAGGAGAATCAGAGCGACGAGTTGATAGAGGGTCAATGCGCTCATTTACTTATCCCCTCCATTTTTATGGCCCCGCTTTTCCCAGACCAGCAGGACGGCGCCGGACATGGCGACCATCAGGATGACCGAGATCAGTTCGAAGGGCAGGAAGTAGGAACCGAGCAGCCCGTCGCCGAGTTGCTTGATGGTCACTTCCACGGGCACGGCCACGGAAGCGACGGGCCGGGTCAGGACCAGCCAGCCCAGCAGGCCCGCCGGGGCCATGGTGGCCGCCAGCCCGTAAAGATAGCGCTTCATGGGCGCTTTGTCGGATTCGTCGCCGCCCTTCTCCGCCCGGGTCAGCATGACCGCGAAGAAGATCAGGACGCTGACCGCGCCGACATAAATGAGCAGTTGCATGAAGGCCATGAACGGCGTCGCCAGGAGCAGGTACATCCCGGTCACGCCGACGAGCGTGGTGATCAGGCCGACGAGGGCGCGCACCAGGCTGCTGCTCGACACGGCGAGGATGGCCCCGCTCAAAATGACGAGCGTGTACACGCCGAATGCTATTTTTGCCAAGACTTCCATATTAGGCCTCCTTCTCCGCCGCGGCCGGGGCGGCCTCGGTCTTGGGGGCAGGCGCGGAAAGCTCCGTGGCCTGCTCCTTGAGCCGGGCGAGAAGATCGATTTTCATCTCTTTTCTGGAAGTCGCTACCCAATAAATATTATTGGAGAATTTAAGCGACTTGGCCGGACAGTTGTCGATGCAGGTTCCGCACAGCGAACACAAGGTGTAGTCGTACAGGAACTTGGCCGGGTTTTTGGGGGCCTTGGGCTTCTTGACCTTTTCCCCCGCTTCCTCGGCCGCCTTCATGGCCGCTTCCTCCTCGGCGGTGGGCTTGGGAGGCTTGGACTTGACCACGGTCAGGCATTTGCTCGGGCAGTTGGTCACGCACATCATGCAGGAGATGCACTTGGGCATGGCCGGGTCCTTGGGCTTGCCGATGAGTTCGACATGCCCGCCATATGTTTGCAGATTCTCGTCGTCTATGACCTGCCGGGGATAATGAACCGTGATCAGGGGCTTGCAGAAATACTTGCCCGTGATCTTCAGGCCCACGATCAGGGACCAGCAGTCGAGAATCGGCTGAATGACTTTTTCTTTGAATTTACCCATATCTAAGCCCCCTACAGCTTCACGATCAGCGCGATGGCCAACAGGTTGAAGGTGGCCAGCGGCAGCAACCATTTCCAGTTGATGTTCAGCAACTGGTCGAACCGGACTCGGGGGAAGGTCCAGCGGGCCCAGACCATGAGCGACAACAGGGCGTAGGTCTTGATGAGCATCCACCACCATCCGTCGATACCGGGGATGGGGCCGTGATAGCCGCCCAGGAACAGGACGGAACAGACGGAGCACATGACGACCATGTAGCCGTATTCCGCCATGAAAAAGAGGCCGAAGCCCATGGAGGAATACTCGGTATGGAAACCGGCGGTCAGTTCGGACTCGGCCTCGGCCAGGTCGAACGGGGCGCGGTTGGTCTCGCCGAACATGGCTATGATGAAGACGAAGAAGGCCAGGAAGGTGAACGGGTTCTTGAAGATGAACCAGTTCCAGATATAGCCTTCCTGCATGGCCGTAATCTCGGTCAGGCTCAAGGTGCCGGTCATGAACGAGATGGCCAGCACAGTGAGCAGCAGCGGGATCTCATAGGCCACTGTCTGGGACACGGCACGGGCCGCGCCGAGCACACCCCATTTGTTGTTGGAGGCCCAGCCCGCCAGGATAACGGCCAGCCCGTTGAAACTGGAAAAGGCCAGGATGAGCAGCAGGCCGAGGTTAACGTCCATACCGGTCAGCACCGGACCATACGGAATAGGCAGAAAGAGCAACAGCACCGGAAGCATGGACAGGATCGGGGCGAGCCAATACAGGGCCGCGTCCGCGTTGTCCGGGGTCAGGAGCTGTTTGCCCATGAGTTTCAGACCGTCGATGAGCGGCTGAAGCACGCCGTGGGGGCCGACCTCGAAGGGGCCGGGACGGCGCTGGATATGGCCTGCGAACTTCCGCTCGCAGTAGACCCACACCAGGGCGTTTATCCCCAGCCAGACCATGGCGGCGACCGCCGCTATGACCAGGACTAAAAGGTTTGTTAAGAATGCGTTCATTGATTCCCCCCTACCGGTCGATTTCAGGAATGATCAGGTCCAGGCTGCCCAGGATGGCCACGGCGTCCGCCAGCAACGTTCCGGTGGCGGCCTCGGCAAAGGCGCTCAGGTTGGAGAACCCGGGCGCGCGCAGCTTGATGCGGTACGGCACCTTGCTGCCGTCGGACACGGCATGGATGCCGATCTTGCCTCGGCCTCCCTCCACGTTGAAGTAGGCCTCGCCCGCCGGCGGCTTCATGGAAGGCTTGGGGGCCTTGTCCACGATGTGCCCGCCCTCCGCGGACGGGAGCTGCTCCAGGGCCTGTTCGATGATGCGCATGGACTGCTCCATCTCGGCCAAGCGGACGTGGTAACGTCCGGCGGAACAACAGGAATCGCTCGTGGGAATCTCGAAATCGAACCGGTCGTAAACCGAGTAGGGCTCGCTCTTGCGCACGTCGTAGGGGACGCCGGCACCACGGACCACGGGACCGGTACAGCCGTAGCGGCGGCACATGTCCTGGTCGATGATGCCGATTCCCTCGATTCGGCGGCGCAGAATGATGTTCTCGGTGACGAGATCGTGATACATGGGCAGTCTCTCGCGGAAGTGCGGGATGAACGCCTTGATCAACTCGATACACTTGTCGTCCATGTCCATCTGCACGCCGCCGACGCGGAAGTTGCTGTAGGTCAACCTGGAGGCCGACGGCCTCTGCAGGATGTCCAGGAGCATCTCACGATCATCGAACGCATACATGATGGGGGTAAACGCGCCAAGGTCGAGGATGTAGGCGCCCCACCACAGCAGGTGGGAGGCCAGGCGGTTGAGCTCGGTCATGATGACCCGGAGATATTCCGCCTTTTCCGGCACCTCTAGGCCCATCAGTTTTTCCACGGCCCCCACATAGGCCCAGTTCCAGGCCATGGCGTGGCCGTAGTCGACGCGGCCCATGTTGGGGATGAATCCTCCCCAGGTTTGGGTCTCGCCCATTTTTTCATGCATGCGGTGCAGGTAGCCCAGCACGGGCTCGGCACGGACGATGTATTCGCCGTCCACCTCGATCACGATCCGCAAAACGCCGTGTGTCGACGGGTGTTGCGGACCCATATTAATGATCAGGGTGCCGTCCTGCTTCCCGGCCTCGAACTTCTGGGTGTAAAAATCACCCTTCATTTGTTCTGTATTTTGGTAAGCCGACATACACTCTCAGTCCGGTGTTTAATACCGACCGGTCGCCCCGGCCTACGCGTCGGAGGCCTCCCCGGCCTCCGCTTCCGTAAACAACGCTTCCACTTCCGCCGAGCAGGATACGACTTCACCCAAGGAGAACAGGTCCTTTATGGACTTGCGCGCCTTGTCGGTCTTGCGCAGCGGGAAGAGATCCTTGTCCTCCACCGCCATGAGCAGCGGCACGAGGTTGGGATTGCCCTCGAACTCGACGCCGTGGAAGTCGCGGGTCTCCCGCTCGTGCCACTCTGCGCCGTCGAAGACAGACGCGATGGACGGGACCACGGGGTTGTCCTTGCCCACGAGGATACGCAGGACGACCCGTTCGTTCAGAGTCCATCGGTTGAAATGATACTGCACCAAAAATCCCTCATCCACGTCCAGGGCGAGGATGTCCTCCAGGGAATATTCAGCCTCGAACAGCTTCCCGGCGGCCTTGAGAATCTGGCCCGGAGCCAGAAAGACCGACCAGGCGTGCCCTGTGGCCGCCGGATCCTGTTTGGCGACGCACTGGGTCGCCACTCCTTCCAGAGCCTGCAACATGGCTACCCCTCCACCTTGGCGGCGACGGGCCACCACCGTTTGCCGGTGATCAGGCGCTGCAGCTCGAAGAACCCCTCGAGCAGCCCTTCGGGCCTGGGCGGACAGCCCGGCACGTAGACATCCACGGGGATGAGCGTGTCCACGCCCTGAATCACGTTGTAATTATCCTTGATCTTGAAGGGACCGCCGGAGATGGCACAGTTGCCCATGGCGATGACCCACTTGGGTCCGGGCATCTGTTCATAGAGCCGAACAACGGCCGGCGCCATCTTCTTGGTCACGGTTCCGGCCACGATCATGACGTCGGACTGGCGCGGCGAGGGCCGGAAGACCTCCGCCCCGAACCGGGCCATGTCGAACCGGGCCATGCCGGTGGCCATCATCTCGATGGCGCAGCAGGCCAGACCGAAGGTCATGGGCCATAGGGACATGGAGCGGCAGACATCGAAGATGTCCTGAGCCAGTTTCATGTTGACCAGCGGCGGGTCCATGTGATGGTTGCCCGCCGTCAGGTACTCCGGTTGCACTACTGAATCCTGCGCGGCCATGTGAATACCCCTTTCGCCCAAAAATAGATGACGGAGAGAATAAGGAAGGACAGGAAGATGAAGACCTTCACGAACGGCACCAAGCCTTCGGCGTCGATATACGCCGTGGAGACCGGGAACAGGTAAAGGACGTCAACGTCGAAGGCCAGGAAGATCAGGGCATATACATAATAAGATACACCCCACCGGGCCCACGAACTGCCGTAGGGGATCATGCCGCATTCGTACGGCATGCCGATATCCCCTCCCCTCGCTTTGGGGGCGAGCAGTCCTGCCAGGATCAAAGGCCCGATGGCAAAGAGCAGGCCAGCGAGCAGAAACAAGACAATTGCAAAATGCAGCCAACTGAAAATCATACCCCATCCTTTGGCAGTAAATTTGCGGGAATCCTGAAACAAAAAATTTCCAAGAATTAACGAGTTCCATGCCCCGAAAAAAGCCCCAAGTCAAGCACCTTGCGCTTTTTTTCATAAAGAACCCACCGCCTAAGTATGTAATTTTCCTCACTCTGCTCAGCGCCCGGCCTTACACGATTCCCGCCGTTGCCGCCCCCTTTCCGGCAAGCCTGAAAATCGCGATTTTCAGGGACGAAAAAAGGCGTTCCGCCCATGCGCAACGCCCTTGAAAAAAAAATCAATAAACAATATCCGCCGCCCTACCCCGGCGAATCATATTCTGCAAACGTGCCGTAATCGGCCCGGCCCTTTTTCTTGGCCCCGTACATAGCGGCGTCCGCACGGCTGATCAGAGTCACGGTGTCCTTGCCGTCGTCGGGATAAAAACTGATGCCGATGGTCGCCCCGATGACCAGCTCCCGGCCGCCCACTTCATAAGGCTGCCGGACCACCTCCAAAAGGTTGCGAGTGAAGCTCAGGGTACCCGCCTGGTCGGTGATCCCGGGCAGGAGGATGCCGAATTCGTCCCCGCCCAGCCGGGCAAGGGTATCGGACTCGCGGGTGCGCTGCTGCAGGCGCTCGGCGACCTGGCGCAGGAGCTCGTCGCCGGTCTGGTGGCCGTGGGTGTCGTTGACCCGCTTGAACTCGTCGAGGTCCACGAAGAGCACGGCCACTTTGGTCCCGTAGCGCTTTGCCAGGGCCAGGGCGTGCTCCAGACGGTCAAAGAAACGATGCCGGTTGGCGATGCCGGTCAGACTGTCCAGGGTGGCCAACCGCTTGAGTTCAAGCTCAACATTCTTGCGCTTGGTGATATCCTCGAGGACCCCCTCGATGAAGTCCTCGCCGTTGCCCGGTCGGACCATACGTGAGGACTCCGAGCACCAGACAACCTCTCCGTTGCGCCGCTGTAGGTGAAACTCGAAGCCGGTCACGGCCCCGTATAGCTGCATGAGTTCATAATACCTCTGCCGTTCGCTCTCCTCGGGCATGAATCGGTCCCGGAAAGCGGGCCTGCCGACCACATCTTCCATGCGATCGTAACCGAGGATGCCCAGCATGGCCGGATTGGCCTCCAGGAACTCCCCTTCAGGGGTACATTGAAAGACCCCCTCGATGGCCCGCTCGAATATGGACCGGTACTTTTCCTCGGCCTCGCGCAGGGCGACCTCTGTTCGACGGTGCTGCTCAACCTCTTGTTCAAGCAGGACCTTCTGGCGATGCATCTGTAAAAATGCCTTGACCTTGCTAATCAGGATGTCCACGTCCACGGGCCGAAATAGGTAATCCACGGCCCCGGTCTCATATCCCTGGCGCACATTCTCCTCGTCCTGAAAAATGGCGGTTATGAAAATGATCGGCACACTCTTGCTGCGCTCATGCTCTTTGAGCTTGGCCGCCGCCTCATAGCCGTTCATGCCGGGCATTTGGATGTCCAGAAGAATCAACGCGAAATCGTCGTTCCGGGCCATGTCCACGGCCTCCAGGCCGCTGTCCGCCTGGACCACTTTGCACTCCACGTCGCGGAGCATGTGGTGGAGCAGTGCCAGATTGGTCCGGGAGTCGTCGACAATAAGAATCTTCTGCATCTGGTCGTTCATGCTTCCCCCCTAGGCGGTCCCTCTCGCGGGCACGTCCACCCTTTCGAGCCTCACACCGCCCTCCACGGGTTCCCCTTTGAGGATGAAATCAAAACGGTCGAGGTCCATGCACAGGTCGAAATCCTCTTCCGGGCAGTCTTCGCGGGTATCGTCGAAAAACTTGGCCGCCGTGTCCACGTCCCGGAGAAACTTCTTCAGCGTCTTGAAGCTGTTGGGGTATTCCTCAATCTCGTTCTTGATGTACATGGCACACATCATGTCTTCCTGGGCGCGCATTGTCCCGCCGGTGCCCATGGCAACCAGGGTGACCACCTCGGGCTGTTTGGCCTGGACATAATCCACCACGGCCTTGGCGTTGACAAAGGAGCCCATGACTATCTCGTCCGCATCGGAACAGACCATCAGTCCGCGGGTGCCCGCGTTGGTCACGTGGATCAGGGTCTCGCCCTCGATGTCCGCCTTCTCTATCAGGGCCGGGGAGTTGAGGTAGTCGAACTCGCTGGTCGGAACGTCCACCAGCTCGCCGATGACTTTGCCGCCGCGCTCGGCGGCCATGGCCCGGGCCCGGTCCAGACTGTCGGTGACGATGTACTCGGACACGCCCCCGGCCACCAGAAAGCAGCCCAGGGTGGTGGACCGGAAGACGTCCACGATAACGACCAGCCCCTTGGCGCGTTGCGCGCCGGACAAACACTCCACCACATTCACAATCATCGGAAAATCCTGTTGAGTTGACGCCGGGCCGCCTGTTCCGTAACCGCCTCAACCACTTGAATCTCATGCGGAACATGGTCGCCCCAAAACGATTTGTCTTATCTCTTAAACTCGCAATGCATGAACAGTAAAGGTTTTTCCACTCTGTTGACGGCCCGACTATTTTATTGCAAACCAGCGGCATGATGAAAAATCGCGTACTCGTTACCGGCGGCTCGGGGTTCCTCGGCTCGCACTTGTGCGAACGGCTCCTGGACATGGGCCGAGAGGTCATCTGCGTGGACAACTTCTTCACCGGAAACAAGAGCAACATACTGCACTTGCGGGATAATCCCTTTTTCGAAGTCGTCCGCCACGACGTGACCTTCCCACTGTATATGGAGGTGGACGAGATATATAATCTGGCCTGTCCGGCCTCTCCCGTCCACTACCAGCACGACCCGGTGCAGACCACCAAGACCTCGGTACACGGTGCCATCAACATGCTCGGCCTGGCCAAGAGGCTGAAGGCGAAAATTTTCCAGGCCTCCACCTCGGAGGTCTACGGCGACCCCGAGGTCCATCCACAAACCGAAAACTACTGGGGCAACGTCAATCCCATCGGCCTGCGCTCCTGCTACGACGAAGGCAAGCGCTGCGCGGAGACCCTGTTTTTCGACTACCACCGGCAGCACCGGCTTCGCATCAAGGTCTGCCGCATCTTCAACACCTACGGCCCGCGCATGGCCATGAATGACGGCCGGGTGGTCTCCAATTTCGTGATCCAGGCCCTCAAGGGCGAGGACATCACGGTTTACGGCGACGGGGGCCAGACGCGCAGCTTCTGCTACGTGGATGACCTGGTGGACGGCATGGTCCGGTTCATGGAGGACACGGACGACGGGTTCATCGGCCCCATGAACCTGGGCAATCCGGTTGAATTCACCATCCGCGAATTGGCCGAAACGGTCATCAATCTGACCGGCTCCGGCTCCAAGATCATCTGCAAGCCCCTGCCTTCGGACGACCCCATGCAGCGCAAGCCGGACATCTCCCTGGCCCGCGAAAAGACGGGCTGGGAACCAAAGACCGACCTGCGCAGCGGACTGGCCAAGACCATCGAGTTCTTCGAGAGCGAGTTGCAGGCCCTGTAATCAAAGACCAAAAAAACGCGAAGCGGCCGGAGGACGAGAATCCTCCGGCCGCTTCGCGTTTGACGGACCGGCTATTTCCCGGCCAACGTCCACTCTACCATTTCAATATATGGATCAAGCCCCGAGCACACGTCATCCGGCCACTCGAACGGGCCGGGCCGGGATTCGTC
>Ga0075011_10002145_pt1 | contig 10706 bp, 11 predicted proteins | sample TARM_MetaG_T_14_FD_72354 | JGI IMG/M metagenome (GOLD analysis project Ga0075011, IMG submission 72354) | Freshwater microbial communities from Pennsylvania, USA, analyzing microbe dynamics in response to fracking - TARM_MetaG_T_14 | ecosystem: Environmental > Aquatic > Freshwater > River...
GATCAAGTCAGAATGGGAGCTGCTGGCGTATCCCGTGAGACAAGTTGAAATTCGGGTGCGGGGGGGGATCAGAACACCAGTTGCTGATTTGCTGCCGTGCCTGGAAGAGATGACAAAATACGTCGGGGTACATCCTTCAAACCGGACTCAGGAGGCTGTACACCAGCGGGGCATATTCAGGGCTGAGTATCCCGATGCACCGGAACTCGAATACGAAGTCAGGCTGCGCATGGTCGACGAACCCCCCGGATTTTTCCCGGCTGGCGCCAGCATAAAACTTCCCCCGTGTGCGGAGCAGGAAAAAAAGCATCTGCGGACAACCTTCAGAACGCAGGTTACGGTGTTTGTGCAGGATATCTCGGCACCCCGGCCAGAAGTGCGCACGGCGTTCTATGCACACGCACTGGAGAAAATTACAGACGGCGAGCGGGAGAGGTTGCAATACGACGATGACACCGGATATGCCTTTATTGTTAACTACCCGGAAACCACACTTGCGCCGCGTGATACCCCGTCTTCCGTAAACTGATTCAATCGCCCCTTCATTCATGCTGTTCGGTGCTCGTTATACTCCGCTCCGCCTCAGCCTGAATGCCGCTTCGATTCCCGTTAAACCCGCTGAAAACAAGGTACCCGCATGACTACAAACCCCGACAGGCCGCGGGGCGCTAAAAAACATATCGCCTCAATCCGGCACGATGATGTCTCGCTGTCTCAGGTTAATGAAATTCTGAAAGAGAACCCCCTTTATACCCCTTCCCATATTATTCGCGGCGCTATTCAGGCCCTGTTCAAAATGACCCGTGAAGACCGTGAAACTGAAATCATGGCCGTGGCCGATCGATTTGAACGCTAACTCTGCTTGCTGATGCCTCCCGCCGACCGGTGGCCGTGGCGCTTTACTTCGAGGACTTTATGACTACACCTGACATTATTGCTCCGGTGCCGGTTACGCGTACCCGTGACGGCTACTGGTGCCACCCTGCACTTGCTGCGTTTTATAACGATCGCGACTATGTCGCTACCACCGAATACAACCTCTGGCTCATTGAGCGGGGTCTGGAAGACTCGCTGGTGTGTCAGGACGATGATGTAGGTTCCGTCCATGACCCTGACTGGCTCCGGCGGGCGGATTTCTCGTTATGGGATCCGCCGCGCCCGGAAGGGGAGGGGTGGTTTATCGGGGCTATCTACGAAGATGAAAATAATGGTCCTGTCTGTATCTGGCTACGCCGAAAGGGGGTGTCATGTGCAGAACACTAAGGCACTGGCTGCTGGTCTGCGTGCTGATGGCGTCCGTTTTGCCGGCGACAACCGCCAGCGCCAGTAACGCCGGTGACGGGCGCTGGGTGAACCCCATCACCGACGTCTGCTGGAAATGCCTGTTTCCCATGAGCCTCGGCAGTATTCAGCTGGCCTCCGGGCCGCAGCCGGATACAGCGAATCCGGGTTCACCTATCCAGATTTGCCCGGTGGGCATCCTGTACCGCATTGGCCTGGCGATTGGCTTCTGGGAGCCGATGGCCATGACTGATGTTACCCGCGAACCGGGCGTGATGGTGAATATGGGTGGCTTCAAAATTGACCTTGGCCGCTCCGGTACCGGCACGGCCGGGCAAAGTGATCGACCCGCTGCGGGGACGTTCTACCATGTGCACTGGTACAAATACCCGCTGATTTTCTGGCTGAATATCATTACCAGCATCGGCTGTTTGCAGACCGGGGATATGGACATTGCCTATCTCAGCGAAGTCGACCCGATGTGGAACGACAGCACACTCTCGATGATCATCAACCCCGAAGCGGCGCTGTTCGGCAATTTGATTTCGCAGGCGGCCTGTCTGGCAGATGCGGCCGCAAGCTCTGCTGGTCTCCCGCTGTCACCGCTATTCTGGTGTGCCGGTGCGCAGGGCTCCATGTATCCCTTCACGGGTTACACCAGTGGTGAATTCTCACCCCTGGAGGCGTCATTGCTGGTCAGCGAACGTATGGCATTCAAGTTGCACCGCGAAGGTCTGGTCATGAATTCCATTGGTGCCGACTCGGCGGTCTGCAATCAGTACCCATCCCCCATCATTCCCAAAGAACGATGGCGATACCAGATGGTGAACATGTACCCCGAAACGGGGAACTGCCATCCCTTCGGGGCGAGCACGCAGCTCTGGGGGACCACGCATAACTCTCCTCAATCAAAGAAAAACTTTGGTTATCTGATGTGGCGCAAACGTAACTGCGTCTTTCTGTAGGAACTGCTCATGAATATACGCCCTATCAAGGCCCTGCTCGCCAGCGGCCTGCTCTCATGCATGTCCGTCTCCGCTGCCAGCGATCAGGTTTCCATTAACGGGCGCGACCGTGAGTGGATGAAGCAGCAGCAACAGGCGCTGCAGGAATTTAAAGAAACCCTGTCAGGCCAGAGCGTGTCCCTGCCACCGGCTCAGCAAAACCAGGTTGAACAACTGCAGCAGGGCATCCTTGCCGATCAGGCGGCGCAGGGGAACGGTGAGAAACGAACCTTTGACGCCATTTACTTTGTGAGTCTCGGCATCCCCCGGGAAGGTCTGTTACCCATGCTGCAGGATGCGGCCCGGTACAGTATTCCCGCCACCATCCGGGGACTGGTGAACAACGATTTTCGCCAGACTGCCTCCGTGATGTACGAGTTGTCGAAAGAAAACAAAAACACCGGTGTTCAGATAGACCCGACGCTGTTTGCGGATTACCACATTTCGGTGGTACCGGCCCTGGTCGTGAACTGCCCCGGTCATTCCGATGTTATCCGGGGCAGTCTGTCACTGAAGCAGTCGCTGGAAAAAGTGGCGGAAAAGGGGGACTGCGCTGCCGTGGCCCGTCGCCTGCTGGAGGCTGGACAATGAAACTTCCCGTAGTGATGCTGCTGATGCTGTTCACCGGCATGGTGCATGCCGATGCAAAGAATGATGCTTTTAATGCCGGAGCCAGTTATGGCAAAGGTAGTGCTTCGCAGGGGACATCGTCCCTGAAACATCCGACCGATGTCTCCGGCGCGATTCCCGGCTATACCAGTAACCCGCCGGAAAAAAGTTATTACGGCGGTGTTTCTGGAGGGGATGGCGGGCTGAGCGACAAGGGGCAGGCCGCCCTGGGTAACAGCGCAGCGGGGCAGGCGGTGGTGGATTCCAACACCAAAAACCCTATGCCGGCAATTGATCCGAAAGCCCCCTTTATCACTGTCGGAAAAGACGCTGAGGCGGGTTCGGAAGCAGTGATGGATGGCAGCAGTCAGCAATGCACACAGACCACTGTCTCCAAATCAACCTTTGAGAACTATACCTGTAGTGCGGATGTGGCGGTGCAAAAGAGCTGTCAGCGCGATACCCAGATAACGGGGCATTACGAAAATCGTTCGGTCACAAAAACTATCAACGTGACTAAAGAACAATTTGAATACACTCTGTCAGATGATGAGCTCCGTATTGACTGGACATTCCCTTTACCCCCCGGGGCTCAAATCTATGCGGGTTCTCTGACTTTCTGGCAGTGTAAGTCCTGTACCAACAACACCATGATGTTGTACTGGTATGGCAACAGGGAAACCCTCTCTCCTAATGACGGTGTTACAGTTGAACTCCCTTCAGGACTGACCGTTCCCAATGATGGTTTAATCAGAGGTTACTGGACTCAAATAGGGGACTCTAAACCGTGGGTCAAAGCGTTCCTGAACAGACTTCTTGCGCTAGCTACCATGTACATGAAGGCCCAGGTCACGATTGTGACATTCGAACAGGTATGGGTACCATCGACATCTACCCCGTCAGTCTGCCCGGCCAGTCCGGGAGGAAAGCTCACCGGCTCGGTCTGCACAATCGGCGGTGGCAGTCGCCAGACGGTGGTGGACGGTGTCACCCAGACGGTCTATAGCGACTGCTGGCAGTACACTGATACTTATACGGTCAGCGAGAATACCCAGGGCACCTGTTCATCGCTGACCAGTAATCCCGCGTGTACGAAATCCGATGAATCCTGCGCGGAATATGTGGACGGCATCTGTTCTCACAAAAACTACGTCTACCAGTGTCAGACAATACATACGTCAATGGGACTTGTTTGCGGCGGCGATTATATTTGCCAGTCCGGCGATTGTGACGATACGAACGGAGCCGGTGACAGTGGGTTTGATACCGCTGTGGCGAAGCTGGCGGGTCTGGCGTCGGCGGCAGAAGACGTCAGTAATGAACAGAATCAGATGAACGTGCGTGCATTTGGCGGACAGGCGATAAGCTGCCGTAAGGCATTCGCCGGTTTCAATAACTGCTGTAAGGACTCAGGCTGGGGTGCAGATGCCGGACTGGCCGCCTGTAACAGCGATGAGATGGCCATCGGCAAAGCCAAAGCCAAAAAGGTCACCGTCAGTGTGGGCGAACGTTGCGATCATAAGGCGCTGGGCGTGTGCGTGCAGAAGAGTCAGGTCTACTGCGTTTTTACCGGCAAACTGGCGCGTATTATTCAGGAGCAGGGGCGTCGTGACCAGCTACATGTCGGTTTTGGCAGCGGCGACAGTCCGGACTGTCGGGGCATCACCGTCCCGGAACTGCAGGGAATCAATTTTGACCTCATCAACTTTGCTGATTTCTATGAAGACCTGATGAGCAATCAGAAAATCCCGGATACGGCCACCATGACCAAACTGGCCAAAGACCGCGTGGCGGCCCAGGTGAACCAGATGGGAGGCAGCAAATGAAACGCCTCACCACATTCCTCCTGATAGCCCTGAGCCTGCCGGCTCTGGCCGCAGAGGAAATTATCACACCCGCACCACCCTTTACGGGGTGGTCCTGGTACAACGAACCGAAAAAGCCTCCCACCCCGCCGCCTCCGCCAAAACAGAAACCCGCCCCGCAGGCTGTGCCTGATTTGAGCAAAATGACGAGTGTTGAGCAGGCGCAGTATCTACAGGGGCTGACCAAAGAAGCGCTTAACCGGGCCATTCTGTACCCGACAAAGGAAAATGCCGCAACATACCAGCGCTGGCAAAAGTTCTGGACTGACCGTGCCTCAATGTTCAGTCAAAGTTTTGCAGCTGCACAGCTGCAATACCCTGACCTGGACTACAACCTGGAATACCCGCACTACAACAGCACCGCACCTCTGGTGCAGGGGCGGGACCAGCAGGCACGCGCGCAGGCTGTTGCGCAGCTCGGTCAACAGTATGGTCTGTTCTATTTCTACCGGGGAAGTGACCCGGTGGATGTGCAGATGGCCGGGATAGTGGCGGACTTTGCCAAAACTAACCAGTTGTCCCTGATACCGGTTTCCATTGATGGCCAGGTTGCCCCGACACTGCCGGCGTCTCGCCCGGACAGTGGGCAGAGTAAATCAATGAACATCAGCCACTTCCCGGCGCTGTTCCTGGTCGACCCGCGCAGCCGCAAATTTCAGCCGCTGGTCTACGGCTTCATGACCCAGGATGACCTGGCGAAACGCTTCCTCAATGTCTCCACCGGCTTTAAACCCAATTTCTGAGGTACCTCAATGAACTACCCTTCGCTTTATGACGCATTGCATGCGTTACGTCGCTGTGTCTGGTTCTGTTTCATAACAGCACCTTCACTGGTTATTTTCTTTATACTGGCCTGCCTGTTGTTCAATAACTCGCTTTCCGGTCAGTATGTTGAGAGCGCCCGCCAGCTGGTTGCGAATGCGCCGGCAGACAAAGTCTGGGATACGACCTGTGTCCGGTCCCCGAATTCTGCAGAAGTTAAAAATCCAGTCCCGGTCGCAGTATCCGACTATCTCGAACCCAAATGCACTCCCCACCTGCGGAACGTAACTGACTGGCAGAAAGACATTGATGCGCTTATCCGCAAGTATTACCTGGCGGTCGTACTCCTTGGATTGTTCGTGTGGGTAATAGTGGAAGGGGGACCCCATATCTCCTTCTCCTGGCTGAAACGGAGCGTGAAACCATGAAGCACTTATCCAAACTCCTTGGCCTCTTTTTCTGGGGTGTGGTACTGAACTGCCTGCATGAAATGGTCGGTGCGTATCCGGGCTTCACCCAGAGCATGTTTGCCTTGGCCAGCTATATCCTCTGGTTCAGTGCGCTTGTCCTGGTCGTGCATAATATCTGGGACGGCTGGCGCCATCGTCACGAGTTACCCGCCGATACGGAGGTGGGCCATGAAAATTAAGCCTCTGATCGCCATGCTGTGGCTGGTACCCATGCTGGCCTCTGCCAGTATTCGCGACGAACTGGCTGCTATTGATGCAGCGAAAGTGACGGCCGCACAGCAGACTGCACCCGCTGCGCCCTCCCGGCCTGTATCCATGATGGCGCTGCCGGATGGCCGGCAGGTCAACATGAAAGACTATGCGGTGGTGCTTTTTATGCAGTCCCATTGCCAGTACAGCGCCAAATTCGACCCCGACATCAAGCGCTGGGCGGACAGCCACAGCATCCGGGTTTATCCCTATACGCTCGATGGTGGCGGAGATTCCTCTTTCCCGGTGCCGATGATCCCGCGCAAGACCGATCCGGCATCACCACTGGCCGATGAAATCATGACGTTCTTCGGGAACGGTTTGCCCATTGCGACGCCCACGGCGTTTATGGTCAACGTCCACACGCTTCGGGCATACCCGCTAACGCAGGGCGTAATGGACATCGGCACGCTGGAAAATCGTTACGCCAGCCTGATCCAGGCAGACCGTGACCAGATTGACCCGCAACATTTGCCCCCTCTGCCCGCCAGTGCGCAACTGACCCCGCAGTAATACAAACGGACTACAAAATGACTACATCCATGTATGCGCTATCGCGTTTAGAGCAGGTGTGCCTGATTTTCGCCATTGCCTTTCTGACGTCGGCCGTTATTTACGGCACGCTGGCTGGACGGATTGTCCGGGCCATGAGCGGCGATACGCTCGTTACCATTCTTCAGGATTGCCCGGTGCTGCTGATGATTTCCCTGAGTGGGGGATTCATTGTCACGGCGCTGGGACATTACGTTGTGCGCCAGTGTTTCAGGACTGAGCCGCGCAGGGAGGAAGTCCATGATTAAAATCTCCCTGGTCGCATCGCTGGCCTTTGCCGGTGCGCTTGCGGTCTCCCCCGCAAAGGCTGACGTGAACAGCGACCTTAACGGTTTTTTCGGCAGTCTGGGCTACAGCGGCAACGTCACGCAGGCGCAGGCATGGCAGGGGCAGGCGGCAGGCTACTTCTCCGGCGGTTCAGTCTACCTGCGTAACCCGGTCAAAAATGTCCAGCTTATCTCGATGCAGGTTCCCTCCCTGAACGCTGGCTGCGGCGGCATCGATGCTTACCTGGGGTCGTTCTCCATGATTAGCGGTGAAGAAATCCAGCGTTTCGTAAAGCAAATCATGAGTAATGCAGCCGGGTATGCCTTTGACCTTGCCCTGCAGACCATGGTGCCGGAGCTGAAGCAGGCGAAGGATTTTCTACAGAAACTGGCGAGCGACGTGAACTCCTCGAATATGAGCTCCTGTCAGGCAGCACAGGGCATCATCGGCGGGTTATGGCCGGTGACGCAGGTCTCCCAGCAGAAAATCTGCCAGGACATCGCCGGGCAGAACGATCTGTTCTCTGACTGGGCCTCCTCACGTCAGGGCTGTACGGTTGGTGGACAGAGCAACAGCGTGACGAACCGCGCCGGTGACGGTGAAAAAGACCAGGTACTGAAAAATAAAAACCTTATCTGGGATGCACTGAGCCGCAATGCGATGTTCAGTGGCAACCGTCAGCTGAAGGAACTGGTGATGAGCGCGGTCGGAAGCATTATTTTCAACAATGCCGGAGATGTGGTCATCCTGACGCCACTCGTTGACAACCGGGATCTGGTCAAAGTGCTGATGCGCGGCGGTACAGCAAAAGTCTATGGCTGCGATGAAGAAACGAAGTGTCTGGGTCCTACCGTCGTCAACCTCTCCATCTCGGAAAGCAATGCACTGGTCACGCTGGTTAAAAACCTGATGTTGTCCATGCAGGACAAACTGGTGGATGACATTGCGCTGACCAATCAGGAGAAAGGTTTTCTGAACACCACGTCGGTTCCGGTCCTGAAATACCTGACCAACGCCCAGAGCATGGGGTTCGGTGCGACCTACCTGATTCAGGTCTCTGACTATATCGCGCAGGATCTGATGATCCAGTATCTGCAGGAACTGGTCAAACAGGCAAGTCTGTCGCTGGCCGGGAAAAATTTCCCGGAAGAAGCGGCCAGAACGCTGCGCGATAACGTTGTTCATGCTCAGGGTTTACTGGCGGATATGAAGCTCCAGTCTGCGGCTGACCAGAACGCGCTGGACGGCATTGCCCGTAACACGCAATACCTGCAGCAGCAGGTCTCCACTATCGTTTCCGGCTCGTACCAGAGCAATTATCATTGGGGGAACTAATGCTAGAAGTCTATACGATTTACGGCGGTGAGATGTGGAAGTACGCCTTTGATGCGATCGTTGGCCTCCTGGGCACCAAGAGCTGGGTAACTCTGCTCCGTATGGTTGGTATCTTCGCCGTGGTCGGGGTACTCGCCAGCTTTATTAAAACCCGCAATCCGATGTTGTTCGTGCAGTGGCTGGCGATTTTTATGCTGATCACCTCCGTTCTGCTGGTCCCGAAACGTTCCGTACAGATCATTGATATCACTGATCCGGCTGCCGTCTGGAAAACTGACAACGTTCCGGTAGGACTGGCTGCTACCGCCTCCCTGACGAGCAGTATCGGTATCAAGCTGGGGCAACTGTACGACATGATGTTTGCCCGCCCGGATTCGGTGACCTACACCAAATCCGGGATGTTGTTCGGATCGCAGATAGTGGCCGAAACCAGCGACATTCGTACCCAGAACCCTGAACTGGCGCAGATGCTACCGGACTATGTGGAAAATTGTGTAGTGGGCGACATTCTGCTTAACCACAAGTACACGGTGAACGAGCTGCTGAACAGCACCGATCCGCTGGGCTTGATAACCTCAGAACCCAGCCCGCTGCGGGGTATCTATAAAACCAGCAGTGATGCCCGTGAGTTTCTGACCTGCGTGCAGGCGGCAGCTCAGATTAAGACGCTTATCGGCACGGATAGCCAGGCAAACAGCGCCACGTTTGGCTGGCTCACCAGTAAGATTTATGGCAGTAAGCTGAATGGAGCAAGCCTGCTGGCCACGGCGATGAACCAGAGTTACGGGTACTTTTACAGTGGGGGGATGACAGCGGCGCAGGTGATGAAAAACAACATCACCAACAGTGCCATCCGACAGGGTATTCGGGGCTTTGCAGCCCGATCATCGGATACCGCCAACCTGCTCAATCTGGCGACGGAGAGTGCAGCCACCAAACAACGTCTCAGCTGGGCGGCCGGCAGTGTGATGGCCACACGAACTCTGCCGTTTGCGCAGTCACTGCTGATGCTCATTCTGGTGTGCCTCTTCCCGCTGGTTATCGCCCTGGCGGCAGCAAACCATTCCCTTTTCGGCCTCAACACGCTGAAGCTGTATGTCTGCGGTTTTCTGTACTTCCAGATGTGGCCAGTCATGTTTGCCATCCTGAACTATGCTGCCACGTTCTGGCTTAAGTCGAAAACGGGCACGACGGCACTGGTGCTGTCGAATACCGATCAAGTTGCTCTGCAGCATTCCGACGTGGCCAATCTGGCGGGATATCTGTCGTTGTCTATCCCATTGCTGTCGTTCTACCTCACAAAAGGTGCGGCAGCGATTGGTTCACAGGTTGCCGGAAGCGTCTTCAGCTCCATGGCGTTCGGCTCTGCAGGCGTGGCATCCACCGCCGCTGATGGCAACTGGTCGTTCAATAACATGTCGATGGACAACCTGAACCAGAACAAGATGGACACCAACTTGTTGCAGCGTCAGGGGCAGCAAACCTGGCAGAGCAGCAACGGATCCACCCTGACACAGACGGCCAGTGGCCAGAACGTTATCGACGGCTCGGGTGCGATGTCGAATTTGCCTGTGAACATGAAGCTGAGCCAGCTGGCCAGCTCCGGGTTCCAGGAGCAGGCGCGTATTTCTCAGGCAAGTGCGCAGACCGCGCTGGATGGCTACAACCACAGCGTGACCAGCGGCTGGAGCCAGCTCTCACAATTTGCTAATCAGACCGGCAGCAGTGACAGTCTGAGCAAGAGCACGGATAACAGCCAGGCGACGAACACCACCATGGGTGCCAGCAAGATGATGTCGGCAGTTGAGAGTTATGCGAAGGCAAATAATATCTCCACACAGGAGGCCTATAGCACGCTGATGAATAAATCGAGTGAAGCCAGCGTGAATACTGGAGCAAGTGTAAGAATCAATAGCGGTGATCAAGCTGGGGGCAAGCTAGTCGCTCTGGCCACTGGAATCAGTGGCGAAATGCATGCTGGCGTGGAAGGAAAGGGTTCAACTGGCAGCTCTCATGGTACGCAGAACACGGACTCCAGTAACGTGGATAACCGTCATGATAAAAACAGCCAGATGGTGGAAGACTTCCGTCAGGGCCGCGATCTGGTAACCAGCAGCCGTGTAACCGATTCCGGCAACCATACCGATAATGCCTCGACGTCAAACCTGCAGCAGTTCGCTGCAACACTGAGTGATTCGAAAAATCAGTACCAGCAATACACCACCAGTCAGACCCGCAGCGACGAACAAAGCCGTCTGGCATCCCTGGCGCAAAACCAGAGTGCAAGCCTCGACACAAACTACACCCAGGAG
>Ga0075011_10002146_pt1 | contig 10701 bp, 10 predicted proteins | sample TARM_MetaG_T_14_FD_72354 | JGI IMG/M metagenome (GOLD analysis project Ga0075011, IMG submission 72354) | Freshwater microbial communities from Pennsylvania, USA, analyzing microbe dynamics in response to fracking - TARM_MetaG_T_14 | ecosystem: Environmental > Aquatic > Freshwater > River...
CGAATATGCGCTTCCTGGCGACTCAGCTTCACTACTTCTTTCAGATTGGCGCTAAAACCGGCCCAGTCATTGGCCGGACGCTGGGTGCGCCAGGCATGTTCGCACTTGCTGCCCGCCAGCGATTTGGCCTCGACCAGGCTTTCGGGCAGCAACGCCGCCTGCTGATAGTGGCGGGTCATTTCGCGCAGGTTGGCCTGTTCCACGTCATTAAGATCTTCGGCAAGCGCATTATGCAGCCACTCTCCGACGCGTTTGTCGGTCAGGATTTGGTGCTGCAACACCCCAAGCTCCGCCAGCGCTTCAGCGCGCGCCGTGCTGCCGCCCGCGGGCATCATGGCAAACATATCCCAGCCAGCGATGGCGGAAAGGTGGGAAAACTTACTCAGGCGACTGAAGGTGCGGGTAAGGGATTCATAATTTTCATTTTTCTTCATGCGTACCAGCTTCTGTGAGTGGGGGAATTGAAATACCAGTCATGAAGGATATCAAAAAACCAGCCCGATTCCCCCTCTCTATCCTGGCGGGAAACGCGGGCCGGTTTTCACAATACGCGGTTTAAGTGCTGCGCAATATTAGCGGTCAGGCGGCGGATAAACGAAACACGCTCACCAGTTGATTCATGGAGCTGGCTTGCTCATTCAGCATCGACGAGGCTGCCACCGACTCTTCGACGAGGGCCGCATTCTGTTGTGTGGTGGTATCAATCTGGCCGATGGCGATATGGATTTGCTGAATGCCATCGCTCTGTTCATTACTGGCCTGTTCAATCTCTTTTAAAATATGCGTCACGCTGTCAACGTTAACGACCATTTCATCCATTTGGTTATTCACTTCTTTCACCATAGCCAGCCCGCGTACCGTTTGTTCATTGGCATTGAGGATCAGCGCACGAATATCTTTCGATGAAGTCGTGGTTTTCTGCGCCAGATTACGCACTTCCTGGGCAACAACCGCGAACCCACGACCATGCTCTCCCGCACGCGCCGCTTCGACGGCGGCATTTAAGGCAAGAATATTGGTCTGGAAGGCGATGGAATCAATCAGGTTAATAATGTCGGACATTTTCTCCGCTGAACCGCTAATGTTTTGAATTTCGTGCGTCAGTGAAGCCATCAGTTTGCCGTTATTTTTGGCGGTAGTGCTGGCCATTTCAGAAAGGTGTACGGCATTGATGGTGTTATCCGTTGTATTTTTCACCGTCGCGGTTATTTGTTCCATTGAGGCCGCGGTTTCTTCAATGGAGCTGGCCTGTTCTTCTGTCCGTGCGGATAAGTCACGCGTGCCCGACATAATCTGCGTTGCACCGGTGGCAATATTTTCCGCCCCGGAGCGGATATCCGTGACGATCCTTCTGAGTTCTTCCTGCATATTATGAATGGCGCGGGCAAGCAGGCCGGTTTCATCCCGTGAGGTGATTTTTATGTCCACACCCAGGTTGCCGCTGGCAATTCGACTGGCGGCTTCGACAGCCTGATTTAGTGGCGAAACAATCGCGCCGGAAATAATAACTGACAAGATAATCCCGATGGCAAGGCAGAGAATAAACAGGCCAGACATCACCAGACGACTTGTGGAAAAATCGCTCAGGAAGTCATTATAAGATGCCTGCATTTCATCGCGCTGTAATGCGATAAACGCATTGACTGATTCAATATAATCTATTTCTGCACGCTTGGTGGTGGAGATATATTCCGATATTGCCGCGTCGCGAGAGCTGTCGACTTTGCTAAGGACACTTCCTCGCGATTGGGTGTATTGCTGGCGCAGTGCTTTTACTTTTGTCAGCTGCGCCTGGGATTGCTCATCGTTTGCGGCATCGTTTATCGTGACGTACAACTCATTGATTTTATTTGTTCTGTTCTCAATTTGATGCCTGAGTTTGTCTATTTCTTCGGGACGGGTCTCAACGAGCATATTGAGAAGATCGATGGAGGAGGCGTTGGCATCGCGTATCAGATTATTTCCCATCGCGGTGGTGGGATAATCCTCTGTTACTATTTTAGAGATTTTATCTTTAGCTTCGTTGAGGCGGTAGAAAGAGTTGGCGGACATCAGGAGCATTAGCATTAATATTATCCCGAAGGATATCATCAGTTTTTTTCTTATGCTCAAACCCGTCATTTGGTCGCTAATTTTGTTTTTCATTTCCTTTCCTTAGTGAGGTCAGTCATTTTGTCTGTGCATAGCTTCTGTCGACCGATCTGGTATCGGCAGGAGGACGTAAATAATTAGTTATTGATCGATGAAAACTTACGTAAAGTCAATTGTGATAGTTTGAGACTATCAATATTGATCTATTGATCGATCCGGTAGAAATAAAAATCAGGAATCCAATTTTTTTGTTGAATTAACCGACACTTGATTCAGCATAATTGATCTACTTTTATCAGTGGCGTCAGTTTATTCATTTTACTTAGGGTAAGAATTTAACTTAACTTACAAGAAAGATAGTGGGAGTTGTCGGACAAGCTATTCGGATGAAAAGAAGCACTGATGATTTAATACTAACGGAGTATATGATACCAACCGTCCTGACCCCAGTCGGCGATCGGGACGGTATCGGAGTTAACGTCTGTCAAAAGGCTTTTGCACCCTCTGCCCACTGCGGTGGAAACGCAGAAGCGCGCAAAGCCGGAAGAATAGTCAGCACATTCGTGCTCACCATTTTATGTATTACGAAAGGGTCTTCCTCCAGCCATTTATATATGCTGTTAACATCATCGCTCTTAAACAGAATAAAGCCACCGGTTCCGCTACTTAATGGCCCGGCAAAAATGATCCTTCCTGCATTGAGGCCATTTATAAGCCATTTTTTATGTGCGTCGAGTTGTGTGGATAATGTTTCTTCCGGGCACAGATAATATAATGTGATGGCATGCAGCATAATAAAATCCTATGACGGGTAAATGTTGCTAAGAATATGTGGGATGGCGGCGAGAGCGTCTGCAATTCCGTGCTGTTTTACCTCATCGCCTTTCGATGTGCCTTCCGCCCGAATAAATTCCACGTGAGAAATGCCGAGAAATGCAAAGAAGTTACGCAGGTAGCGCTCCTGAAAATCCATCTCAACGAGCGGCGTATTTGCGTAAAAACCGCCTCTTGCAGAGACCACAATGACCGTTTTGCCGCCTGCAAGACCGACCGGCCCCTGCGGCGTGTAGCTAAAGGTTTTTCCTGGCTGTGCGAGTCTGTCAAGCCAGGCTTTGAGCTGGCTCGGGACTGAAAAGTTATACATTGGTGCACCAATGACAATGGTGTCACTTGCCAGAAATTCTTCGATCAGTTTGTCAGAGATCTGGTGCTCCTGTGTCAGCGCCTCTCCTGTCGAATCACCGCCCGGTACGGGTCTGAACCCGGCGGCGATATTGCCGGTTAGATGCCGTATTTCATCTTTAACGACATCCCGATACACAACGCTTTCATATCGCCCCGTCTCCGTCATTTGCCTCACCACTTCATGGGACAGCAGACGCGTAACGGAACGTTCCTGAGCAATGCTTGAGTCTATATGGAGGATTTTCATCACAGATGTACCTTAGTGGTTTGACATGTTGATGCTACGTGCCGCTTGATCAATCAGCGCGGCAACGGCATCGGGATGCGAGAGCATTGACATATGGCCGGAAGAAAGGCGTGTAAGGTTTGCCCCCATCTCCGTTGCTATCTGCAACTGGGTGGCCGGTTTAAGTGCGTTGTCGTTGCTGGTCAGCAGATACCAGCTGGGTTTGTCACGCCACGCTGCATGTCCGACGTTTTGGCTGAAAGCCAGCGCGGCGATGGGTTGCTGGGCGGCTGCCCACACCCGGGCCTGTGATTCAGACAGATCGTTCGCCATCACCTGGTGAAAAGCCTGGGCATCATCAAGCCAGACAAGGCCGTTTTTATCCGCTGTCATACCTTCCATAGGTGCACCGAGCCATTGCAGCAGGTCAGCGACGGATTCCCCGCTGTTGGGAGCCAGCGCCGAAAGATAAACCAGCCCCTTAACCCCGGGGGCGTTCCCGGCCTCAGTAATCACGGCTCCAGCCCATGAATGACCAACCAGCAGGACATCGCCATGCTGTCGTTCAAGGACGCGCCGGGTTGCTGCGACGTCATCATTAAGCGAAGTCAGAGGATTTTGTACAGCCGTAACATGGTAACCCTTTGACTGCAGGCGCTCGGTTACAGCAGCCCAGCTTGAGCCATCGGCAAATGCACCGTGCACCAGAACGATATTTTTCAGCTGCAACGCCTGCGCATGCAGGCTGAACGTGGCGGCTGCGGACAAACAGGACAGCAAAAAGCCTGCTCGTTTTACGTGATGGAAGAGATTGCGCATCGAATAACCTTAAGTGAGCGTGATGCTGTGCAGTGTATGGAGGGCGATGCGCGGTATGAAGTGTCTTTAATGACGTATATCATGCAAAATCGGACAATATGATAACGGGGAGCAAATGATGCGCATTGCCCTGCTGGCTATGCCAGGAAGTATGAAATCAGCCATCGCAGGACTGTCTGATATGTTCTGGCTGGCAAACCAGGTGATTGCCCAAAACCCGGGCGTGAGTAGCGCAAGCGTGCTGTCTGAACCGCTCTTTAACGTCAAGGTGATAAGTCAGGATGGTCAGTCGGTTGCCGATGCGCAGGGCAGGCCTATTGAGTGCGACGGCGCATTCCCGGACGACGAGACGTTTGATCTGATCATCGCCAGTGGCATGCGGCTGGATGAGGAAAAGTGTCCTGTCGACAGGGAGGCGCTTGCCGATGCCGCGGTATGGATTAAAGCGCATGCTTTGCGTGGAACCCGTGTCGCAGGCGCCTGTGCGGGAGGATTTGTGCTGGCAGAGGCAGGTTTACTGGATGGGCGAAAGTGCGCCACGACCTGGTGGCTCTATCACACGTTGACAGAACGCTATCCGCGGGCAAAACCGATATGGGGAAGGGTGCTGGTGGAGGATGATAACGTGATAACTACCGGGGGGCCACTTTCCTGGGTTGATCTTGTGCTTTATGTGGTGCGCGAGTGTGCCGGTCCGGAGGCTGCCAGACTTACGGCGGATATGGCCGTGGCTGACAGTCAGCCGCTCTCCCAGCAACTCTACGCACCGGCAGGTTTTCGTCATTCACGCCACCCTTTGCTCATCAAGGCGGAAAATCTGGTGCGCTATCAGAACCCGTCGATAACCGTTGAACAACTTGCCGCAGCGTTAAGCATGACCAGCCGAACGCTCAACCGCAAAATGGCTGAACTGGTTCATGAAAGCCCGAAAACGTTTATTACCCGTGTGCGCATTGAAACCGCAACGCTGATGCTGGAAAAACCCGGCAGCACGATTTATCAGGTCGCGAGCGCGTGCGGATACAGCGATGAGACCGCGTTCAGACGCGCCTTTGGCACCATCATGGGAATGACGCCGGGCAATTATAAAGAGTGGGTCAGGAGTCGTGGCGGAAGATAAAGGCAAGAAAGACAGTCTTGCGCCTGACCCTTCACAAGTAAAAAAGGGAACTAACCGCTATTTTATCAACCGGGCAACGTAAGGCAGGTTGCGATATTTCCCTTCCCACGGCATACCGTAGCCGATCAGCAGGTCGTCATTTTCCATCTCCAGCGCGTAGTACTGTTTTACCGGGATCGTGACGCGACCCGGTTTGACAAACAGCACGGCAACAGAGACGGAGGCCGGAGAATAATGCTGCGAAATATGTTCAACCAGACGCTTCATTGTGCCGCCTGATTCAATGGCATCATCGATAAGAATGACGTGCCTGTTGTGAATATCGATATTCTGGTGGTAGACGATATCCGACTGATTATTCCGCTCGCCCGGCGTGTGTGGGCAGGAAATGTAATCCATTTGCACATCGAAATTCAGCTGACGGGTGAGGTCAGCCGTGAAGAGCGTTCCGCCCGGCACGACGGTGATAACCACCGCCTCGCTGAAATCGTGATTCATGGCACGGGCGACGTCCCTGACACCCTGGGCAATGGCCTCGGCAGACAGAACAATGTCTCCGGCTGGTGGTGTGTTCATTGATGTTTCCTGAGATGTGAGTTCAATAGAGATGCAAACTTATCATCATCGAGCATTAAATCAAGAGATCCCTGTCAAGGTAGAGCATGAATTAACATTAAGTATCACAAACGGGCATGCCGCCTGTACCATCGCAGAAACGCTACAGTTAGGCACTTGCAGGACCGCGTGCGAAGCCACAAGCGTCCGGCGCTAAACATTTTCTATGCCTGTAAAGCTTGAGAAATAAAAACACCTCAATTAATATCCATCCAGATGGTTAAAAACGAGGTTGGCATGGGACGTAAAAAAGAAATTAGTACTGACAGTATTCTGGATGCGGCAGAGCACGTCATTGGGCAGATTGGTGTGGCTAAGCTGACGATTGATGCGGTCGCTGCACAGGCAAAGATCAGCAAAGCAAGTGTTCTGTATGTTCACAAAACTAAGCAGGCACTGCTTGAAGCGTTAGTCACTCGTGCTATGGAACGTGACGATTTGATGCATCATGAGATGGAGCTTACGTTAGACACTAATGACAGTGTTACTTTGAAAGGCCGTATTGAAGTGGCTAAGACGCCCCCGCCCGATGAATTTCGCCCCATTGCTCTCAGCCTCAGTTCCGCCCTCATTCTTGATGCGGAACTGAGGAAAACCATGCAACAACATCAGGCTGAAGTCATTGAACGGATTACTACAACATCTTCAAAACCTCGTGGCGCAATGCTGGCATATCTCGCCCTGGAAGGGTTCAAATTCCTGGACCATCTGGATTTCCACAAATGGACTGCCGACGAACGTGCGCAAATACTTGCTGAACTTAATTGGCTGGCAGATCAGGACGTTCCTGTAATGAAGGTTAAAGGGGCTTCTGATGTCTAAAAGCCAGGAAAATCTGCAGAAATTAATGAGTCATCGTCGAGTTTTCATAACCGGTGGTAGCGGCTTTGTGGGGCGAAACCTTATTCGCTATTACCGCAGTACCGGAGCGGAAGTGCGGGCTCTGACCAGAAGTGAAACCGCAGACCAGAGGGTGTCAGAAGCTGGAGGTATTCCTGTTCGTGGTGATTTGTTTGCTGCAGACTTGCATCTTTCTATGCTGAATTGCGATCTACTGATACATGCTGCTGCTGATACGGCACATGCCTATCACTCTGCTGAACAGTGGCAAGTCAATGTAAATGGCACCCATCAGGTATTTTTAGCCGCACAGAGAGCCGGATTGAAAAGGGCGGTGTATATCAGTACTGAGTCAGTAATGCTCACCGGTGATCCGCTTATCATGGCTGATGAGACATTAGGTATACCGGATAGATCTGTTGGCGCTTATTCACGTTCGAAAGCCGCAGGTGAACATGCCGCACTCACATATAAAAATGAGGCTTTGAATGTAACTGTTGTTCGACCAAGATTTGTTTGGGGTAATGGGGACACCACTGCCTTACCTCAGCTTACCGAGGCGGTAAACAAGGGAAAATTTGCCTGGATTAGCAACGGAAACTATCTAACCTCAACAACGCATATTGAAAATCTGTGTCAGGGGATAAGTCGTGCCGCAGAATATGGGCAAAATGGTGAGATTTATTTTATTACTGACGGTACACCTCATGTTTTCAGGGAGTTTGTCAGTGCCTTACTGGCGACTCAGGGAATCGGTGCTCCTTCCAAAAGTATCCCCCGCACACTTATCCGTATATTTGCGCACTTAGGTGATGGACTGAATCGATTAACAGCGGGAAAAATACAAAGCCCATTAAATATGCAGGTTTTCGCCACATCGGCAGTGGAAGTATCACTGGATATCACCAAAGCCAGAAATGAGCTCGGCTATGAGCCTCTGGTGTCACTTAACCGAGGGTTGGAGTTGATGACAAAGTAAACTTTAAATCACAAAGCAATGATGTTAAGCACTGGCCCAGCCTGCAACAACTGAAACGCGGCAGGTGCGGTACGATCCGCATTCATTAATTTTGCTCATAAGTGTATTTCTATCCTTCAGTTTGCACGATACAAAACACACCTGATATCCTTCAGTTACAATTACATGGTGAACGGGAAATATATTTAATATAGCTATGTAAAGTAAGCCATGATTCATGTAACCCCGAGGGTTATTTCAAACCTTTGAGCGTGGACTGAATAAACATCTGATATAACGCAACCAGAATTCAAGAGGACTTATGAAAACGATTGGTTACGCTGCATTTTCTTCGAGTGCAAAATTAGCGCCTTATCAATTTTTACGCCGTGACTTATTTGAAAATGACGTTGCGATTGAAATTCTGTTTTGTGGCGTCTGTCACTCCGATCTGCACACTGTTAATGGGGACTGGGGTCCGCAGCCATATCCGCTTGTGCCCGGGCACGAAATTGTCGGCGTGGTGACGTCTGTTGGCCATGGTGTAAAAAAATACAAGGTTGGTGACCACGTGGCGGTGGGCTGTATGGTTGATAGCTGTATGCAATGCGACCAGTGTACCCATGGCGAAGAGCAGTACTGTCGCCACGGCATGACGCCAACCTACGGATCTCCGCATCGTGTCACCGGACAAATTACCCAGGGCGGTTACTCAAAGCATATCGTTGTGCGTGAAGAATTCGTCCTCAAAATGCCGGCCAATATGGATCTTGCAAAAGCGGCGCCTATCCTCTGCGCCGGGATTACCACTTTCTCGCCATTAAAAACCTGGAACGTTAAGCCAGGTAGCCGGGTTGGCGTCATTGGGCTGGGCGGTTTAGGTCATATGGCCGTTAAACTGGCCGTCGCAATGGGGGCTGAAGTAACCGTCATCAGCCGCAACAAAAGCAAAGAAGGTGAAGCTCTGGCACTGGGCGCCAAAAGCGTGCTGGCCTCGGCAGATCCGGAAGCACTAAACGCATCTGCAAATGCTTTTGATTTGATTATCGATACTGCGCCGGTAAAACATGACGTCAATATCTACACTCCGCTTCTGGATGTTGATGGGACGTTAGTTATCGTCGGGCAGGTGGGGCCTCTGGAAGAGCCGGTGACGATTCCGCTGATCATGGGACGCCGTCGTATTGCGGGTTCATTAATCGGTGGCATTGCTGAAACACAGGAGGTTCTCGATTTCTGTGCCGCTCACAACGTGTATCCGGAGTGTGAGATGATTGGTATCGAACAGATCAATGACGCCTTCTCCCGCCTTGAAAAAGGGGATATGGCACATCGCTTTGTCATCGATATGTCCACATTATCCGCCAGTTAATGATTAGGGAATAGCGATGTCACGCACCGCATGTTGGTTATGCGGTGATGTGTCAGAATTTATGAGAAGGTTACGCCTGCAGTTCATGGCGTAACTATTTTTACTTCCCTTCAACTTCACTTTTGAAAAGATGCTCTGTTTTACAGGGCATCTTTATGACTGCCGTTTTCTGGTTAATCTTAAGGCCAGATCTGAGCAGGTTGCGGACATTTGCGATTCATTGGCGATCACGTTGACTAAAGCTGTTCAGCATTATTTCAATAATTTTGACATCAGCTCAAAAAAAATTGGCAGATCACGGCTGAAAGAGAAGGATACGTTTATAGCCTTGCGTGCGATTAAACCGTCAATAAAAGCAAAAAGAATAATCGTGATTTCCTCAAGGTTGAGGTCCCGGCGAAACTCTCCCACAGCAATGCCTTCCGCGATAATCCCGGCAATACTTTGCCGCATGATGGTATCACTGGATATATACGTTTCTTGCAATTCAGGGTTACGCGCAGACTCCGCTATGATTTCAACCCACAGTTGATGCGTAACCGGGTAACCTACATCGCTTATGCACGAAGTAACCTGCGCGCAAAGGCGGTCGAAATGAGAGCCGTTAGACGGAGCATTATGGGCTGCCAACGCTGAGTTCTGCTCTTCAAGAACGATTGCCTTGATGAGGTCATCTTTACTTTTGAAATACGTGTACATCGCCCCCTGACTGATCCCCGCCCGGGTAGAAATTTCACGCACGCTTGTCGCACTAAAGCCTTTTTCTGCAAAGCAGGCAGCAGCAGCGGTAATCAGCTTATGGTAGGTTTCGGTTTTCTTTAACATGTTGACTATTATGTTTAATCCAGCGCCGGGACTTTAGCGCGCTTTTATCCCTGGAGCCAGCGTTGAACTCTGGCTCCAGAATCAGATATTACTTCATAAGCGGCAACGCACTGAGCATATTCTTCAGATTCAGCATATCCCAGGGTAAATGTTCAGCAATTGTAAGGCCGACAGGTTCCGCTTTTAAGGTTGCCTGAGCTATCAGATTTAGAACATCTTCGATGGATAGTTTACCTTCTGCGACGTCACCAAAGTCATGCTCTCCTCTGCCTGGCCGGGCGAAAAGAACCGAACGGAAAAGTGACGGATCGAGAACGTCCAGATCGATGTGTATTGCCAGATATTCAATATTTTCCCTCTCGATCCATTCCGTGACGTCTTTCGCGTCGTTTTTAACCTTTTCAGGCGCTACCGTCGCAATGCTATGACTTGCCAGATATTCAGCTTCATAAGCCAGTGGATCGTGGATACCTGCAATCATTATTTTTGAGGGATTGAGCCTGGTGGATACATGAGCAACTAAATCTTTATCACCCGTTCCAATTAGTGCTCCAAGAACATGGGCATGAGCGTTTGGATATTGTTTTGCAGTCTGTACATCAGGATGAGAGTCAATCCAGAGCACACCCAGTTTATCACCATATTTATTG
>Ga0075011_10002149_pt1 | contig 10697 bp, 11 predicted proteins | sample TARM_MetaG_T_14_FD_72354 | JGI IMG/M metagenome (GOLD analysis project Ga0075011, IMG submission 72354) | Freshwater microbial communities from Pennsylvania, USA, analyzing microbe dynamics in response to fracking - TARM_MetaG_T_14 | ecosystem: Environmental > Aquatic > Freshwater > River...
TGATAGTTCTCATTCAGCATTTCGATATACAGAGCCATATCTGAAGAGAAGTGAGAAGATGACAGTTCATTTAAGAAAGTATATTCGACCTCCACAGCATCTTCGGCCAGTTGCTCCATATATTCTGACGTATCGAGTTTCTGCAAATGAGAGTTGAAATCCATTTCTTTATAGAAAGAGATAAGATCCTCCATACTCAATCCGTTGTATGTCAGATTTTCCAGTTTTACTTCAATTGGCGCATTAGTATCGATGGTTGCCAGTTTTTTACTCAGAAATGCCGTTTCCTTCTCATTGATCAGGTATTCTTTTCGTTTGGACTTTTTCATCTCTTCAATATTCTCATAAAGGTTCTCAACCGACCCATATTCTTGCAGTAACTTGAGAGCAGTTTTATCACCAATCTTGGTCACTCCCGGAATATTGTCTGAGGCATCTCCTGCCAGTCCTTTCATGTCGATAATCTGAATCGGATCGATTCCCATCTCTTCCTGAATCGACTTTTTGGTGTGCTCTTTTAAGTCGCTGACTCCTTTTTTAGTGATGTCCACCCGAATGCTATCCGAAGCAAGCTGAGTAAGGTCCCTGTCTCCGGTCAGAATGACGACCTCAAAACCGTTTTCTTCAGCTTCTTTAGCCAGCGTTCCTATGATGTCATCTGCTTCATAGTTTTCAAGCTGATAGCTCTGCAAACCGAACCCTTTAAGAAGATCTTTCATAAAGGGAATCTGTTCAGAAAATTCAGACGGCATTTTTGACCGGCCGCCTTTATAATCGTCGAAATATTCGTGTCTGAATGTAGTCTTTCCTGCATCAAATGCCACGAGTGCATGTGTCGGCTGTTCCTTGTTCACGATCACCTCAAGCATGTTATGAAAGCCGTAAAGCGCATTGGTGTGCAGTCCGTTTCTATTCTTCATTCGTTCCAGCTGGCTATGCAAACCATAAAAGGCTCTGAATGCCACACTGTGCCCGTCTATGAGCAGTAATTTCTTTTTATCAGCCAATCTCTTCAACTCCCAGTTATTCATCCTAAACCTATAGTATCAAAATTTGTGCAATAGAAAAAGAGAACGTCCTTAAACTCCCTATACAATAAGTATTATACCACTACTATATGCGAAGGGAGCTTTAAGTTCATTCTCTATTTAATCGTATTAATTTTTTGCTTCCGACTGGCTTAAAATGACTTCGAAAGCACGCTCGAATTTGTCAACATCACCAGCGCCCATGAAAACGACGACTTGGTTTTTATGTTTAAGCAAGGCTGACATATCTTCTTCTGAAATGATGTCTTTTCCTTTTTTCGTTTTGTCCAGCAGATCTCTGATCGTCACAGTACCTTCCTGCTCTCTCGCTGATGTAAAGATATCGCAGAGATAGACGGCATCTGCCAGATCTAGGGCTTCACCGAATTCATCTAGAAGTGCAACGGTCCTGCTGAATGTGTGCGGCTGAAAAACGGCAACGATTTCTCTATCAGGGTATTTCTGATGAGCTGCATCAAGAGTAGCCCTAATTTCTGCCGGGTGATGCGCGTAATCATCAATAATGACTGTGTCCATCACATTTTTCTCAGTAAAGCGTCTTTTTACCCCTTTAAATGACTGAAGTCTCTCCTGAACTTTGTCCAGATCGAGACCTTCATAATGAGAGAATGCGATAACTCCCAATGCATTCTGAATGTTATGCTTTCCGTATGATGGAATGAAAAATTTCCCATAGAAATCTCCTCTGACAAATACGTCGAACGTAGATCCTTCAATTGTTCGCTCAAGATTCTTGGCCTGAAAATCGTTATACTCATCAAAGCCATAATAAACGATTGGAACGGAAGCGTGCAGTTCCTGAAGTCTCGCATCATCACCACAGGCAAAAATTGCTTTTTTTATCTGCTGTGAGAACGAGAGAAACGCATCCTGAACATCTTCTATGCTCGTATAATAGTCCGGATGATCAAAATCAATGTTAGTGATCAGTGCATAGTCTGATTTATATGCCAGAAAATGACGTCTGTATTCACAGGCCTCAAGCACAAAGTACTCTGCATCTTTTTCGCCTCGTCCGGTACCGTCGCCTATCAAGTAACTGGTAGGCTTGATTCCGCTCAGAACATGAGACAGCAGGCCCGTCGTACTAGTTTTCCCGTGTGAGCCAGTTATAGCTACACTGGTATACTGATCGCTCAGCTCTCCAAGGAAGTCGTGGTACCTTTTCACGGGCAGCCCCAATTCCAGCGCTTTACTTATCTCTTCGTGCGTATCCGGGAAGGCGTTTCCGGCTATGACGGTCATGCCTTCTTTAATATTTGCTTCATCGAATAAATAGATAGGGATATGATTATCTTCTAAATTTTTTTGAGTAAAGAAGTATTTTTTAACATCTGACCCTTGAACTTTGTATCCTTTATCATGAAGGATCAAAGCCAGTGCACTCATACCTGATCCTTTAATTCCCACAAAGTGGTAGACTGTTTCCTGATTCATTCGTTAAAAATCCTCCATTAAATTCAGATCTGTAAAATTTACATCGTTATACACTATAATTGAAATGATCCAAAAAAGCCAGTACAATTATTTATCTTTTGCTGGAGTCATCTTTTCTGAACAGTCCAGGAACCTCACTTCGTCTATTGATGTTGTCATTTCTGTCATCGTCCATGATCGAAGCCAGTGTCCGGTTAAGCCCATATGTCTTTTTAGTTTTTTCACGAACAGTCGACTTAGCTTTCTGGATTTTCATTTGATCAGGAAGTTCTGAAGTTGCCTCAGGTTCACTCGTCCATCCCCATTTTTCCTTCAGAGGCTCAGTGGCATATTCTTCCAGAATTAAAAATTCTTCAGTTTTTTTCTGCATCTCCTGCTTAAGTATACTGTAATCGGTCGTCGGCTTTTTTGTCTTCTTAGGTGGTTTATTATAGCCGTATACTGGCGACGGGACTTTGCTTACTTCAAAAGGAGGATCAATATATGTTCTATTGAAAGATTCCTGAGGGTGCTCTAAATACTCTTTGAATTCTTTTTTTATTTCTTCCTTTCGCTTAACTTCGCCTGGAAGTGTGTACGTGTCTTTAAAAGAAAGTGACTGCTCATCAGATTTACTCTCCGGCCTATTTTTCTTCGATGATTCAAAGAACTCTCTATACTTTGAGGACACTATTTCCCCTCCTTCCCTAGTCCTTACAGATTATTAAACTGAAAAAGCTTTTCCTACTTCTGCATCGTCTGAAAGGACCATAATTCCTTTACCTTCCTGTGGCAGCCCAAGTTCTCTAGCTGAACAGATCATCCCGTTGCTTTCAACGCCTTTAAGTTCACCAGGCCAGATAATCATTCCATCAGGCATCACCGCACCAGTGCGGGCTACAACAACTTTCTGTCCTTGGGCAATATTTGCGGCACCGCAGACGATCTGTAAGATTTCGCCATTGTCAACTTCAGTTTGAGTCAGGTTAAGATGATCAGATCCTTCTACCGGTTCACATGACGTCACGTAGCCTATCACAAACTTCGGAGAATAGTCAGTTTCCAGTTTGACAGAAAATCCAGCTTCTTCGATCAGACTGTTCAATTTATCTACAGCTTTTTTATCAAGTTCCAATGGTCCTTCAGTCAGTCCTTCCAGGTAGTCAGAGGCTTTGAAGAGGTTAATGCCTGTAGCTTCCCCGTCAGCTTTTGACTTGATCAAGACAATATCTCCATTTCGTTCAGTGACCTGCTTTGTTGCTTCCATTTTCTTGAACTGGATCATCAGAACATCATTCAGGCCATTATTATTGTAGGTTGTTATCTGCATGTGTATAAACTCCTTAGTTTTCTATAGTTTAAAATGTTTTTATAGTCTCGAGTACTGACCGGTCAAAGGTTCTGACGATCTGGTAGACCATTTCTTTTGCCGCTTCATAGTCATCAATACGGAATAGAGACTGATGGGTGTGGATATAGCGTGCCGGTACACCGATCACGGCACTTGGTATGCCTTCATTTAATGTATGTGCCGCAACAGCATCCGTACCCCCTTTGGAAACGAAATACTGATAGGGAATATTATTCGTCTCTGCTGTATCAATAAGATAATCCTTCATTTCTCTGGAGAGGATCATCCCTGGATCCTGAATTCTCAAAAGGAACCCGTCGCCCAGACGGCCGAAAGCTTCTTTATCTCCGTTCAGGTCATTTGCCGGGGAACAGTCGACAGCCAGGAACGCATCCGGCTTGAATTTTCTGACAGATCCTTTTGTTCCTCTTAGTCCTACTTCTTCCTGAACATTGGCTCCGGCAATCAGTGTACTCGGCAGCTGCTCTTCTTTTAATTGCTTCAGAAGTTCAAGGACAAGTGTGACACCATAGCGGTTGTCCCAGGCCTTTCCAGCAAAGGTTTTTTTGTTTGCCATCTGGATGGTCTCAACGACTGGTACGATAGGATCTCCAGGACGCACGCCGTATTCTTCCGCTTCTTCCTTGGACTCAAAGCCTCCATCAAACAGAATCGAGTCAATAGAAATCGACGTGTTCTTCTTGTCTTTCAGAAGATGCGGCGGTATCGAGGACGATACAAGCGGGTACTCCCCTTTTTTAGTCTGAATCGTAAAACGCTGGGATGACACCACATAAGGATTCCATCCACCGATGGGAAGAACTTTAACCAGTCCTTTTGATGTAATGGATGAGACCATAAAGCCTACTTCATCCATGTGTGCAGCAAGCATCAATTTTGGTGCATCCGGTGTCTGTGATTCTTTCACTCCAAACAGTCCACCCAGTCCGTCCGTTTCTATCCGGTCAACCAGTCCGTTCATTTCACTTCGCATAAAGTCGCGGACATTATGTTCAAATCCGCTGATTCCCTGAAGTTCAGTTGTTCGTTTGATCATCTGATATGTTTCTTCATTCATATATAATCGTCAGTCAGACTGACTCTATCCCCCAGTATAAGATTTCGGGCCACTATCTCCCGCTGTACTCTCATTATTATACACAAAACCCGGTTCAAATTTAAGTTAAACCTAGTTTGCTTGTGTTACACTATTATTCTAAGGTATGATAAAATAAGAGACGAAAGCGTTATTTATTCGAAATGGAGGAGTTCTAATGTATATAAAAAAGGAAGAAATGAAAGAAACAAAGACGTACTCTACGGAGGACTGGATGTATCTGGGTGGTTCAGTTGTGGTTTCCTTTATTCTGGGTATGCTGACCTTTGCATTCTTTAAAAAGAATAAGTCACTAAAGGCTGACGATATTTTAAAATCCATAAAAAAAGAATTTCTTAAAGAAGGACCAATCGACGGGTCGTGGATTGAATTATCCAAAGTGCCATGGAAAAAATTTGCTTATGAAACAGATGTTTATTACGGTGGGATCTCACGCTATGAAGAAAGCAAGCTAGTTCAATATGAATTCATCGTCGATGCTTATACTGGCAGCCTGATCGACCTTTACAGAGTTTAAATGAAAATGAGTCTGCTTCAGCATGTGCTGATCTTGCTCATGATATTAGACGAATAAATAACCTCAGACGCTTGATCTGTCCCTGCTCTAAGCAGAAGATCTAGTATCTGAGGCTTTTTTTATTTAAACATGACCACAGCTTTATAAATCCTGTTGCCTTTTTTAGAGAACTTTTCTTCATACTCTGTCATTACATTGTCTTCTACATCACTATTGTGCAGATCCAGATACACTTTTTCCAGCACCGCATCATATTTGGAGAAGCTGGTCAATGAATATTCGAATAGCTTCTGATTATCCGTCTTGAAATGAAGTTCGCCTTTATCATTTAGAATCGTCTCATAGACTGACAGGAATGACTTGTAAGTGAGTCTCCGCTTCTCGTGTCTATTTTTTGGCCATGGATCAGAAAACGTAAGATAGATGCGGTCGACTTCTCCAGCTTCAAAGTACTCTCTCAGATCCTTTGCGTTGACCTGCATCAGCTGCAGATTAGGCAGCTCTTCGTCAATCTGTTTTTCCAGAGCAGACACGATTACACTTGTCTGTAATTCTATGCCGATAAAGTTGATTTCAGGGTAGCGTTTTGCCATTTCAATAATGAAACGCCCTTTCCCGCAACCAATTTCTATGTGTAAAGGCTGGGCTTTCTCAAATCTTTCTGTCCATTTCCCTTTTGATTTTTCCGGTTTTTCAACAACATAATGTTTGTATTCCAGCAACTTTTCCTGGGCATATGGTTTATGACGTAATCTCATTTAAACACTCCTCGTTAGTTCAGCAAAAAAGGGAGCAGATCGTTAAACCTGTCCCTGCATTCATTTATTTTATGATAATAGCTGATTCAATTTGATCAAATACTGGTTCATTCTCAGATAATCCTGTTTCTGATGACTGGTTTTGATGTCAAACAGCAGGTTGGCTGTACCGTACCAGTAGAATTTACTTGTAGTGGCACCTGGGGTAAATGGAATCATCGCTGTAATCCAGTCGTCCCAGTTCTGGTGATCGATATAGCGTTCCAGGAGCTGACTCAAGTCGGCTACAGGATCAGCAAGCAGTGCTGAATCCCAGTCAACCAGATACAGTTCTTCTTCAGAAGACATAAGAAAATTCTTATGTGAGATATCACCATGGCAGACCATTTTATTTTCCATCTGATCATCAGCAGGCATGTGCTTTTCCAAGTACGATACGGCTTGTCTGATTGATGGATGGGCAATAAGATCGGGCGCCAGGCCATAAACCGCATTGTAGTAAAAGTCAGATGGAGAGAGCACTTTCCCTCCTAGACGATGCAGCATTCTCTTCAGACTTTGAGACTGATGAACTTTTCTGATCATCTGAATCACACTTGAAGAAGTCATCTCTTCTTTGAATAAGGTCCGGCCATTGCACCATTCCTGGGCAGTGAGCACATCGCCGTTCCCTATCCGCTTTGTCCATACGAGTCTGGGAGAGATCCCTTCAAGAGACAATGCTGCCAGAAAAGGCGATGAATTCCGCTTGAGAAATAAACGTTCTTCGTTTTTCGTTCCCATATAAGCTTGACCTGTTTCTCCACCAATGGGATGCAGCTGCCACCCCGTTTCTCTCTCTAACTCCATAGTATTCAATCCTTTATATGTTCTTCTTATGTCGCTCAATAATAAAGACATTTACGCACCTTCTATTGTAGAAAGAATTATCGGTTCCGTCAAGCGCATGCATGTTCTTTTTTTATCTCTCAGTCTCATCTAACTATTTCGCCACATTGCTGTTCAATTTCTTTAAGGTATTCAGCCTGCAGAGCAGTCGTCAAGTCGCCAGGATTATCGGTGAACAGTACTCGTTCATCGATGCGTCTGACTGGCATGACCTCAATCGTCGTACTTGAACAGAATACTTCCTCTGCTTCGTACATTTCTTCCAGTGAAAACGGTCTGTCGATTACTGAAATATCCAGCTTTTCTGCACATTTCTTCCACACAAGTTTTGTCACCCCAGGTAAAATGAGATTCCCGTCAGGATGAGTAATCACTTCTCCGTTTTTTACGATCGCTATGTTTGAGGAAGAGCATTCTGTAACGGTCCCATCTCGATGAAGAATGGCTTCTTCGGCATTCTTTTTATGTGCTTCATGCTTGACCATGATATTTCCGAGTAAAGAAATCATCTTGATGTCACATTTCAGCCAGCGTATATCTTCCGTTACGATCGTGTCAATCCCTTTCACCTGCTTGACAGCATCCCTTTCGACCGCTGTCATCGTCCCAGTCAGCATTGGATGGACGCCTGCATCCGGGTACATATGGTTCCTGGGTGAAGAAATCCCGCGCGTCATCTGCAGATAAAGATTGCCGGTGTCGATATTTGTTTCTTCAAGCAGCCGGTTGACGAGTGATTTCATCTCGTTTCGACTATAAGGCACAGCCATTTCGATTTTTCCAGCACTAGAATAAAATCTGTCAATATGCTCATCCAAACAGAAAAAGCGGCCATTATATGCTCTGATCACTTCATAGATTCCGTCTCCGAACTGATACCCCCGGTCTTCCGGATCGATTTTAACTTCACTTCTATCTACAATCTCACTATTCCATATCACTTTCATGTCGTTCTCCCCTTATCCTGCTAGCCCAATCTTCTGCGCACATATACTGAATTGAACCCAAAAGCGAACAGTGTACTGATCAAAAAGACTATCCCTGTGGCCTCCCAACCCCCGTTTAAAGATCCCAGAGAAAAGATAATACTCGTTATAATCAGTGTCACGTTCAATAATTTTTGGATGGCTTTTATTTTATCAGTATTTGTATAAGGATACAATTTAAAATGAACAGATTCGTTTAGAACTTGTTTTAGAGGAAGAAGCTGAAAACCGATCAGATAAATAAACAGAACACTCACAAGTGTTCTAAGCCATAATACAGGAGTGAAGTATATGACAATCAGTCCAATAGTCAGAAGTCTGACATACAATCCGCTGAAAGCCGTCTGTCTTATAAATACTCTACTGATGTAATACATATGCGGATCAGTTTTAGAGCTGATGATGCTAATTAAAGGATCGAACCCCTTCATACGCTTGACTTTATTCTGTCCATAAGGCGTTTCTATGAAAAGATTGATCAGCCTGTATATCCCCTGAACTCGTTTCTGTTCCACCTCGATCATTCTGTCCCAGTTCCAGAGCTTTTTACGGGAAAAAATAAAGACCAGGTAAAGGAGCCCAGAAAGTCCTCCAAGGGCTAATGCTAGGCCGGCCCATAGGGAAACGAAAAGACTCAGCCCGAGGGTCCCCAGTATCAGAATGTGTCTACCTATATTAATAGTTCGTATCAACGATAGACTGTCCGACTGAAATGAATGATACCGGACCAGCAGATCGATCAGCTTCAAACAGATCAACACAGCTATCCAGCTTAAACTGTATGCCTGACCAGTTATGTTCAAAGCTTCCATTAAAGGCATCGTAAGAGTCGCAATCACAGTCATTCCCGCACTTAAAAACAGGCCGCTTACAAGCAAGTGCCGCCTCATGATCGGAGCCATCTGCTTTTCAAGAGGCAGGAGATAAATGCCATCAGCTGGTTCGATCAGTGTCCTTATTCCACCTACTGGCAAGACAGAGTATACGATCACAACAAGCAATAAACGCGGAAGAAAATCCGTTGGAGCAACGGTTTCGACGTAATCTGAATAAGTAAACCCTAATGCACCCGTCAGGATCATCAGGGCAATGACAAAGTGATCATTGAACACGTATTTAAGATATTTGCCAAGCCGACTGTAATACTCATTAGTTCTCTTTTTAAACATGTCTCTGATCGTCATTTTAAAACCCTTCCCTGTCAGCCAGCCGCCCGTACATTTCATCAAGAGTAGCTTCCGGCATGTCGAAGTGTTTTCTTAAGTCAGCCATCGTTCCCATCGCATATATTTCACCATCATGCATGACCACAAATTTATCACAGATTCGTTCGGCATTTGCCAGTACATGGGTGGACATTAATATAGAGGCCCCGTTACGCTTATGTTCTTCCATAAGCTGGATAAGGTCTCTGATAGCCAATGGATCAAGTCCTAAAAAAGGCTCATCAATAATAAACAGAGACGGCTCAATAATAAAGGCACAGACAATCATCACTTTCTGCTTCATGCCTTTTGAAAAGTCTGTTGGAAACCACTCAAGCCGCTCAGTCAGCCTGAACAGGTCAAGCAGATGATTCGCTATCTCCCAAGCCCGTTCGCGATCAAGACCATATGCCATGATCGTCATCTCAACGTGCTCTTTTAAAGTCAGTTCGTCATATAGCAGGGGAGACTCCGGGATGAATCCAATTTTTCTGCGATACGTTTCCGGATCTTCGTTGATCGTTCGGCCATCTATTTTAACTGTTCCTTCGAAAGGCTTCATTAGGCCGATAATATGTTTGATGGTGGTACTTTTTCCGGCACCATTTAACCCGATCAGTCCGATCAGTTCACCATCTGCAATGTCGAACGATACGGATTTTAAAACAGGTATTCTACTGTATCCCCCTGTCAGAGATTCAACTTTCAAGCTCATACTACCTATCCTTCCCTGTAAACTAGTGCTTATATTTTACCACACAAAGTGAAGGTTTAAAGATTCCAGTAGTGTCTTTTTATTATTTCCCGGCATAATATGATAAACTGTATCTATACTTTACTATGGAAAGAGGGAAAGTCATGAGCGAGTGCATATTCTGTAAGATTATTGATGGTGAGATCCCGTCCAGAAAAGTCTATGAAGATGATTCAGTCATTGCCATTCTGGATATATCTCAAGTGACTAAGGGACACACTCTAGTCATTTCCAAAAAGCATGTCAGAAATATTCTCGACTATACAGACGAGCTGGCTGCGGACGTATTTGCGAAAATACCAAAGATAGCACGTGCCGTCCGATCATTCGATCCGGAATGTGAAGGGTTAAATCTCCTGATGAACAATGAGGAGATCGCCTCTCAGAGCGTATTCCATGGCCATGTTCATCTGCTACCTAGATATAACTCTGATAAAGATGGTTTTGGACTGAAATGGGACACACATTCGGACGATTATTCTGATGACGAGCTGGATGAGATTCGGAACAAAATCGTTAGCACACTATCAAAGGAGGGGTAAGATTATGAAACATTTTCTATTAGGAAGCTTATCAGGAGTCGTTCTTGGAGGAATTTACGGGCTGGTCAGAACACCCAGACCAGGAAAGCAGAATCAGGAAATGCTGAAGGCCTA
>Ga0075011_10002150_pt1 | contig 10695 bp, 10 predicted proteins | sample TARM_MetaG_T_14_FD_72354 | JGI IMG/M metagenome (GOLD analysis project Ga0075011, IMG submission 72354) | Freshwater microbial communities from Pennsylvania, USA, analyzing microbe dynamics in response to fracking - TARM_MetaG_T_14 | ecosystem: Environmental > Aquatic > Freshwater > River...
GGTCACCGCCAGCAGCGGACTGACCGACTTCCGGCCCGGTGACACCCCTCAGACGATGCTGGAACGCGCCGACCGGGCGCTCTATGCGGCCAAGGCCGCGGGACGGGATCGCATCGCCGAGGGTTAGCCGGGCGGGGGCAGCCGGCTCTCAGATCAGTCGACGTAGGTCAGGTTGGTCTCCCAGCTCTCGCTGCTGACAGAGATGGCCGCCTTCACCGCCTCCTCGTCGCCCGCCTGGAAGGCGGCGTAGATCGCTCGGTGGTCCTTCAGGGCGACCTCGGGCAACGTCTGCATCGAGGTCTCCAGGGCCGCCTCGATCAGCTGGATCAGAGTCTCACCCACCCGAATGGTCATCGGGTTGTGGGTCGCCTGAAGGATCGCCCGGTGGAAGGCGACATCGTGACGAGCCGTCTGCTCCCCGTTGGCAATTGCAGTGGCCATGGCCTCGATGCTCTGCTGGATGCGAGCATGGTCCTCCGGCCAGGCATTGTGCATGGCCTGCAGGGTATAGGCGGGCTCGAACATCTTGCGGAACTCGAGCACATCTCGGGTCATGCCCCGGGCCAGGATCATGCCGAATGCCATTGGGTCCACCAGAGGGGCTCCTGGCTCGCGGCAAATCATGGTGCCCTGCCCCCGCTTGACCTCCACGATGCCGATGGCCTGCAGCATCTTGATGGCCTCTCGGACGCTCGACTTGCCGATCCCCAGGGTCTGGGTCAGCTCGGTCTCCGACGGCAGGTAATCGCCCGGCTGGAGTTCACCGCGAATCAGTGCCCCCTTGATGCGTTCCAGCAGCTGCAGGGCGACGGAGCTGCGGTCGATGGAGCTGCCGAAACTCTCCATGGACGTGAGCGGCAGTGTGGGCTGGCGTTTCAGGCTCATGCTGGCGTCTCGTGTTGGCGTGCCGCATCGAAGTGAATCTTGGTTTGTCGATGCCGAAAAAGTTGGACGTCCTGTCATTTCCCGCTTGCAGACGACTCGAAATCGAGTCTAGCATGGGTTCAGACAACGGACATCTGATGTCTGAACACTGAAACGGCATCACGGGCCCAGGCCCCCATGCCCGACACGGTGACAACAATGACAAGAATCAGGACAAGCACTCGGGTGGTGGTCCTCACCACCGGCGGCACCATCGCCAGCAGCCCGGATGATTCCGGCCGGAATCGGTCGGGTGCACTGCAGGGTGACGTACTGATGAGCCAGGTTTCACTGCCGGAAGGCGCGGCCATCGACGTCGAGGTCCGCTCCCTGCTGCAGAAGCCCAGTAACGCCATTACCCGCGACGACCTGATGAGCCTGCGCCGGGAGTGCCTGGCCCTGACCGAGTGCTCCGACGTGGCGGGCGTCGTCATCACCCACGGCACCGACACCCTCGAGGAGACCGCCTACTTCCTCGACATCACCCTGCCGGCCTCCCCCACCATCGTGCTGACCGGCTCGCAGCGCGCCCCCCATGAACCCGGGACGGATGCCTTTCGCAATATCGCCGACGCCGTGATGGTCGCCGCGAGCGACAAGGCCCGCGGCCTCGGCCCCCTGGTGGTGTTCAACCAGTCGATCTTCTCTGCCCGGCAGGTGCGCAAGGTCAGCAGCTTTCAGGTGAACGGCTTTGCCTCGCCCGAGGCCGGCCCGCTCGGTTATGTCGACGGGGCGAGAGTGACCATCGCGATGCATCCCGCTCGCTCCGTGGGTCTGGAGCTTCCCGCCGACGCCACGCTGCCGAGGGTCGACATCCTGCCTGCTTATCTGGACGCCTCGCCCACGCTGCTGGAGGCCGCCGTTGCGGGGGGCGCCTGCGGCCTGGTGATCGACGGCCTGGGGCGCGGCCATGTCCCCCCGGGCTGGCTGGACGTCATCGCGCGCATCACCGCGCAAGGCATTCCGGTGGCGATCGTCAGCAGCTGCCCCAGCGGGCCGGTCCACGCCAGCTACGAATTCGTGGGCAGCCTGGCGAGCCTGGAGGCGGCCGGCGTCATCGCCTTACCCGACCTGAGCGCCCGCAAGGCCCGGCTTGCCCTGTCGGTCCTCCTCGCCTCCGCGAACGGCGAGGTCGGAGCGCAACTACGAACCCTGACGGCCTGAGCATGGCCGGCAACATGCTCCGCCTGTCCGCGTCAGGCTGAAAGGGCCCGCACCGAGTGCGGGTGACGCCGGGTTCCCCCGGTGTCGATCGTCACGCGAATATGCACACCAACAAACCCACAAGGTGCTGACAATGAAGAGCAAACTGACCAAGGTGTCACTGGTGGCGGCGATTGCCGCCGCGTCCTTCGGCATGAGCCAGGCCCAGGCCGCCGAGTACACCTTCAGCTTCGCCCACGTCCTGATCGAGGATACGCCCAACGGACAGGCAGCACTTCGCTTCAAGGAGGAGGTCGAGGAGAAGTCCGAGGGACGCATCCAGATCAACGTGCTGCCCGCGGCCCAGGTCGGCGGCGACGTGGAGATCATCGAGCAGATCCAGATGGGCCTGGTCGATATCGGCATCCCGCCCACGGCGACGCTCGGCAACTTCGAGCCGCGCCTGCAGATCCTCGATCTGCCCTTCCTGATCGCCGACTACGACACCATGGTGTCGACCCTGGATGGCGAAGTGGGGCGCGAGATTCTGGACACCCTCAGCGGACATAACATGTATGGCGTGAACTTCTGGGGCGCCGGCTTCCGCCACATGACCAACAACATCAGGCCCATCCATGGCCCCGAGGACCTCGATGGCATTCGCATGCGCACCATGCAGGCACCGATCATCATTTCCACCTATCAGAACTTCGGCGCCAACGCCACCCCCATGGCCTTCACCGAGGTCTACAACGGCCTGCAGCAGGGCGTCATCGCCGGCCAGGAGAACCCGCTGGCCAATATCTACACCATGCGCTTCCACGAAGTGCAGGACTACCTGTCGCTGACCAACCACGCCTACCACGCCTACGCGGCGGTGATCAATCAGGACTCCTGGGACTCCCTGCCCGAGGATCTGCAGGCGGTAATGCTGGAAGCCTTCGACAACGGACGCACCGCCTCACGCGAGCTGACCCTGCAGGACGAAGAGACGATCCTGGCCGCCATCCAGGACGAGATTGCGATCAACGAGATCACCCCCGAGGCGCGCGAGGCCTTCATCGAGGCCAGCATGCCGGTGCATGCGGAGTACGAGAGCGTGGTCACCACCGAGCTCCTGCACAAGGTCTATGACGCGGTGGGTATCGAGTACTGATCCTGCCACCCTCTTCGATGTCACTCTAACCCGGTGCACTCACCATGTTTGAAGCACTCAACAAGGTGATTGATTTCCTGGAGAGTGTGGCGATGGTCGCGTTCATGTCGATCGCGACCATCATCACCACCATCCAGGTCGTCTATCGCTACGGCTTCAATGGCTCGCTGTTCTGGGCCGAGGAAGTCGTCATCTACTCCATCATCTGCATGAGCTTCGTGGGGGCCAGCATGGGGGTCAGGCACGGCGTGCATATCTCCGTCGACGTGCTGAACGCCTTTGTGCCCCCCGCCATCAACCGCTGGTTGCATATCATCGCCGCCGTGCTGGGCATCGCCTTTGCCGGCTTCCTGGCCTACTACGGCTTCCAGCTCTACTTCAACACGCTGGGACGCGGACAGCTGACGGCCGCCCTGCGTCTGCCCATGGCCTGGTTCTACCTGCCAATCGGTGTGTCGGGCATATTGCTGATCCTGCGTTACCTGTGGGTCATCCATGAGGCCTGGACCAAGCCGCCGGTCACTCTCGCCGAAGAGCTCGCCGCCGAGAAAGACAAGCTCGTCTAACGACTGGAGACCCTCATGATCACGGCACTTCTTCCCATCTTCTTCGCGGTGCTGCTGCTGGGGCTGCCGATCTTCGCGGCGCTGGCCTTCTCCGTCATCCTGGCCATCGAGTTCTTCGGCACCACCAACCCGGTGATCGTGCCGATGCGCATGTTCACCGGGATGAACAACTTCTCTCTGATGGCCATCCCCTTCTTCATCCTGGCCGCCGAGCTGATGCGCATCGGCGGGCTGTCGGACCGGCTCATCAACCTGGCCAAGGCGCTGGTGGGCTGGGTACCGGGAGGCTTGGCGGCGGCCACCGTGCTCTCCTGCCTGTTCTTCGGGGCAATTTCCGGATCCAGCCCCGCCACGGTAGTGGCCATCGGCACGATCATGTTCCCTGCCCTGGTGGCGGCCGGCTACGACAAGCGCTTCGCCATCGGCCTGATTGCCACCGCGGGCACCCTGGGGCCCATCGTGCCGCCCAGCATCGCACTAATCATCTATGGGTCGGTGACCGGCACCTCGGTCGGCCGGCTGTTCGCAGCCGGCCTGCTGCCGGCCATCCTGATCGGCTCGCTGCTGATCGCCTACTGCATTGTCTACGCCTCGTTCAAGGGCTATCAGCGTTCGCCATTCCCGTCCCTCCGCGAAATCGGCACGGCATTCAAGTCAGCCGCCTGGGGCCTGGGCCTGCCGTTCATCCTCCTCGGCGGGATCTACAGCGGCATCTTCACCCCAACCGAATCGGCGGCGGTGGCCTGCATGTACGGGCTGTTCGTCGGCATGGTGGTCTATCGCAGCATCGATTTCCGGGACCTGCTCGGCACCCTGCGCAGCTCCGGCCTGATCTCGGCCACGCTGCTGCTGATCACCGCTGGGGCCTCGGCCTTCTCATGGCTGCTGGCCATTACCGGCACCCCGACCCAGCTGGCGGGGCAGGTGTTCTCTCTTACCGACGACCCCTTGCTGGTGATGGCGCTGTTCAACGTGGTGATGGTCGTTGCCGGTTTCTTCCTCGACAGCGCCTCGGCCATCATCGTCCTGTCACCGCTGCTGCAGCCGATTGCCGCCCAGGTCGGCGTGGATCCCGTCCACTTCGGCGTCATCACCCTGGTCAACTTCTCCGTCGGCATGATCACCCCGCCCGTCGGCCTGAACCTGTTCGTGGCCATGGCGATCTCGAAGATGTCGCTGCAGGAGGTCTTCAAGGCCTGCCTGCCGCTGATCCTGATCATGCTGATCGCCCTGATGGTCATCACCTATGTGCCCTGGATCAGCACCTGGCTACCATCGCTGCTCTATTGAGGAGACCGACCATGCGAGCGAGCACATCCCTGGCAAGCGCGGTCGATGGCGACCGCTTCTGGGAGGATGTCGAGGCACAGGCCCGGATCGGCGCCCTCTCCCCTCGCGGCCTGCAGCGTCTGGCACTGGACGATCAGGACAACCGCGCCCGGCGGTGGCTGATGGAGCAAGGCGAGGCGCTAGGGTGCAGCGCCCACTACGACGCCATGGGCAATGTCTTCCTGCGCCGAGAGGGGCAGGATCCGACCCTCGCACCGCTGCTGATCGGCAGCCATCTCGATAGCCAGCCCAACGCCGGGGCCTATGACGGCACCCTGGGCGTGGTGGCCGGCCTTGCCGTGCTGCGCGCCCTGGCCGAGCATGATGTCACCCATGCTCGACCGGTCGAGGTGGTCTCCTGGACCAACGAGGAGGGGGCACGCTTCGCCCCTGGCGCCTCAGGGTCCGCCTGGTTTACTGGCCGACGCGACGCCGAGACGATCCTCGCCGCGCGGGACGACGAGGGAATCGCCTTCGAGGCGGCGCTGGCCGACTGCCTGGCACTGCTGGAGGCTCATGGGGCCCACTTCCGGCCCGAGCCGGTCGTGCCCCATGCCTTTCTGGAACTGCATATCGAGCAGGGACCCGTGCTGGAAGAGCAGGGAGCCCCGGTGTGCGTGGTCACCGGCATCCAGGGCGTCAACTGGTATGAAGTCGAGCTCCATGGACAGGCCAACCATGCGGGCACCACACCGGAGGCGTCGCGCCGTGATGCCTTCATGGGCGCCCACGCCCTGGTTGGCGCCCTGAAGGCGGCGGTGGCGGCCCACGACGACCAGGTGCGCTTCACCATCGGCAAGTTCGCGCTGTCGCCCAGCTCGGTGAATACCATCCCCCAGCGAGCTCGCTTCACCATCGACCTTCGCCACCCCGACCCGGCAGTGCTGGAGGCGCTGGATGCGGCCTTCCAGCAGCTGGCGCAGCGGCAGTGGTCCGGCTGCATGGCCAGCCTGCAGGCCACCTCGCGGGTGGCCCCGGTAGCCTTCGATGACGCTCTGGTCGCCGTGCTCGACGAGGCCGTCGAGGCGCACTGGCCAAAGGCCCCGCGGCTGGTGTCCGGAGCCTTTCACGACGCCATCCATCTCGCCCACCTCTGCCCCACGGCAATGCTCTTCACTCCCTGCCGCGCGGGCATCAGCCACCACCCCGATGAACAGATCGAGCGCGCCGACGCCGTGGTTGCCGTCCGCACCCTGGCTCATGCCGTCGAGCAGCTGCTCAAGACAAGGAATGATTGATATGACCCAGACCATTGAAGCGGCCGTGGCCGCACAAGGCCTCACCCTGCCCGCCATCCCGCGCCCCCGAGGCGCCTTCCTGCCCTGGTCACGGCTGGGCAACCAGCTGTTCCTTGCTGGCCAGATCTGCGAGCAGGGCGGCGAGGTCCTCTACCCCGGCAAGGTGGGTGCCGAGTTCGACCTCGAGACCGGCAAGCTGGCCGCGCAGGCCTGTGCCCTCAACCTGCTGGCCTCGCTCAGCGATGCGGTGGGCGGCGACATGAGCCGGGTCGTGCGCTGCGTGCGCATGAACGGCTTCGTCAACGTGGCGCCCGGGTTCCACGACGTGCCGCTGGTGATCAACGGCGCCTCGGAGCTGTTCATCACGCTGTTCGGCGAGAACGGGCGCCATGCCCGCACCGCCATCGGGGTTGCCACCCTGCCCGGCAATGCAGCCGTCGAAGTCGAATCGATCTTCGAGATCCGCGACTGACCCAAAGGAAGCACGCCATGACCAACTCTCCCCTGAAGCGCCCGCTCCGCGAGCTGTACGCCGGGCTGCGCAACGGCACGCTCACTGCCACCCGCCTGGCCGAGGCCTCCCTGGAGGCCCACCAGGCCCGCGGCGGGCATGACCATGCCTACCTGACCTGGAACGGCGAGGCCGCGCTGGCCTTTGCCCGGGCCACCGATGCGGTGATCCACCAGGGCGGGGATACCGGGGCCCTGATGGGCATTCCCGTCTCCATCAAGGACATCTATGCGGTACCGGGCCTGCCGACCTACGCCGGCTCGTCGCGGCGTCTTCCCCAGGCGTGGGAACAGCCCGGCCCCATGGTCGCCGCTCTGCTCGCCCAGCTGCCGAGCGTCATGGGCAAGACCCATACGGTGGAGTTTGCCTTCGGTGGTCTCGGGACCAATGCCCATTGGGGCGCGCCTCGCAACCCCTGGGACCGCCAGAACCACCGGACGCCGGGTGGCTCCAGCGCCGGCGCCGGCGTGTCACTGGTGGGCGGCACCGCCAGTCTTGCCCTCGGCACCGATACCGCCGGTTCGGTACGCATTCCCGCCTCCATGACTGGGGTCGCGGGACTCAAGACCACCGCTGGGCGCTGGTCAACGAACCAAATCGTTCCACTCTCCTCGACGCTGGACACCCCGGGACTGCTGGCTCACAGCGTGGACGACCTGGCCTTCGCCTTCGATGCGCTAGACGGCACCCTGACGAGCCGGTCCACCCGCGTTCCGGCGCCGCCCGCGCTGGCCGATCTGACCTTCGGCGTGCCCAGCACCTTCTTCTGGGAGGACTGCAGCCCCGGGATTGCCGAAACCGTCGAGGCGGCCATCCGCCGGCTCGAGGCGGCCGGAGCCCGCGTGGTCACCCTCGACCTGCCCCATACCGACGAGGCGTACACCCTGTTCCAGCAGGGGGGGCTGGCCGCAGCCGAGCTGGCGGCCTTCCTCAAGACCGAGCTTCCCGAGATGATCGAGGCACTCGATCCCAATGTCGCTGCCCGGGTCAAGGCCGCCGACGACATGCCGGCCTGGGAGTACGTGCGCCGCCGCGCCGTTATCGACAAGCTGACTGCCGCGGCCGCAACGCGGCTGGCCGACGTGGACGCCCTGCTCACCCCCACCGTGGCGATCACGCCGCCCACCCTGGAGAGCCTGCTCCCCGAGGGCGCCTATGCCCGGGCCAACATGCACGCGCTGCGCAACACGGTGATCGCCAACTTCATGGGGCTGTGCGGATTGACCCTGCCGGTGGGCAAGGACGCTGCCGGCATGCCGGTCGGGCTGCAGGTGCTGGCCGGTCCCTGGCAGGACGCCCGCTTGCTGGCCATTGGGCAGGCCATCGAGGAGCAGCTGGGCACCGGCACCACCCTGCTCGGCGAGCCGCCGCCCCCTTGATCCACCACTTGGCCGGAGCGCTCATGCCACCCTTCACGCAGCAGGTCAGTCAGGAGTGAAAGATCGATGACCGATTGGACCCGGATGACCCTGGCAGGCTTTCAGCGCGGACTCTCCCGCGGCGAGTTCGCGCCACTCGACTGGTGGCGGGCCTGCCGGGAACGGATCGATGCCCTGGAGCCCACCCTCCAGGCTTGGGAGTGCCAGGCCCCCGAGCCCGCCATCACCGCCCCTGATGGCGTGAAGCCTGGCCAGTCCCTCTTCGGAATACCGGTGGGCATCAAGGACATCATCAATACGGCACGGCTGCCTACCACCTGGGGCACCCTAGGCTATCATCGGGTCGCTCAGTCTGATCTGGATGCCTCCATCGTCACCGAGCTCGCTCGCCTCGGCGCCCTGCCCATGGGCAAGACGGTATCGACGGAATATGCCTACTTTCAGCCCAGCAAGACGCGTAACCCGCACGACCCGACACGCACCCCGGGCGGCTCCTCGAGCGGTTCGGCGGCGGCTGTTGCCGCTGGCATGGTGCCCGTAGCGCTGGGTACCCAGACAGTGGGCAGTATCATTCGTCCAGCCAGCTACTGCGGCGTCGTGGGGTTCAAGCCCACCCACGGCACGCTGGGCGTCGCCGGGGTGAAGGCACTCGCGCCGTCGCTGGACACGCTGGGGTGGTTCACGCGGCACCTTGCTGACACTCGCACCCTCTTCACCGCCCTCACCGGCAGTGAGCCAATCGCGGCGCTGTCTCGGCTCGATGGCGTGCGCGTCGGCCTCTGCCGGGTGCCCAGCACGCAACCTCCGTCGCCAGAGACCGTCGCCGCCCTGAAGGGCGCCGCCGCGAAGATGTCGTCGCTCGGCGCCCAGGTCAGCCAGGCTGGCCTGGACGCATCCTTCGATGAACTCGTGGCGCACCAGCGGGTCATCCTGGCCTATGAGGCCACGAGAGCCCTGGCCAGCGAGCGTGAACGCTTTGGGGCGTTGATGAGTTCGCCTCTGCTTGCGCTGCTGGACGAGGGTCAGGGCCTCACCCTCGCCACTTACTGGCAGGCGCGGCAGGCCACCGAGCGGGCCAGGATCGAGTTGTCGCAACAGCTTGCCGAGCGCTTCGACGTGCTGCTTGCCCCCAGCGCCCCGGGCGCAGCTCCGGAAGGCCTCGCCAGCACCGGCGACCCGATCTACTCGCGGGCCTGGACCCTGCTGGGAGTGCCCTGCGTGAACCTGCCACTGCACTGGACGCCCCTGGGCCTACCCGTCGGCGTGCAGCTGATCGCCGACCGCTATCAGGATCATCGGCTGCTGAGTATCGCCAGCGCCCTGATGCCCTGAGTCATTCACACCGGAAGGAGATGCCGCCATGGCCCACCCGACGCCCATCAAGACGATTCATGGCCAGCACTGCCATCACGGCTGGAACCATGCCAACGCTCCCGTCGAGACGGTGGCACCCGGAACCACGCTCTCCTTCGAGTGCCAGGATGCAGCGGGCGGGTACTTCACCCGAGAGTCGAAGGCGGCGGACGTGGCGACCATGCCGTTCGAGCACCTCAACCCTGTGACCGGCCCCATCTTTGTCGATGGTGCGCAACCGGGCGACATCCTCAAGGTGACGATCAACGAGTTCCGCCCCTCCGGGTTCGGCTGGACCGCCATCATCCCCGGGTTCGGACTGCTGCACGATCAGTTCACCTCCCCGGCACTCTTCCTCTGGTACTACGACACCAGTACTCGGACACCTGCCGCCTACGGTAGCCAGGCACGAATCCCCATGAAGCCGTTCGCCGGCACTATCGGGCTGGCCCCCGCCGCCGCGGGCACCCACTCCATCGTGCCGCCGAGGCGAGTCGGTGGAAATCTCGACATTCGCGACCTGAGCGCCGGCAGCACGCTCTATCTGCCCGTGGAGGTCGTTGGGGGGCTGTTCTCGATCGGGGATACTCATGCCGCCCAGGGCGACGGCGAAGTCTGCGGCACCGCTATCGAAAGCGCGATGACGGTCAGCGTCACCCTGGACCTGATCAAGGACACGCCCCTGGCCATGCCACGCTTCAGCACACCCGGGCCCGTGACGCGCCACCTGGACAGCGCCGGCTATGAGGTGTTCACGGGCATTGGGCCCGACCTGATGACAGGGGCTCGCCAGGCGGTGGAAGGGGCCATCGACTGGCTGGTCAAGTCTCGGAACATGCCGGTCGAACAGGCCTATATGCTTTGCTCAGTGTGCGGTGACCTGCGCATCAGCGAAATCGTGGATGCACCGAACTGGGTGGTGTCCTTCTATCTGCCACGGATCATATTCGAGTAGGGATCAATTCAAGAGCTCTGCCCCGAAAACACGAAAGGGCCTGCGACATCGTCGCAGGCCCTTGAATTCGTGGCGCGCCCGACAGGATTTGAACCTGTGACCCCTGCCTTCGGAGGGCAGTACTCTATCCAGCTGAGCTAC
>Ga0075011_10002152_pt1 | contig 10689 bp, 4 predicted proteins | sample TARM_MetaG_T_14_FD_72354 | JGI IMG/M metagenome (GOLD analysis project Ga0075011, IMG submission 72354) | Freshwater microbial communities from Pennsylvania, USA, analyzing microbe dynamics in response to fracking - TARM_MetaG_T_14 | ecosystem: Environmental > Aquatic > Freshwater > River...
CCAGTATGTCAGTCGGGCTCAGTTGAACACTAATCGGCAGGCTCAGGCGACCGCAGCAGGCGTTTTAAACGAGGTGCTGGGTGAGTCCACTAGGACTGCTTTTCGCCATCTTTTCAGTTTCAATGGTGGTAGTTTTTTAGATCTTTTTAAAGACATCCGTCGTACCTTGAAACATCAGGACCGCACCCTGGTGGTACTGGTGGAGGACATGGCGGCGATTTCTGCTATCGAGGACGTGCTAATCGATAGTCTTCTGGAAGAGGCCGTTAGGGATGAAAAGCAAGAACTGTGTACGCTTCGCTCGGCTATCGCGGTAACAGATGGTTATCAAGGATATCTGCGGCGGCAGGACACGATTAGAACACGTGCACAGTATGAGTGGTTGATACGTGATCATGGCCAGAGTCGCGACCAAACGGTGGAGCGCATTGTTGATTTCTGCGGCCGGTACTTGAACGCTGCCCGACACGGTAGTGCAAAACTGAAAGCGTCCTGGTTGGCGCGATCGACAGACATCAGTTGGCCGTTAATCTGGGAGGACCCCGAAGGCCCTCCGGAGGAGCTCCAGGCATTCGGCTATTCGCCTTCTGGCGTGCCGCTCTTCCCTTTCAATCGCAACGCGATCAATTCGCTGGCGGATCACTACTGCAGCAACGACGAAGAGTTGAAGTTCAATCCTCGTCAAGTTTTGAATCAGATTGTGCTGAGAGTATTACGTGATCATCGTCAGGCATGCCAGGAACATCGATTTCCTTCGGCGGAATTTGCCGGTATCAAGGGCGGCGCTGGTTTGATCGATCTATACAGGCTCGACGAGCCTGCACGTTGCGAAACCGTAGCTGCAATTTGGGGTTATGGTTGCCGATCTATCGCAGAGTTGCAGCGGGACTTGGATTGGCGTGTGGCAAACGTCTTCGGGCTAAATGAATTGGCATCTTTGTTGAAAGAGGTCCAGCCTGTCGGTTTTGTTCGCCCTCCGGCGCGGACAGACACGGTCCCCAAAAATATTAAGACGGCGGTCGAGCCAAGAGGGCTAAAGCCCGATCCTGATCAGCATCGATTGGAAGAGGTTGTTTCAGAGTGGTTCCAGCGCAAGAGGAAGTTGGAGCAAGAGGAGTCTAAAAAGTTAAGAAGCGCCTTGAACAAGATGTATCAGCAATATGCTCATTCTGACTGGTTTGGTTTGGGGGGGCGACCGGAATTGCTGAGTGGAAGCTTTGTTTATATAAATATTCCATTTTCCATCACTGGAAACAGAACCACTAATCTGGTGAGTTTTTGCCAGGAAGAGGATTTCGACGACCCTCAAAAGGCAGCTGCTTTGAAGGGGGTTGCGCTGGCGTTATTACGCTACGAAAACGCTAACCCTAAATCCGGGGGGGTTGGTTGGCAATACGATGGTGGATTTGAGGATTATTTGCGCTATCAAAATTTCGCCGCCTACTGGGTTCCACAAGTGCTAGAAACGCTTGCGTTAATGGAACGTTCAAAGTTATCTGAGGTTATGTCCAAGCAGTTGAGTTTAGTGCCGGTTTTGGGGTTGTGGAGAACTGCATCCAATGATCGTCAACGACTCAATGAGTTGCTTACTCCGGCGGAAAATATTTTTGAATCATTGCCGGTGGCGGCTTCTACTGTGTTGTCGGAACTCCGCAGGAGCGCCTTGGATGAATGGGACGGAAAGCGAGAGGCGTGGTTGAAGTTGGTGGCTGCCAATGACCATGGTATGGATGGAGATTTGGCGCTTAAGGCATTCAGAGATGCTCTTAAGGTCGGATTTGGACAGACATTGGTCCGGTATGACCGGCAGATCGTCCAGGAACTGCAACCGTCTTTCAATGTATTGTCTATTCTCGAGGGCTATTCTAGACACGAGCAATTTTGCCACTTGCTGGATGAAATGATTGAGATTGTGCGTGGTTTAAGTGAAGGCGGTTTGCATTATCCAGATCTGACTTCAGGCGTGCCGAACGCCAAGAAAATGGTTGAGGCATTGAGTAATCTCAGAGCAAGTGAAGTTTGGGCGACAGTCAAGATTTTTCTCTTGTTTTGGAAGGAGTCAGAACTGCCAAAGAAAATGCAGATGATCAATCAGGTCGATGGTAATAACTTGGAAAAGGCCGTTCAGACACTGAGTGCGTGGGAAAAAATATACGCGAATGTATTGCCGCGCCTAGAGAACGAGAATCGGCAATCAGGCCTGGACGTGTTAGTGCAGTCGCAGGAGAGAGTTACTGGATTGCTGAAGGAGGTGTCTGGAAATTTGGCGGAATTGTTGGAGGCGTGCCGTGAATAATCTTGAACAGAAAGTTTATGCATTGCGTGAGCAGTTTGAGCTAAATAGCTCCGCGCGTGAATTAGGCGCGGCCATTGTTGATTGCCAAGATATTTACGACAAGTTTTCGTCTCTCTCTGAAAGGCTTGCCTTGCTTCAGCGCCAGATATCGAGCATAGCGGCTTTGCCGGTTGATGCGCCAGAGACACTAGATTTGAAAGAAGGTTTTCAGCAGCAAATTTCGAAGACTCTGGCTAGTTTTGGTGGGTATTTTGAGGTTTGGCAAAAAAATAAACAGGCTTCTCGTCAGGACGATTCCCTCGAAAACTCAAGAGTCGCACTTGAGAATTTGGTTGTTCAATTGGAAGGCAAGCTTGAGTCCTGCTGGAGTAAATGGACTGATCAACTGTACAGTCAGTGTATGGTCGAGAAGGTTATTCTAGACAGTCAGCGCGAAATGCCGGGTTGCGAGCACCTATATGACGAGTACGTCGAGTTACAGAGGGAATTTAAGTCTTTGGCAAGGCAGGTGCCTGAGACTGTTTGGGTTCTTCGCAATCTGATGGACTTGAAGAATAAAATGGAGCAGGTTAGAGGGAAAATGCAGTTCGATCTTCCCGAGAACGTTAAACGCTTCTTCAAGATATTGAACCAACGTGGCAGGTCTGCTGGTGTTCTATTGTCGGAGATGGACAAGGACACCTTCTGTTGGTTGCTTGAAAACAACTTGCTAGGTCAGTTCTCCGTCGAACGCAGTAGGAAGCTATTTTGATGGAAATATCCTTGGAGCGTTTGTGTACTGCCCTCGATCGCCTGGAGGAGTTGGAGACGAGTTTGCTGGCCTGGGGGGACACCGGTGGCTTCTTCACTGAAGACGAGATACTTGCGACACTCGAAGAGGTGCTTCCCGAGGACGATCCCTATGACGTTCTGCTCGGACTCTGCGATCACGCAATGGTGATCGAGGCTCCCCACCCCGAGGGATTGTCCAAGCGCTACAGGACGCGAATGGGAGAGGCTGTGCATCTGTACCGCCATCTTCGCCAGTGGTTCCTAAACAAACCGGTCGACCAGGCCCGTACGCTAGTTTCCGATTTTCGTTTCGTTCGGAGGCCGCGTAGTTACCCCTGCCGCGATCAGAGTTTGCAGAAACTGCTAGATGGCTTGGGCGAGGACGCTTCTGCGCGATTCCACCTGCCAATCCGCGCTCTACTGGGAGACCAGGAGAACCTGCTTCTGGCCGGCTTTCAGGTACGTGCTACCACTCGAGTCCTGCAGGCGTCTAGGGATCGGTCCATCCATGCTGCCGGCAGCATAGTCTGTGCCGGCACTGGTAGCGGCAAGACTTTGGCTTTCTATTTACCAGCCTTAGCTGCCTTATGCAGTCAATTGGCTGAGGATGCTTCCTCGCGAGTACGCATTCTGGCGATCTACCCGCGACGTGAACTGCTGAAAGATCAGTTCATGGAGACTTGGAGCCAATGCCGAAAATTGGACGAATTGGTTAAGTCGCAGTCAGGCCGAAAGATTTCCATTGGGGCTTTTTTTGGCGACACGCTGGAGAACCCCGATACCGCCCATGTGGCCGCAAAAAAGTTCAACGGCAATTTGCCGTTCGACTTGTTGCGTTGCCCAACGAAGGATTGCTCCGGAAAAATGGAATGGCGTCTGGAGGGTTCTTTCGCGCAGCGCGAAGAACTGCATTGCAGTCGCTGTGATCATTATGTGCCTCATGATGAGGTTCGATTGACTCGCTGGTCTCTGGATGCTGCGCCGCCGGATATCCTGTTCACGACGACTGAAATGCTGAATCAGCATCTTGGGAACTATGCATTCCACCACTTATTCGGGGTAGGTAACTGCGAGGGGCCCACACTGGTGTTGCTGGATGAGGTGCATACTTATGAAGGCAGTAGCGGAGCGCATACGGCCTATCTGCTACGGCGTTGGATGAAGCGAAGTGAATGTCGGCCACACTTTGTTGGACTTTCTGCTACTTTGAGTGACGCTCCCGCTTTTTTTTCCGAGTTAATCGGGGCGAAAGAAGGTCATGTGGAGTTGATCGAGCCTCTTGCAGATGAGATGGTGGACGAGAGCGCCGAGTATCTAATGTTGTTGCGCGGGGATCCCGTTTCTCAAACTGCATTGCTTTCCACCACCATTCAGGCCGCCATGTTGACTCGGCGTATCCTAGATAATCGTGACAAGAGATCGAGTGGAACATGGGGAAGTAAAACTTTCGTCTTTACCGATGATCTGGATGTCAACAATCGACTCTATCACCAACTGGCAGACGCTGAAGGTTGGAAAACCAGGGGCGCGCAGTTGGTGCCGGATCATGAACCGCTGGCAAGCTTGAGGGGAAGTGGTCGCTATCTGGATTATCCAAGCCGCCTTAAACGTATTCAGTTAGGCCAAGACTGGCAAATAGGCATGGATATCGGGCATTCGCTCGACATTGATGATCGCGCTCGGGTAGGCCGGACCTCTAGTCAGGACTATGGCGTCGACCCTAACTCCGAGGTAGTGGTGGCTACTGCTTCGCTGGAGGTCGGCTTTAACGATCCATCGGTTGGGGCGGTTTTGCAGCATAAGGCGCCGCGAAGTGTTGCGTCCTATCTACAGCGCAAGGGGCGTGCTGGGCGTCCCCGCGGGATGCGCCCATGGACCGTCGTTGTGCTTTCTGAGTTCGGTCGAGATCGAGTTGCTTTCCAGCGTTATGAAGAGTTGCTCACTCCTGAAATCAAACGACAGAGGTTGCCTCTTCAGAATGGGCATATCCAAAAGATGCAGGGAGCAATGGCGACGCTGGATTGGCTAGCGATGCTACTGAAGGAAGGGTCGGTTTGGAGAATCCTGAAGTATCCGAAAGGATCGTCTGCTCAGGTGACGACGTTGCTCTCGGCTGTTGAGCAATTACTGCAACCTGGTGGAATGCAGGATCGATATGTTGGTTATTTGAAGGACGCGTTGCGCATAGATGAGGCTGCCTTGCAGCAAGTGCTGTGGGCTTCACCACGATCATTGATGTTGTCTTTTCTGCCGACGCTGCGGCGGCAATTGAAAACGCTGTGGTGCGAGTATGGAGAGAAGTGGAAAGAATTACCCCGAGGCCGCTCTCCGATGCCGGCTTTCATTCCAGAGGCAATGTTCGCCGAATTAAATATTCCTAACGTATTCGTGTCTTTGCAGCGTGGGGAGGGTAGTGATGCAAAATGGGAAGGACTCCCATTTTATCAGGCTTTGCGCGAGTTCTCCCCTGGCAGGATTTCCAAGCGTTTTGCTATCAAGTATGACCTGGCTGACTGGTTGATCCCGGAGGGATTTCAGCCGCTTGCCGATACCCTACAACAGGTAGACTTTGAGATTACGGAAGCATTCGGAGAGTACCTACAGAACGAAGGGGCGGTGGCTGCGGGATTCGATGCAGAATTGTCGGTGGTGCGTCCACGGGAAATACATACCCGCGCTCTTGGCAAGGCTAGTGGGTTGACGGAAAAGAGTAATTCCCGTCTGCGCTGGGACTCGGAATTCATCTTGGCTGAACATACATCTGTTCAGAAGCCACCGATGGGAAGTTGGGGGAAGCATCTGATTGATGTGGCGTTTTGCCTCCACCAGCAAATGACGCCGCTTGAGGTGGTGCGCTATACCAAAGGAGCTGACGCTACGCTGCGTTTTCGCAGCGGCCAAATCGCGCGAGTGAATTTTGCGTGGAAAAGCCAAGGTGAGCCGATAGCAGTAGGGGCGCGCCAGTGGGTAGACGGTATGCGTCTTCGTTTTCGAGTCGGCGATGAAACTATAGCCGATCTCCTGGATACCCTTGCCATATCAGCCGCATTGCGTCCGTTGTTGTTCCGGCGGCGAGTCGAGCAACTAGGTCGTTTCGATGGTGACCCTTTTACAGCAAATTGGGTATGCGAGTGCTTCCTTGCCGCTTTGGCCGCTGAGTTGAACGACGTAGACCCGGCAGAGCCATCGGTCATGCATGGAGCATTGCGCCGTCTACTTTCCGATGAGGGGAAGGAACGCTTGCTCGCTATTCCGCAAAGCCTTTTCCAACTCGATGAACAAGAAGATAGTTCCAGAGAGCAGGAATTACAGGCCGACCTGCGCGGACTCCTGGGATGCCCTGAAGTCCTCGCCCAGCTAGCAGTTTGTGCCGAGCCTCTGTGGTGGGATATTCATGCCTTGCCAGATATCGTGGAATGGACAAAAGAACTGCTGGCCAATACGTTGGCAGCAGCAGTCCAGCAAACACTATGCACCTTGCTTGGGGACGTTAACGAACGCTCGGTGAATGCTGATGCGCTCTGGCAAGACGGTGACCTGGAAGTATGGCTCAGCGAGGTCGAAGCGGGAGGTTGTGGAATTATTAGTCGCTTGGCCGAAGACTACTTCGATGATCCTTTGCGATTTCTGAATGTATTGTCGTGCAGTTTGCGTCCTGGCGACTACGAGCAAATTGACTTCGATCTATATGAATTGCTGGAGAAAGCTTCTGTTGATGAGGCGGTCGAGCGGGTTTTAACAGATGTCCGTGCAGCCGCCGACCATAAGCAGCGCCGCAAGGCGGGTGCAGCCATGCATTCCAGTCTCTTGCGAGCGGGATTTGCTCTTAGCCACAGTTTTCTCAGTGTATTGCACTCTCGTATACTCAAGCCGGGCAGCAGTCGGCAAACGGACGCTGAACTGCTTGCATTGCTTAAGCAATGGCGAGATCTCGAGGTCAGGAGTGGCATTGAGTGGCCCCTTAATATCGTTTCCCACACGTTAGCGGTCCAGAAGATGGGAGCGAATGCGACTGCATCTGATTTATTTCGTGCCCATTCTGTGAATCAGGGGGTGTTGTGGCCGCGAGGTAATGCAATTCGCCAATCAGAATTGAATCGTTACAATCCTTTTAATAACGGGAATGCAGTCACGGAACGAATGCTGGGCGCGGGTCTGTTCACCGGGCGTAGACCTCGGATAGTGTTTTCAAATTCCTATTTGAGTGAGTTGCACAAACTGCTGCGAGAAGAGGGTAGCGTTGAAGTGGTGATTCCCCGCGAACAGCAGGAGGGGGTTTCCAAAGTTATTACTGAGGTACAGTTGTATCCGGTCGACTATCTGGGTTTGTTGCTTTACCCCAGAGTGAGCGAACTACAGAGAGAAGGGGGGGGGTTGGTGCTGGTCATAGAGTTGGCGGAGGCTTTGCAGTGAGGGCGCGCTATGAATGAGCAGCGGCAGATTTTTCTGCATGGACCTCTGGGGCGTAGGCAGTTTCGTGAAGTGCTAAGCACTATGCTTGCGTCTTTGCTGATCAATCCCGACGAGATCTGGCTTGTATCACCTTGGTTGAGCGATTTTCCTTTATTGGATAATCGCTCTGGGCAATGGAGTTCATTGGAACCCAAGTGGGGTAGTCGAACCGTTTCGTTCAGCGAGTTATTGGCACGGGCGGTCACGGGGGGGAGTTCTTTGCGAATCGCAACCCGCGATGTAGACTCCAGTCGCTATTTTGTCCGTGGGCTTGAAAATCGTCTCGGCAATAACCCGGACTTTCGCTACCTGATCAGTGACACTCTGCATTCGAAGGGCTTTTTGACCCGATCGGGGTTTCTTAAGGGGTCCTTGAATTACACATTCAGCGGTACGCAACGAAACGATGAGCATGTGACTCTGACACAAGACGCACAGGTGATATCCGATGCGTTTCTTGAATTCAAAAATCATTATCGTTTCGAGGCCGATTTATGAGCGTCCCACCAGGTTGGCTTCGGGATTTTTTCGCAGAAGACAATCAAATCGATCTTGATCGAGTGCTTTCGCTGACTAACCCTTACGATCAAAAGTTTCAGGATCTACTCACGCCACTCGTGTCTTCAGCAATCCAGGGGAAATGGCCGTTGCTGCTCCCGGTTAGTCGTGGCGGCGAACTTTATTTCTATGGTGCTGAACGCGACAGGCGATCTTTGGAGGAGTTGCGACAGACGCTGCAGTCGGTGCTGGGAGCAGCGGATACGTATCCAGAGTTTCCATTAATTAAGGTAGCCAGGGGAAAAATCGAACAGATTCTTTTACAGCAGGCACCTGCAGGGCTACTTAAAGTTGATTTGTTGCGCCATTCGCAGAGCGACTTCGCTGTACGTAAACGTGTGTTTCAAGCGTTGGCATCGGTGCTGGATCTATACCAGCAACGGCCGCCAGTAACCGCTATGGTGAAGCGGCCAGTTGGGCGAATCCTGCGCGATTTCTTCGCCGCTTGTCAGTCCAAGGATGGTTCGAAAGCATCGCACTTTTTTGACGAACTCAAAACGACAGGCAATTTCAGTCAGCGAAACTTGATCTCTCTGGAGTTGCAGGCCTGGGAGGCTGAGCGTCGTTGGTCGGACATTCTAGGACATCCCCGACTAGTGGATATGCTGGGCGGAATAATGCCTGCCCAGCTGGTTCGGGTTCTATTGCGTGCCATAGGTAATTTAGGCGGTGATCGCTTGCTGGAGCCAGCAGCGTTTGGCGAGGTCCCTTTAGAGCATATGCGTCTTCTATGTCAGCCGATCAGCCCTCTTTTTGCCAATCGGCCTCCTCTGGAGACCCGCGAATGCTTTACATCCGACTGGAAACTCTGGGCGATAGGCGCAGGGGCATTGGGCTTCTCCGATGGCCTTGATGGTCTTCCTGACTTCATCGATTCGGCCTGGATTTGCGGATTGCACGACTGGGCAAACTTGCCGACCAAGACCCCTGTAGAGCCAACCATAGCGACAATCCCTTCGCTGCAAAAAGTCGCCTCTCCCCAGACCTTCAACGATCTGCGACTGGTGCTCGAAGGCTCGCTATCTGCCTCCATGGAAGAGTTACGCGAGATCTGGGTCGCAGTGCAGAAAGCACCTGAAGAGTTAAAGAATGAACTCCACGTTTACCCACGCCTGCAGTCGGTGTGGCAAGGCATATGCCAACTCTTCGATGGTAGTAGGGAACTTGGTTGGAAGGGATGGCTAGAACGCCTGAAGGAGGCTTCTACTGAGCCAGATGCCCTGATTCATGAGTTGCAGGAGGAGAGCCAGAGTTGGTCAATAGAGTCCTTCTCGGAGGCTCAGTTGAGTCAGTGTCTGCATGGCGATGCCAGTACTTCCCTATTGTTGCGAGACAGCTTGCCGCTACTGCTTGACTGGCTGGATCGTCGTCAAATCCTCTGTTCCGGGCACTTCTGGCTGGAATGGCTGGAGTTGCTGGCACTCGATGATTTGGTTAATCCGTCGGACGTACAATTGGCGGGGCAGATTGTGCAGCGCTTCTTGTCCCGCCCTAGCCAAATCGGCGACCGTGCGCGCCTAGCGGAATCCTTGGAGTTGTTATGGGAGAAGGGCGGTTCGGTCAGTTCTTATTCGGAAATGCTCGAGATTGTCGAGTTGCTCCTGGACGAGACTCAACCGGGGCAGCAAGAGTTGCAAAAGCTCTGGTTGGTACTTCAAGGATTCGCTTTGAGTCGCTGGAATCGTCTCGAGTTGGCGCAGCGTTTTCTCACCAAAAGTCTAGCCAGAGAGATATTTGGTGAAAGCAATGACGCGACCTATCCGTCACTAACTCCTGAAGGAGGCGATGGTGATCTCGAGGTCCAAACAAGAAAGCTATCGGGGCAGATGCTGGCTATCTACAGCCTTACTGAAGGGGCCGCGCGGCGGGCTAAGACGGTACTGGAAGGCATGTTCGAAGGACTGCGAGTGGAGATCAATCATGATCACACCGCGACCCCAGCGCTACAGAATTTAGCCAAAAAAGCTGATTACTTCTTGTTTGTTGCCGGTAGCGCGAAGCATCATGCCTTCTACCCCGTGAGTCGGATACGACAGGATTTGATCTATCCCTCAGGCAAAGGTGCATCAAGCATCATCGAAGCATTCTGCAAAGGCTGCGTAAATTCTATTTCGGAGTGATGAGGCGTGAATCGCCCTGGACTCCCTAGACGGCTTCCGAGCTCAGTAGCTGGCGTTTCTCAAACTCTACCGGTGACAGTTGGTTGTTGAAACCATGCAGGCGCTCCAGCTGATCTGGCGCGGCCACTGGTGGCTTGCCGCTGTAGCGGCCCGGTCTACGACGATTCCCTGTCTGTGAGCGCAGCCCTTCCATGCGCATCAGTCGAGCAACACGATGATTGCTGCGGATTCCACGCCATTCGGACACCCAGTCCAGGCTTATCCGGACAGTCGTTCGTAAGCGCCAACAAATCAGCACCTGTTACCCGTTCAATTTCCATACCACACTGATTCCATCGTCACCTACGCGAGGAATCAAATATGGCCATGCAACAGCGAACAGACTACTGGCAACAACAACTTGATAACTGGATTGACTCCGGGCTTTCAGGGGCCGCTTTCTGCAAGCAGCACGAATTGGTTTATCACCAGTTCGCTTATTGGCGGAGCAAG
>Ga0075011_10002153_pt1 | contig 10686 bp, 6 predicted proteins | sample TARM_MetaG_T_14_FD_72354 | JGI IMG/M metagenome (GOLD analysis project Ga0075011, IMG submission 72354) | Freshwater microbial communities from Pennsylvania, USA, analyzing microbe dynamics in response to fracking - TARM_MetaG_T_14 | ecosystem: Environmental > Aquatic > Freshwater > River...
GTTTAAATAATTATCTACAGAGACTTTGTTTATTAAGCATTTCCCCATACCGGTTAAAAAAGGGCGAATATATGAAAAAAATAAAAAATAGCCAGCGCAGAGGTAATTCGTCGCACTAAATGATATCTCTCCACTTGGATTAACCCTATGAGCCGGACACCCACCGTTACACAAGTCACGCTGCGGACATTGCCGACAATGTACCTCGCCGGCAGATAGCTTTGCAGACGAAAATATCTGATGGACCGGTGTTTCGATCAGGTCTGGATAATCGCTTCGCACAATACTACCCAGCTTAAACTGTGGAAAAACCAAATGGTCACAGCTATACGCATCACCATTATGCTCCAGCACTAAGTTGTTACCACAGCTTTTTGCATGTACACATATAGAAGAAGACATACCCAGATTCATACCCAGCGCGTTATCGAAATGACTTACAAACACCTGACCAATATCGTTTTCCCGCCAACAGTCAAATACGTCAATCATAAACTGACCAAACTGCTCTGCCCCAACACTACGCTCTGACACGCCCTTGTCTTTCACCACTTCGACCACCGGTATAAACTGAATAAACTGTGCCCCCAACGATGTTAAGTGCTGGTATACCCGTCGACCATAGCTGCCGTTGTTAGATTGTATCGTTGCCAATACATTGTATTCGACCCCATGGCGCTGTAAGCAACGTAGGCCCTCTATCACTTGCTGGTAAGAGCCTTCACCACTGCGTGTCTTCCTATAATAATCGTGCAACTCTTCGTCACCATCGATACTAATGCCAACTAAAAACGCGTTCTGCTTTAAGAACTGAGCCCACTGGTCATCAATCAAAACTCCATTGGTTTGGAACGTATTAACAATTCGCATCCCGGCGCGCCGATACTTAGCTTGCAGTTGAACGGCTCTACGATAAAAGTTGATACCACGTAAAGTCGGCTCTCCACCTTGCCACCCAAAGGTTACTTCACAACGACCTCTTGGCTGGCTTTCAATGTAACTTCTGACATGAGCTTCTAAAACCTCATCGCTCATATCGAATCGATTCCTACCGGGGAAATACTCTGTTTTATCTAGATAGAAACAGTAATCGCAGTTTAAATTACATAGTGGACCGACAGGTTTTAATAGTACATGAAAAGGATGTTGTGCGGTTATTTTAGCGGTGGGAATTATCATTGTTAGTCTTTATCAATATAAAAGACAGAGATCATTAAACAAATAGCATCATTTAAACATAGCCATTATTTTATAATTTAACTTTTGCGATCGACTTAAAACAACATATCAAATGATATTAAGCAAACAGTTATAAAATGCAATTTATTTAATTAATAAAAGGTCGCAATGAAAAAACCAAACTTACTCTATGTATTTCCTGACCAATTTAGACAAATGTCACTCGGTTTATGGAACAACCCCCTATTTAATAACTACTGTTCAGGGCAGCCTGACCCTGTTTATACCCCCAACTTAGACCAGTTAGCACAGCAAGCTTATATTTTACCGAATGCCGTTAGCAATTGCCCGGTCTGCAGCCCTCATAGAGGAAGTCTATTTACAGGCCAGTACCCGAATAATAGCGGTGTGCCTTTAAACTGTAACTCTGAGCGTGTTATTTCAAACTTAGAACAAGAGACAAAGTGTTTAACCGACGTTTTAGCCCAATCAGGTTACCATGTCGGCTACATTGGTAAATGGCACCTGGATTTACCTACTCGTAACGCGCCAGACAAACCTGGTCAGTTCGTTGATACCCGATTGCCCGCCTGGGATTCCTATACCGAGCCGCAACGTCGCCACGGTATTCACTACTGGTATGGTTATGGTACTTTCGATGAACATTGTAACCCTCACTATTACGACACCAATGGCGTCAGACATGAACCTAAAGTATGGTCTGCCGAGCACGAAGCCGATAAAGCCATAGAGTATTTAAAAAATACCAATGGTGAACGCGATGAAAGCTCACCTTTCGCTTTATTTCTTTCCATGAATCCTCCGCATAGCCCCTATGAAAGTTTGGAAGACTGTCGCGAAGAAGATTTAGCCCTGTACGCTGATAAGCCAAATGAGTTTTTGCTGGTACGTGACAATGTCGATATGCAGTTGGATAAAGCCGACAGTGTACGTTACTACTTTGCAAACGTCAGCGGCGTTGATAAAGAGTTCGGACGGGTGGTTCAAACGTTGAAAGATATCGGTGAGTGGGAAAACACCGTAGTTGTCTTTACCAGCGATCACGGAGAAACACTGTGTAGCCAGGGGCTCACAGACGCGAAAAACGTCATCTATGAAGAAGCTTTTCTTGTTCCTTACTTGATAAAATTACCTGGCCAGCAAATTCCACACGTTGTCACAAAGTCACTCAATAGCCCCGATATCTTCCCTACTATTCTCGATGTATTAGGATTATCAGCCCACTGCCCGTCTGGCCTTGATGGAGAAAGTCGCGCACAAGCGTTAACCGAGAACTCTCCTAACAGCGCTGAATCTATCGGTTCACTTTACATCCGTAACCTAGATGGCGACAAAGACCAAGATGGCAACGTCATCAATTACTTCGCTCAAAGTCGTGGCATTCGAACGGAACGCTACACACTGTGTTTGGAAGTCAACCGCGAATATAAGTTAACTGAAATTCTACTTTTTGATAATCAAGCTGACCCATACCAGCTAAACAATATTGCGTTTAGTTCTCAACCTAAATTAGCGAAACAATTACTGTCTCGCTTAACCCGCGAACTTATACGCATTCAGGACCCATGGGCTAAACAAAAGGTTTTGCCGGACTTACTCCCATACCCGAATACAGAGGAACTCTAATGAACAATGCACATCCTAATGTCATCATTCTGTATGCCGACGACTTAGGTTTTGGCGACCTCAGCTGTTACGGGGCAAATAATATACCGACTCCTAACTTAGATAAACTTGCGAAAGAAGGGATCAAGTTTCACCAAGGGTATGCGACTGCTGCAACCTGTACACCTTCACGTTACAGCTTATTGACGGGTAGCTATCCGTGGAGAAATCCGGACGCCGCTGTGCTTCCGGGCGATGCACCACAAATTATTAGCAAGGAACAACCAACCCTGGCAAAAATGTTCAAAAAACAAGGTTACAACACAGGTATTGTCGGTAAATGGCATTTGGGGTTAGGTGACGGTAATCTGGACTTTAATAAAACCATCTCGGGTACACCGAATGATGTTGGCTTCGATCAGTCGTTTATCATGGCAGCAACGAATGACCGTGTGCCTTGTGTTTACATCGACAACCGTAACGTAGAAAACCTAGATCCAACCGACCCAATTGAAGTGACTTATGACTGGGATAAAGCATTTAGTGATGTGCCTAACGGACGTCATAATCCTGAGTTGTTAGATGTGATGTACGATCATGGTCACGATGGCACCATCATCAATGGCGTCAGCCGTATTGGTCACATGCGTGGTGGTGAATCGGCCATATGGAATGATGAGACCATGGGCGAACGCTTTGCTGATAAAGCGATTGATTTCATCGAGCAAAACCAAAACACGCCGTTTTTCCTTTACTACGCCATGCATCAACCACATGTACCACGTATTCCAAACCCGAAATTTAGAGGGGCGACACCGCACGGTGTTCGTGGCGACGTAATTGTAGAAATGGACTGGTGTATCGGTAAAGTTCTCGACAAACTTGAGCAACTTGGCCTGAAAGAAAACACCATCGTCATCTTCTCCAGTGACAATGGCCCAGTTCTTAACGATGGCTATAAAGATCAGGCGATTAAACTCAACGGCAAACACAAAATGGCAGGCCCATTACGTGGTGGTAAATACAGCTTGTTTGAAGGTGGTACTCGCGTTCCATTTATCGTACGTTGGCCTCACGCCATTTGCGAGCAGCACAGTAATGCATTAATCAATCAGATCGATCTCTACCATAGTTTGGCGAAACTGATTGGTTACGAACTGGAGGATAACGAAGCGCCAGACAGTGAACTTCACCTTGATGCTTTAATTGGTCGAGACGCAGTTGGTCGCAGGAATATGGTATTGGAAGGTATGCAATATAAAAAAGTGTTCCGTGATGGTCAATACGCCTATATTCCACCGCATGATAATGATTTCATCTGCCAACACACAGGTAACGAAAAAGGCAATCAGTCAACGGAACAACTGTATGATCTGTTTGATGATGTAGGTCAACTCAACAATCTAGCTGATTCAATGCCAGAAAAAGTCGCACAAATGCAAAAACTGCTCGATGAGTCGATCGAGAAGCAAAAAACGCGCTAAGACTTTAGCGAGTAACAGCTACAACCACTCTCAATAAGCCTCTACATTCCAACAACGGTATGCAGAGGCTTTTGTATTGGTTTAGAGCCAGTCTCGATCTAACAGGCATAAAAAAGGTGCACCGCAGTGCACCTTTTGTTGTTTCCAAAACCGCTAATGATTAATTAGCAAGCCACTTCCACTCATAACCTTTTAGGTTGATGTCAACAGACTCACCATTAGCATTACGTACCGTCAATTGCTGAGGCTCACTCGAGTAGTTCACCGCAGTTGCCTTACCCGTCTTTGGATAATAAGCCACGTCAACATTTGGCGATTCTGACAGCCATGCATGTTGCGTCGTTTCATTGCTACCAAGCCAAATCAGCACTTGTTGCAGCAAACGCGCGTTCTTCATGTTGAATGGCAAATTGCCCACGTAAACCGAACGGCCCTGACCGTAATTACGTGCTGTTAACGCTAAGTGTTGACCTTGAGCCGCAAGAACTGTCAGATCCTGAGCTCGTGGATACACATAGCTAGGTTTGCCAAAATCGAGCTCTTGAGTAACAAACTGGCTTAAGTAGTGATCAGTTGCAATAGACAAAGGCATAGCAACACGTCCCATGGTCAATGCCGTCTCTTTTTCTAGGCCAAAAACATCGCCTAACTGGAAGTAGCGACCATTTTTTTGCAATGCCGATGGGTCACTAACACCAAGCAGACCGCCTCCCTGAGCAACAAACTTACGCAGTGCCACCAGCACTTGACTGTTATCCCAGCACTCACCGCCACTCCAGGCCGAGTTTGCATCACCCGTGTTGATGATCACTTTAATATCATCACTGATACCATGATTGATGATGTCATCAAAGCTAATGAACTCTACCTCAAATGGCAGACCCGACAGACACTCAAGTAGATTATTTCCGACAAACTCCATCACATCCAGGCGAGGCGGCACATAAAAACGTTGGTCACGAGCTTGGTTTTGTAACCAACTGCGCGCTTTGCCCCAAGCACTGAGGACTGCAATTTTACCTGGTAGCTTCTGTGATTCACTTCCTTGAGTGTTGTCGAGGTAATCACCAAATTCACGCGAAATTTCAGTGACATGGTCAATAAAGTGCGGGAACTTGTTCGCCAGTGATAAATAGCCACCGTAACCAATTCGGTCGAGAGGTTTTTGTAATATCGCACGGCGGATTTTCACCCAGTTCGACATTGACTCAACCACAGGATCGTTACCTTCACGGAATACATCTGGGAAGAAGTAAGGATAGAAACGTGCTTCGCGAGTTTGGTCACCCATAGAATCCGTCAGGCGACGCAATGCGACGCCATCTTCCACCGCACCGATGTTGATATCCAAACCAATCTGCTGATAGCTATCCAGAAACGGTTCGGTACCAATCCAGTGATCGCCCTGGAACATCGCACTTTTCTTGCCTGCGTCATGCGCCATAGCAACCAGTTCCGCCGCAAAATCAACCACAAACTCTTGAACAAATGTCATCCAATCTTGGTAACGCTTTGTTGGTGGCTTATACGTGCCGTTGTAGTAGCCTGCATCAACAAAATCTTCTGGAGATAAACGATAACCAAAACGTTTTTCAAAATCTTGTAGTGCTCGTGGGCTAACCGTTTCACCATAACCCGTCCAGTCGCGGTAAATATCCTGGTTTTGCTCGCCAGTATCTATAACGAACAGGAATGCGAACGTAGTAAAGCGTACTACGGTTGTGTTCGGGTGATCTTGTAACCATTGTGCAAAGTGCTTAATTAAGTGTGCACGACACTCAGGATGGTAAGGATCCAAACTCTTGATGCGTGGGCCTTTCCAGTCATTAGTCAGTGCGTTGTACATGGACACACTGTCCCACACTTGGCGAGCCATGAAAGTCACTGTGTACTCATGGTAAGGCTCCGTTCGCGTGATTGTGACTTGTTGAGTCGTAGCCTCAAAATCCCACAACGAAACATCCACTACAGTATTGGTTGTGCGGTTACGCACTTCCCACCACGTTTTCGGGTCACTGTCGTCATCCAGTTCATACTTATCTTTGCTGTAGCCATCAAGCGGCTGAATAACCAGACTGTCATCCATCGCGGTCACAGGGAAAGACATTAGGTACTTGCGGTGCAAGTATTCTGGGTGTTCGTTAGCAAACTTTTGGTCAGCGCGTACGAGACACATTACCGAGTAAATATCACCGTCTTGTTGCACTAAAGACTCCGGCATCGTCGTCCCGTCACTATCGCGAAGCGCGTCAGCTTGCCAACGTTGGTATAAATCTAATACCACTTCTTCTTGCCCAACCTCTACAGGCAAAGTCATATGCCCTTTGGTTGAAGAAACCTGATTCATGTTCAAACTCCAAACATTAAAATTAGCCGGCAACAATGTCTGCCTGCTATAGAAAAAGCATTACCAGAAAAATTTCTGGTAACCGTTGGCACGCATTAACGCTTCTAGGTAGTAGTAATCACCATATGGAAGCATGTTGTCGCATAAGCCGACTTTAACAAAAGAGGCACCGTTCGCTAGTAGACCTAACGCACTTTCGTTATCCGTTAAGTCACACTCTTTGATCAGACCTTGCAATAGAAATAAGCCCCAGTCGCGGTACATTTTTGCTTCGTCAGCATCTGCAATGCACTGCGCAATAAGCAGCAATCCTGCCGCGGTGATCGCACCTGCAGAACTGTCTTTGTATTGAATCTCGTTGCTTGGCAGCAAGTAATCCCAAACCGGTACACCATCATCCGTGATATGGTCAGTCGCATATTTAGCCAGCTTCTTGGCCAAGGTCAGGAACTTCTCATCACCTGTGTATAGGTAAGTTTGCGCAAAACCGTGAACCGCCCACGATTGACCGCGAGCCCAACAAGACTCATCGGCATAACCTTGGAAAGTTTCACCTTTCAGCGGTTGTTGAGTAATTGGATCAAAGTTGAACGAGTGATACGTTGAGAAATCATCACGCACAATATGCTTAGCCAGTGTTTCGCTATGGCGTTTTGCTGCATCGGCATACACTGGAGATCCGGTGATTTCTGAAGCCCAAAACAGAAGCGCAGTATTTTGTAGTGAATCAATGATTGATTTACCCAATGTCACTTCAGGGCCAAGCGGATGCGTATCGTTCCACGCAACGATGTAACCGCCGATTTTTCTATAGCGGTGAATCAGATGGTCCGCCGCACGCAGTGCCATCATTTTTGATTCTTCGTCACCAGTCAGTTTGTAGTCAGCAACACAGCTTAGGCTGTATTGGAAACCCAAATCATGATCTAACCAGAAAGGGTCCAGTAGCATTGCAGCAAAGTAGTTTTTACGTAACTTTGCGCTATTTTTAAATACTTCCTGACCGGTCATCTGGTAGCTCAACCAAAGCTCACCGGTCCAAAATGACGATACCCAATCAAACTGTTCACAGTAGTGCCAAGCGTGATCACTGGTACCAATTTTTGGATTACGTTCACCAATTTTAGCGATATTGCGACGAATCGATTCAACTACGGTAGTCAGGTGGTTAACAACTCTCTGCTCATCCAGTGCGTGAGGTAATGGACGAAGCGCAATAGTTTCTGTCATAGCAGGCTCTCTTCAACAAATAGAATAGGATAATCGGTCTACAGACCTTAATTTTGACGATAGTGGATATTGCTCACTGAACGTAATCGTTCAGCTGCTTGTTCTGGCGTTAAATCCCGTTGAGATTCTGCAAGCATCTCATAGCCGACCATAAATTTTCGTACAGTGGCACTGCGTAACAATGGAGGGAAAAACGAAGCATGAACTTGCCAATACTGGCTCTGTTCATCGTTGGCATAATCTTCTAAAGAGAAAGGCGCGCCATGCCACCCCATACAATATGGGAAAGAGCTCTGGAATAAGTTGTCATAGCGAGTCGTAATATCTTTAAGCGCGATAGCAAGATCGGCTTGTTGCTCTTCATTCAGTTCTGTAATTCGGCTTACTTGCTGTTTTGGCAAGATCAAGGTTTCAAACGGCCAACCAGCCCAGTAAGGTACTACCACTACCCAGTGTTTAGTTTCCACCACAACGCGCTCTTTTCGCAGCAACTCGCGCTGTGCGTAGTCAAACAAAAGTGAAGAGTTGTTCTTTTCGAAATACTCTCGCTGGTACTGCTCTTTCTTGGCGACCATCGTTGGCAGAAAACTGTTTGCCCAAATCTGTCCATGCGGATGAGGCTGTGAACAGCCCATAGTTTCTCCCTTGTTTTCGAAGATCTGAACCCATGGATAGCGCTTACTTAAGCTGTTAGTTTCATCAATCCACGTTGAGATGACGTTCTCAATCTCTTGTTCCGACAATTCAGCTAAAGTTCGGCTGTGATCGGGAGAATAACAGAGCACGCGACTCTCACCTTTCGCACTTTGAATTTTAAACAACGGGTCATCACTGCAGTTTTTATACGGGGTATTGTCAGTCAAGGCTGCAAAGTCGTTTTTAAACACGAATGTCCCGCTATAAGTGGGATTTACATCGCCACTAATACGTTTATTACCTGCACATAAAAAACAGGACTTATCATAATTAATAACTTCTAGTTGTGCTGGCGTTTCCTGTTGGCCGCTCCAGGGACGCTTAGCTCGATGGGGGGAAACCAACACCCACTCGCCTAGTAACGGGTTATAACGACGATGAGGATGCTCAAATTCATCAAACTGGTTTTCATTCATGGTGACCAGATATCCTTATATAAAACGAAATTAACAAAAATTCGACGATGCTGAATCAGGCTCAAATCAATACTCAGACTTAACCAGTAATCGTTCCCCACTTCTCTATTAAAGGGGTCAGGTGGTCAGAAAAATACTGTTCTTCTATGCAAGGTATGCCTCGTATAAGGGCTTGTTTAGGCTTAGGTTTAAAGCGGCAAAATACGATTTCCTGATTACCATAAATAACCATTTCCGCTAACATTTGCACACCGAAATGGTCTATAAAATTGACTCCTCGTCCTAATATAATCAGGCGCTTGGCTTGGATAGATTCCAATTCTTGCTGTAGGTGTTCCACGCAACCAAAGAAAATCGAACCATTGATACGCACAATCTGTGTGTCCGGTAACTCCACATTGCCTTTATCCAATTCACTGACATCAATTTTGTCTACCGTTGGACGTGAGGTTTGGCGCAGGTAAAAGAACATCGATACCGCCACACCCACGTAAATTGATAGCTCTAAGTGCATAACGATGGCCGCGATAAAGGTTGCCACTAGCACCACGGCCTCTTTACGATCGTGCTGAAGAACAGAACGGATATGGGCAACATCAACCAAGTTATATGCCACCAGCAACAAGATACCGGCCATTCCTGCCAGAGGGATATAACTCACGTAGTCAGCAACGAAAGGCATCAGCACCAACAAAATAAGACCAGCGAAAACCGCAGCCAAGGGGGTTTGAGCACCGCTGCTATAGTTAACGCCGCTGCGAGTAAATGATCCTGAAGACATGTAACAAGAGAAAAACGCGCCAGCGATGTTGGAGATGCCCTGCCCAATAAACTCCTGGTTGCTATCGATACGCTGCTTAGATTTAAGCGCGACCGCGCGACCGATTGAAATGGCTTCAACCAAACCTAATAAAGCCACCGCCACAATGCCACCCGCCAAATCACGCACAATATCTACGCTCATAATCGGTGCAGACATTGATAAGGTCGAGCTCTCAATCTGGCTCACGCGATCAATGGTGACGCCTAAATAATTTAGCCCAATCACAAACACCACTGACGCTAACATGCCAATCAACATGCTTGGTAAAGATGGGAAACACCGCTTGGATAGCACACTAACAACAATGGTGGCCACTGCGGTCATTAATGCAAAGTACTGAGTCTCACCCAAATGGCTGACAACCAGCCACAAGTTATCGACGGCGGTATTTTCGGAAGCAAATGACAGGCCTAGTACATACTTTAATTGACTCACTGCGATGACTACAGCGGCTCCGGCGGTAAAGCCCATAACCACTGAGTGTGATACAAAATTCACCACTGCACCAACTCTTAATACACCCATAATGAGTTGAACAATACCTGCGCAGAAAGTCAGCGTTAAACAAAGTTGAAGATATAAAGGTGTGTTACTTTCAGCAAATTGCGAGATAGTGCTAAATACAATAACCGATAAAGCGGCCGTCGGCCCTGATATAAGGTGTTTAGAAGAACCAAATAACGCCGCAAGAACTGCAGGAACAATAGCGGTATAAAGGCCATATTCGGGAGGCAAGCCCGCAATCATGGCATAAGCTACACCTTGAGGCATAACAATAAACGCGCCAGTCACGCCGGCAGAAAAGTCCGCTTTCATTGTTTGTGGAGTAATCTTTGGCCCGATTTCAGATAATAAGTGCGACATTCATGGAAAGGTGTAGAAGAG
>Ga0075011_10002154_pt1 | contig 10684 bp, 10 predicted proteins | sample TARM_MetaG_T_14_FD_72354 | JGI IMG/M metagenome (GOLD analysis project Ga0075011, IMG submission 72354) | Freshwater microbial communities from Pennsylvania, USA, analyzing microbe dynamics in response to fracking - TARM_MetaG_T_14 | ecosystem: Environmental > Aquatic > Freshwater > River...
GCTGCTGTCAATGCGATATCCTCGGCGAAGTCGGCCATCATGTTACGATTACCAATTTTAATCTCTTGACCGTCGATTCGGGCTTCAATCCCTTTGCCAGTCACGCTGTTGAAATATTCAACTTTCGGTAAACTTAATTGCTGATTCTCTGTCGCGTAACGCACAATCGCCTCACCTAAAGGATGTTCAGAAGCTGATTCAGCCGCTGCAACCCAAGCGAGTAATTGTGCCTGATCGTATCCATTATTAGCTAAGACAAAATCAGTCACAGTGGGTTGACCTTCGGTAATGGTACCTGTTTTATCCAATAGCACCGCATTCGCATGGTGGATTCCTTCTAAAGCCGTACCGCTCTTAATTAGAATCCCTTTCTGGGCGCCATTCCCCGTACCGACCATAATGGCAGTAGGCGTTGCTAAGCCTAAAGCACACGGACAGGCAATAATTAAGATACTAATAAAAATTGTTAAAGCAAATTCAAGTGGCTCACCCATGACAAAGAACCAGAACAAACCACTTAGCACCGCCAATACCATCACAATCGGAACGAAATATCCCGAAATAATGTCTGCTAATTTCGCAATCGGAGCTTTTGAACCTTGAGCATCCTGTACCATACGCACAATCTGTGACAACATTGTATCTTGACCGATTTTAGTCACTCGGAAAGTAAAAGCGCCGGTTTTATTAATACTAGCACCCGTCACGCTGTCACCGACCTTTTTCTCAACCGGTAAACTTTCTCCTGTTAACATCGATTCATCAACGCTTGATTGTCCCTCGGTAATCTCACCATCAACGGGCAAACTTTCCCCCGGACGTACCTGTAACAAATCACCAACTTGTATCCTCTCAATTGGAACCATTTCAGTCGAACCATCTGCTTTGACGCGACGTGCTTGACTCGGTGTTAAATCCATCAAGGCTTTAATAGCTGCCGAAGTTTGACCTTTTGCACGCTCCTCTAAATAATTACCGACGTTCATTAATGTTAAAATCACTGCCGCCGTTTCAAAATATATATCAGGATGCCCTGTAGGGATAAACCGTCCTGTCACTAATAGAAATGTCACAACTAAGCCTTGGATAAAAGCAGCTGATGTTCCGACTGCCACTAAGGAATCCATGTTAGGGCGGCCATTGAATAAATGTTTAAATCCTCTGTGAAACATTGCGAGGCCTAACCACATAACCGGTAACGTTAAAGCAAGTTGAAGAAAGGCATTTAACCCAGGATTGTGATGCATATCCAATATAGCTGGTAAAGGCATGCCAACCATTGGCCCCATCGTAAGAATAAACAATGGAATGGTAAACACGGACATCAAAAACACGCTTTGACGTATGGCTTTTAAGCGGCTTTCTTTTTTCGCTTGGTCAATATCATATTGTTCTTGAGCAGATAAAGCCAAACTCGCTTTGTAACCCGCTTTTTCGACGGCTTGTAAAATTGACTGTGGATCGGCTGCTTCAGACCATTCGACACTTAGTGTTTCCGTCGCTAAGTTAACGCCAGCTTGTTTAATAGTAGGTAATTTTTGTACAGCTTTTTCAACATTAGCTGCACACGACGCACAGGTCATCCCTTCAATTGAGAAGTTTTGGTGTAAACGTTCATTTAAGATAGCGGTGCTATCGTCTTCGATCACTAACTCATAGCCTGATTTCTTCACGATTGCTTGTAAAGCATCAGGCGATAAGAGTGTTTCATCGTAATCAATTTGAGCTTTTTCAGTGGCTAAATTGACGGATGCAGTCAACACACCTTCTGCTTTATTCAAACTACGCTCAACATTGGCCGCACAAGATGCGCAAGTCATCCCTTCAACTGCATAAGTTGCTTTAGTCATATGAATCTTCCTTTCTACTTAGTTTAACTAACGTGTAACCCGCCTCATCAACGGCAGCACGCATTGTTTCAAAAGTGGTTAACGTTTCATCGAAATCTACTTGCGCAGATGCATTGTCTAAATCAATGACTGCTGATTGAACACCGTCAACATCATTTAATACATTTGTGACCGCATTGGCACAACCTTGACAGCTTAAACCTTCGACTTTAAATACTGTTTGTTTCATACTATTTGCTCCTTTTCTTTTGTGTGACTTGTCTGTGAGACATGACAATGACATTGGCCGGGTGTACATTGGCAGGTAATGTTAGCCGGTGCAGTTTGCATTTTTACTTGTAATAAAGACACAAGATCTTGAAGTTGAGTTTGTGAAAAAGTATTGTTTTCAATCATATGCGCTATAATACCGGCATGATCTAAATTACAACTATTGGCCATAATGTCATCTGTCCGTGTTAAAGTGGCTTCTTTCATCGAAATAGAACTCGAATAAAGAAAAGGGCTGACCGTCGTATCTTGTGTCAGAATACCTTTTTTTGTTAAACGATTTAACATAGACTTGACGGTGCCTTCCTTCCATTCCGAAATAGCCAACATGGTGTCAATAATTTGACGACTGGTTAGCTGACCTTCGGCCCAAACAACTCGCATAATTTCCCATTCAGCTGAACTAATCATATAAACCCTCCTTGGTTTACGTGTGTAATCTACAATTTTAGTTTACGCTTGTAAACTTGAGGTGTCAAGAATTAAATTTTTTTATGTTCGGTTTAATAAGTTTGTGAATATATACTTATAGGAGTCACTTAACACAACCATTATTATGTAAATATTTTCAATGAAAGGGTGTTAAGTTAAGAAAGGGTAAGTAACAGCGCTGGAATTTCTCATTGATTCAGGCATGTGAACAACACAATATGTAGTGACTGAACAGATAAACAAACACAAAATATACGGTTTTATAAACCTTGCTAACTATTTTTAATCTGTTATCATGTATTGAGAAATTATTTTTTAAGGAGCGAAGCTAAATGTTAGTGGTATTTATGTCTTTAACGGGTCAAACACGAAAGTTTGTGAAAAAACTTGGGTGGCCAAGTCTAGAAATAACCTTAGACAATGCTTTTATAGAAGTCAATGAGCCTTTTATTTTTGTGGCACCGACTTATGAGAGAGAAGCAACGGATTTAATTGCGGATTTTCTAGAAACAGGACATAATACCGATTACTTGGAAGGCTTTGCGGGGAGTGGTAATTTAAATTTCAATCATTTATATTGTTTTACTGCTAAAGATTATGCCCGCGACTATAATGTTCCTTTATTACATTTGTTTGAATTCCAAGGGATGGATTCAGATGTAGAACGATTAAAAAAAGAGGTGGAAAAACTTGGATAAACCAGTACTTGCATCAAAAGCACCAGAAGTTACGTATTTTAAATTAAATAATGAATTAAACCGTCCAGTTGATAATCAAATTCCTTTACACAAGGATCGTGAAGCGGTTCGCGCCTTTTTCTTAGAGCATGTTAATCCTAATACGGTTTTCTTTTATACGTTAGATGAGAAAATTCGCTATTTACTTGACCATGATTATTTAGAGGCAGAATTTATTGCGAAATATGATCGTGAATTTATCAAAAATTTAATGGCGAGTACTTACAACATGCGCTTCCGTTTTACATCATTTATGTCAGCCTTTAAGTTTTATACACAATATGCTTTGAAAACCAATGATGGTAAACGTTATTTAGAACGCTATGAAGATCGTATTGTATTTACAGCACTATTCTTAGCCGATGGGGATAAAGATTTAGCGATTCGCTTGCGTGATGAAATGATTGCGCAACGTTACCAACCGGCAACACCAACATTCCTGAATGCAGGACGTAAACGTCGCGGGGAGTTGGTATCTTGTTTCTTAATCCAACTAACGGACGATATGAATAGTATCGGACGCGGGGTGAACTCGGCCTTACAACTATCAAGAATTGGTGGGGGTGTAGGCGTTAGCTTATCGAATATTCGAGCAGCGGGCGACCCTATTAAGAAAATTGAAAATGCCTCAAGTGGTGTGGTTCCGATTATGAAGTTGTTAGAAGACAGCTTTAGCTATTCAAACCAATTAGGGCAAAGAAACGGTGCAGGCGCGGTTTATTTAAACGTATTCCATCCAGATATAGTATCTTTCTTATCTACGAAGAAAGAAAATGCAGACGAAAAGATTCGTGTGAAAACTTTATCACTTGGCCTTGTCGTGCCCGATAAATTCTATGAATTAGCGGCTAAAGATGAAATGATGTATCTGTTCAGTCCTTATGATGTGGAACGTATCTACGGCAAACCGTTCTCTTATATCGACATTACCGCAGAATATGATGAGTTAGTGAATAACCCAGAAATTAGAAAATCTAAGATTTCTGCGCGTGAATTGGAAAATGAAATTAGTAAATTACAACAAGAATCAGGTTATCCTTACATTATTAATGTTGATACAGCGAACCGTGCTAATCCTATTGAAGGAACCATCACGATGAGTAACTTGTGTTCAGAAATTTTACAAGTTCAAGAACCTTCCTTAATTAATAATGCCCAAGAGTATGAAATTTTAGGAACAGATATTAGCTGTAACTTAGGCTCAACGAATATTCCGAATATGATTCAATCGCCAAATTTTGCGAATTCAGTGGAAACAGCAGTGAGAGCCTTAACTTATGTAACAGATCACTCAAGTATTGATGCGGTACCGACTGTAAAAAATGGTAATGACAAGGCGCATACCATTGGTTTAGGTGGTATGGGGCTGCATACTTTGTTTGCGATTAATCAAATGCACTATGGTTCGCCGGAATCAATTGAATTAACGGAAGCATATTTCTATGCATTAAACTATTATTCTTTAGTAGCCAGTAATAAAATAGCAGCCGAACGTCAACAAACCTTTGATAATTTTGAAAAATCGGCTTATGCTTCGGGTGAGTATTTTGACAGATATATTGAGAATCCTTTTGTGATTAAAACACCCAAAGTAAAAGAAGTGATGGCGAATGTCATGATGCCGACGGCAGAGGATTGGGCGGAGTTGAAAGCAAATGTTCAAGCGCAAGGTTTATATCATCAAAACCGTTTAGCAATTGCACCGACGGGTTCAATTAGTTACGTCAATGAAACGAGTGCCAGCCTACATCCGATTACGCGTTTAATCGAGGAGCGCCAAGAGAAGAAAACAGGTAAAACCTATTATCCAGCACCGCATTTATCAAATGAGACAATTCAATATTACAAATCGGCTTACGATATTGATATGCGTAAAGTGATTGATGTCTACGCGGCGGCTCAAAAGCATATTGATCAAGGTATGTCACTGACTCTATTTATGCGCTCGGAAATTCCAGAAGGCATGTATGAATGGAAGAATGGTCGCACAAATAAAATGACGACGCGTGATCTGAATATTCTGCGTCATTACGCATGGAAGAAGGGCATTAAATCAATTTATTATGTCCGTACCTTCACAGATGACGGCGATGAAGTGGGCAGTAACGCCTGCGAAAGTTGTTCAATTTAAAGAAAGAGGTGGAAAAATGAGTTTAGAAAAGACCTTAACACAGGCTGGCTATCAAGCCATCAACTGGAACGAAATTGAGGATATGATTGATAAGTTGACTTGGGAAAAGTTGACCGAACAGTTCTGGCTGGATACACGTATTCCACTGTCGAATGATTTGGATGACTGGCGGACACTGACGGCTGCCGAAAAGGATATGTTGGCGAAAGTCTTTGGCGGTTTAACGCTACTAGACACGCTACAATCTGAAGATGCGATTGAGCGCTTGCGACTGTCAACGCGGACACAACATGAAGAAGCGGTTTTAAATAATATTCAATTTATGGAATCGGTACACGCGAAGAGTTACTCATCGATTTTCAGTACACTGAATACTAAAGCAGAAATCGAACAAATATTTAACTGGACCAACACTAACGAAGTGATTCAATACAAGGCCTTAAAAATCAATGACATTTACAAAAATGGTAGTGATTTGCAGGCTAAAGCTGCCAGTGTTCTGTTGGAATCCTTCTTATTTTATTCAGGTTTCTTTGCGCCTTTATATTTTTTAGGTAATAATAAATTGCCAAACGTCGCTGAGATTATCAAGTTGATTATTCGTGATGAGTCGGTTCACGGAACATACATCGGTTACAAATTCCAACTTGGCTTTGACAAGTTGCCAGAAGATGAACAAGAAGAGTTGAAAAACTGGGTATATGAAGTCTTGTTCGACTTATATCAGAATGAAAGCAAATTTACACAGATGTTGTATGATCAAGTGGGATGGACGGAAAAAGTCAAAGTCTTTATCCGCTACAATGCGAACAAGGCCCTGCAAAACCTTGGCTTTGATCCATTATTTCCTGATACGGCGGACGATGTCGACCCAATTGTGATGAATGGGATTTCCACTGGTACCAGCAACCACGACTTCTTCTCGCAAGTCGGTAATGGTTACTTACTTGGTGCAGTCGAAGCGATGTCAGACGACGACTATACTAGGTGGCTATAATAAAATTGCTCAGTGCTCAACCAGCACTGGGCTTTTTTTCTTGCCAAAATATGACCGCCAGTCAGCTGGCGAAGGAAGACTCGCGGTCACCAATGCATAACCTTACGTTCGTTGTTTCAATTCCACGAGACTCACCAATTTTCTTCACTAAAATCCTAAAAGCAAAAGGTGACCTTCACTCTTAGCTCAAAAGGATTAAAGATATCTGTTCGCTTTTATATAATCATCAAGACACTTACATAGGCTGGCGTTAGGACAAGACTCACAGTGCGACCAGGACAATCCTCACAACAGCAAGCGGGCCAAGTCGTCAGCCTAGCTATCAGACCTTAGTCTGAACTTTGGAGTAATTACTTTATCTGTCGTAGTAAATGTGTTACAATTACTACAACAGATGGAGTAAAAGACAATTGGATGAAAAGAGGTGGCGGGTTGATATCAAGTGATGTCATGCGTGGCTTTCATGATTTGCTGATATTAAGTTTATTAGCGGAAGGCGATAGTTATGCTTACGAGATTGGGAAAGAAATTAAATTACGAGCGGCAGAGATGTATCAATTGAAAGAAACCACACTCTATTCTGCCTTTGCTCGGCTTGAAAAAAATGGATGGATTTCTTCATATGATACTCAAGAAACCCACGGTAGAAAACGGGTAAACTACACCATCACTTCCGCCGGACGCCAAGAGTTCAAACGTCGCAAGGAAGAATGGTTACTAATAAAAAGCTTGATGACACAATTCATCTAAAAACAGGAGGAAAGAAAATGGAAGTTTTCAATACTTATTTAAATAATATATTTGCAGCTTACCAGGAAACCGAACAAGCTCTTAGACTCAAAGAATCGCTATTAATGACCATGGAAGAAAAATATCGTGACTTGACATTGGAAGGCTTGTCCCATGATGCGGCAGTCGGAAAAGTCATGAGCGAATTTGGAACGATTGATGAACTGGCGGACGAATTAGTATTGAAAGAGCGAACGACTGAGGATAAATTAAGCGCCAAAGACGAAGAAATAATCGAAGAATATCAACTGTTTATGAAAGATTATTCGATGAAGTTCGCGGCAACGATAGCATTATTAATCTTGCCATTAGTCATTACCATTGTGTTACGTCAATGGGGCGGAGGAATCGTAGCGGGAATCGGTTTTTTAGTCAGCGGCGCCATCGCACTCTTTTTCTTCCTATCACTGATCAATCAACACGAATATTACATGAAATATTTCAGGTCACGGGAACTACTTCAATTTTTAGACCCTGGGGAAGCCGAAAAAATATTAAAAGACAAAGCCCCTCGTCACAATAGAAATGATAATCTTTGGGCAAAAATTAGAAGCAACATTTGGCTCGTCGCAGTCGCAATTTATTTAGTAGCCGGCACATTTTTCAATATGTGGGGGACCGCATGGGTTATCTTCCCAATCGTAACAGCGCTTTTAGCTTTCGACTAAGGGCTATCAATTCAATTAAGTATTGATTTTTTGTATAATGAAGTTAGGACTGAGACATAAACACACTTGTGACTCATTAGGGAGAAAAAGAAAGAAGGAAGATTCATGAATATGAAAAATTTCCGTCTAACATCAGTTGCTTCAGGCATTTACATGGTGCTTGGTGTTCTATTTAATTGGTGGGGAACTGCTTGGTTAATTATCCCTGTAGCGGCTGTCATTGATCAATATTTAGTACGCGACACACAATAAAACTAGAAAATGATACAGCGCTGGAGTTAGAATGCTTTGGGGCTGTATTTAGTCAGGTTAAGGGTTTTTAATCGTGTTCATTAGACGGTGTGTGTATAATTAAAGTATATCAATAGACAATAAGGGAGAGGTGAGAGCAATGTACAAGAAATTAAGTGTACTGATGTTGGCTGCTTTTTTATTAATGGGCTGTGGCACTGACTCAACGAGTTATCAAGAGACACAACCTTATGTACGTGAAGCTGAGCAAATGGCGATGGATTCGTCTACGGAACAAACGCAGACTGGTCAAGAAACAACCGATACTCAAGCGTTGATTTATACAGCAAGTGTCGAGTTACAGACGATCACTTACGAAGATACAAAAGCGGCTTTGTTGGAGGCAATCGAATCTGGAACAGCGCAAGTACAGTTCCAAGACGAATATACGCAAACCTACTATGATAACCGAACAAGTTCTCAAAGTGATGAGCGTTTATATACCTTTTCCTTGACCTTAAGAATTCCGCAAGATGATTTCGAACCGTTTTTAGAAACATTAACGAATGGTGAAATCGGAGAGTTATTAAGCACATCACGTGGCTCACAAGATGTCACGATGTCAATTCGTGATTTAGATATTCGTTTAGAATCCATCAATGCTCGAGTAGAGCGCTTAAATGAATTATTAGATGAAGCTCAGAATATCTCAGATATTATTGAAATTCAAAACAGTCTAGATGCGGCAATTTTAGAACGCGATCAATTATTAGCTGAACAACAACATCTAAATGATCAAGTCAGTCGCTCGACGATTACTGTGACATTAAGAGAAGTTTTGGAATTGGAAGATGGGGGAAGTCAGCGTTCCTTCTGGGATGAGTTGGTTAGAGCCTTTACTCAAACTGGTTACCGCGCAATCGATGTGTTACAACAAGGTATATTATCCTTAATCTTCATCCTACCTTACTTGTTATTTATCGTCATCCTTTACTTAATCTATCGCTATATTATTAAACCAATTTTAAAAGCCGTTGGTGTCCGCAATCCATTTAAACGAAAAAACAAGAAAAAAGCAGTAGAAGTACAGGATGAAGCTAACGATAAACAGAACTAATAACTTTCATGACAAATGAATATTGAAAATTGCCTTTAAAGATTTTATAAAAAGGTGTAAGATAGAAGTGAAGTTAATAAGTTTATGGAGGAATACACACAATGGATATGTTTACAAGTTTGTCGCAAAAGATTGAAGGCAAAGGCTTAAAAATTGCTTTTCCTGAAGCAAATGACCGTCGAGTTCTAGGTGCGGCAATTCGTTTAAAAACAGATAATTTAGTAGAGCCAATCTTAATTGGTGATCCAGCTGAGATCAAAGAGTTAGCTGAAGCTAATAACTGGGTTATCGATCAATTCAACATTTATGATCCAAATAACTATGAATTATTTGACGAAATGGTAGCATCTTTCGTAGAGCGTCGTAAAGGTAAAGCAACTGAAGAAAAAGCACGTGAATTATTACGTGATAAAGCTTACTTTGGTACAATGTTAGTTCACATGGATATTGCAGATGGTATGGTGTGTGGTGCTGATTACGCAACGGGTGATACAGTAAGACCAGCTTTACAAATTATTAAAACTAAACCAGGTGTATCACGTACAAGTGGTGCATTCATCATGGTTCCACCTCAAAGAGATGGCCAAAAATTAGTATTCTCTGACTGTGCGATTAACATCAAACCTGATGCTCAAGCATTAGCTGAAATCGCAGTAGAAAGTGCTAAGACAGCTGAGTTATTTGATATTGAACCACGTGTTGCTTTATTAAGTTTCTCTTCTCATGGTTCAGGAAGTTCAGAAGATGTTGACCGTGTGGTTGAAGCAACGCGCATTGCGAAAGAATTAGCTCCACAATACGAAATTGACGGTGAATTACAATTTGACGCAGCTTACTCTGAAGTTGTTGCTAAACAAAAAGTTCCAAACTCTACAGTAGCAGGACGCGCAACAGTTTATGTATTCCCAGAAATCCAATCAGGTAACCTTGGTTACAAGATTGCACAACGCTTAGGTAACTACCAAGCAGTTGGACCAATCTTACAAGGTTTAAACAAACCAGTTTCTGACTTGTCTCGTGGTTGTGTGGAAGAAGACGTTTATAACGTTACAATCATTACAGCGAACCAAGCTTTACAAGGTTAATTTTACAAGAATACGACTAACTCACTTTGAGTTTAGTCGTATTCTTTTTTTTGTTAGTTGATTGGTTTAGGCTAGTCAAAGCCCTTCCCTCTGAAAACGCGGTGCTAATTCGAAAGTTTTTTATAATAATAAGCCTAAATAGCAATATACTACACATAAAAGTTAATAAAAGCTTGGTAAATAAGCATCCAAGTCCCTCATTATATTATCGAAGCGAGCAATAGTTCCACGCACAAAAAAAGAGGAGCTCTTATATGATAAAGTGCAATCCTCTTAGTGCGTAACCAGTAAACTAAGCCAGACAAAAAATTGAGCGAGACCTCGAAATCGCGTAATTCATTTTGAAGGCTCACTATCGTGTTCATACATAAAAAAAA
>Ga0075011_10002156_pt1 | contig 10679 bp, 11 predicted proteins | sample TARM_MetaG_T_14_FD_72354 | JGI IMG/M metagenome (GOLD analysis project Ga0075011, IMG submission 72354) | Freshwater microbial communities from Pennsylvania, USA, analyzing microbe dynamics in response to fracking - TARM_MetaG_T_14 | ecosystem: Environmental > Aquatic > Freshwater > River...
TTGTAGTATAGTTTGAGAATGTTTCTATCTACGTAATATCTCTTAACGAAATTAACTCTGATGGTTTCCCAACTACCAGTACACAACCAACTAATAAGATAACTAAACCAACAAAGAAATTAATCTGCAATGTCGCACCAAAAATAACAACACCTAAAACAGTAGCACTAATTGTCATGATTGGATTAATTGCCATCGACCGGGCCGCCCCAGCAGCATTTCCTGCCCGATAGTAAAAATAGTAACTGCCTCCCGCAAATATAGCTGCACCAATCATCCATACCGCTGATAATGATGTTATTGATTCAAAGAAGTACCCAAAAGAAACGAGTCCCAACCCTGAAACAATTGGAATAGCTAAAAATGACAGTAATCCTGAAATAACAAAACGGAACCCAATTGCAATTTCCGGATCAACAAAATCCATTCCTGCCGTTGCAACAACCATTTCTAATGCCCAACCAGTTGCACATACCAATGCAAATATTACACCTATATAAAAGTGGGGATAAGCTTCCCCTGATGGTGGAATCCAGCCTACGGTAATTGCGCCTGCAACAGCTAAACCAATTCCCACCCAGGCTCGTCCGCTTATGTGTTCTTTTAAAAACAATCGTGAAGCCAGTGCCCCAAAGGCGGGTAACATGGCCGTGAAAATAAGGGAATACACCGGTCCACACAAGGTAACCGCTGCCATATAGCTGCCAAGTGCCAATGGTCCGCCAAAGAATGCTGCCAGCATAATAAATCGTCCCGGCTTTGTTGAGGCAATTCTAAGATACTCGCGATGTTTGCCTGCCTGTGCATTTTTTAGAAAAACAAGAATTGCTGCTATACCATCTTGCATTGCCGCCATAATCATTGGTATTAACATCAAACTCATTAATGCTAACGTAGCAAATGGTTCCTCTCCCATTGCAAATGTTTGAAATGTGGGTCCCACACCATAGGTTAATCCTGCCGTTACTGCCCATGCAATACCGTATTTAGCATACTTAAGATTTTTTCTGTGCAACCGGCCTTTGACATTTTCATTCATTGAAATTCTCCTGTTTCTTTTTTATTATAATCATTTTGAGCTATTTTTTAAGGGTTTTGATCTGGTTAAATAAAGGTAATGGTTGTGTTGCTTTCTTTAAACACATCGTTTGCATAGGGCGTCACCAATGTCCCGATTTTTAAAACGATGTTTGGTTCTGCCGCAAGCTTTTTTGCCAGTTCATAGTTGATTAATTTTTTCACTGTACTGTATTTGACCGTGGTTAGTCCATTGACAATAGTCGGCTCTGCCCGGGTCTCTTTTTTCTCAGTTTTCGGCAATACTGCCTTTTCCTCGGAAATGAGCATGCTTTCCAGGGCCACACTGCTCATAATGCGAACGCCGCACAATTCCAATTGCTTTTCATGATCTCTGAATACATTGTAAAAGACCGGATTTGCAATTGCTTTGTACATCCGGTATTCAAGACCTTCTTCGAGGACATAAACATCTTTCCCGGTTAATAAAAACTGGCGTAATGCTCTAGTTTTATCATTAATGGCAACGCCATTGACCGAAGCGGACATTTCATCGACTGTTAGTTTACTTATAACCAAAAATTCATATCCCAGAAAATCATTTTTATCTTTAAGTGTATCTAACATTACTGCTTCATATCCGGGGATTGCCATTGCCATGTCATCGCATTGCAGAAGCTTTTTTCCCGGAATCGCTTCAATTTCTGTTTGATGCTGATTAATTTTTTCAATTATACGATTAAACACTTCGTTGGTTATCAGTTCAAGGTTCATTTACTCACTCCTTTCTAAGCTAATTGTAAAACATCTGAGGTCTGTTTATTGCTACTCTGCTTTTACAATTAAGCCTAATGTTCTTCTCCCCAGGTTACAGGCATTTGCTTCATCATAATCGATATGCATATAGGTGTCGAACTTATTGGAAACCCGGAGATTCACATTCTTAAAAATCATCGGACGATCGGTATTCACCTCAATGTTCACGCGATCACCATCTTTTACTGATAAATTTTTAGCATCTTCCGATGACATGTGAATATGTCTTTCCGCCACCAGTACCCCTTCGTTGAGATATACTGTTTTTCCGTTCGCACTGATTTCGATAGGCGCTGTTCCCATTAATTTGCCACTTTCATGAACCGGTGCATTAACACCCAGGACCTTAGCATCTGTTTTTGAAACTTCAATCTGAACTTTTTCTCTTTCCGGACCTAATACCACAACATTTTGGAGCTGGCCTTTCGGGCCGATAAGGATCACCCGTTCTTTGGCGACGAATTGACCGGGTTGTGACAACGTCTTGATATTGGTCAGCTGATAATCTTTGCCAAAGAGTTTATCGATTACGACCCTAGACAAATGCACATGGCGTCCTGAGGCTTCAATCTCAATATAGCCTGATTTTTTTAATCTGGTATAGATTCTTTCAAAAATAATATCAACGATTTTTTCTATTTGATCGCTCATCTCTCGCCTTTCAGTATTAATTATCTTAGGTAATTGTGAAAACTGACATCAAAGCAAATATAGTTCTATTCTTTTAAATTTCGCAATTACCTATTAATGATCTAAATGCTTAAAAATAATAATATACATAACCGAGGATAAACGGTTATATCCCTGGATCAGGTCGATTCTTCCCACCGTGCCATCTGCCAGCTTAAACCCTTCATAACAGGCGATTTCTGTCTTTCTGATCAACGCCCGAAGGGAATTGAGCAGAATTGGAATTTCTCCCAGCTTATATGTAATATTAAATAAGTGTTCACGACCAAAGTATTTTTTAGGATTATGTGACATATCGCGGATTTCCTGTTGATTAAACCCTAATATCTTACTGGTGTCAAGTGCTTCGTTTAAAACTTCTGATCTTGATAATTCACCGATATAGTCAAAGACTTCCTGCAAATCCGAAACCAGGTCAGTCAATTGGAGTTCATTGGCGCGAATCTGAACTTTCATGATTTCACCCATTAACACATCGACTTCGCCTCTGAGTTTAATCCGTTTATGATCCTTGCCGACAAGAAGATTCCCGTAAAGCTGAGTCATGTGCTCAGGCTTTTCGTCTAAAAAACCGCCACTTTCTAAGTTGAACTTGCCAATTTTCTTTGCTGCCATTACTCCGGCATTTTCCATTACGCTGGTAGTTAGGTTTTTTTCGATGTCATCATCGATTAACACCAGCTTTAATTTATGATCTGCTAGGACCGACTTTGCCGATGGGGTTAACATTGACTTAAGGGGAAGTCGCAATTCACTATCGGTGATCGATTCGCCGCTTTTAATTATTTTTTTTATGCCATCTTCAGTTATTAAATTCATTGGTTCACTTCCTTAATAAATTTAAGTGATATGAAACCCATATCACTTAAATCAACTGAATAATCGACCTAGTTATTGGAACCTTTTTCCTGTGGCAACATTTCATTAACATCCGCATGCGGACGAGGTATAACATGTACTGAAACTAAATCGCCAACTCTTTCGGCTGCGGCAGCACCGGCATCTGTTGCAGCTTTTACTGCACCAACATCGCCTCTGACCATGACGGTTACCAGTCCGCTGCCAATTTGTTCTTTTCCGATTAATGTAACGTTTGCTGCTTTTACCATTGCGTCTGCCGCTTCAATCGCTGCTACTAAACCACGTGTTTCAATCATTCCCAATGCATTTGTGTTTGCCATTTTATTTACCTCCAAGTAAAATTAAATATTTAATTGATTTCTAAGTTTTTCTAAAATTAAATCGGTAATACCTTCGAGTTTATTCTCAACTGCTCGATTCAGTTCCGTTTCGCTTACTGTTTTTTCGACTGAATTGCTTTTAGCGCATTCAATACTGTTTCGTATTTCAGCCAGTTCTTTGACCCCATAGGCGACGCGTCGCAAATTGAGTAAGTTCAACGGCGAGATGTTATCGGATGTCGCACTTCCGCCCACTGCACCGCATCCCAGGGTAAAGGCCGGCAGTAAATTGGTTGTCGCTCCCACGCCGCCTAATGCTCCGGCGGTATTGACCAATAATCGACTGACGGGTTTCCTTAACGCAAATTCTCTGATAATTTCTTCATTTTTCGAGTGGATGATCATGGTATGACCGGCACCCTCTTTCGTCAAAATCTCAATTGCTCTGTCACAGGCTTTTGGCCAGGTGTCTTCAATGTAAAAAGCTAAGATCGGGCAAAGCTTTTCTCTTGAAAATGGGATGTTGTGTCCAACCATGGTTTCCTGCCCAATCAGAACTTTTGTGTTTGCCGGAACTTTGATCCCAGCCATTTCAGCAATATATAAAGCTGTTTTACCGACAATTTTAGGATTCATTGTCATCTTGGGTGTCAGCATTATTTTTTCCAGAAGTTTTTTCTCCGCTGATGTCAGCATATAACAGCCCTGTTTTTTGAGTTCTCTCAGAACTTCCTGTTCAGATTCTTTTTCAATGATAATGGACTGCTCTGATGCACAGATAACGCCGTTATCGAAGGTTTTAGAATCGATGATCTGTTTGATGGCATGGGGAATGTCCGCACTTTTTTCGATAAATGCCGGGCCATTTCCAGGTCCGACACCAATTGCAGGATTTCCAGATGAATAAGCAGCTTTTACCATTGCCTCACCACCGGTTGCCAGAATCAAACTGGTGTCTATATTCTTTAATAACTCATTGGTCCCTTCCAGAGTTATAATCGTTGCGCACCCAATACAGTCTTTAGGCATGCCGGCAGCGATAGCCGCCTCTTTAATCACTCTCACTGTCTCGATGATACAATTTTTAGCCGTTGGATGGGGTGAGAAAACAATTGAATTCCCGGCTTTTATGGAAATCAGCGCCTTATAAATTACTGTCGATGTCGGATTCGTCGATGGAATTAATCCTGCCACGACGCCTACTGGCACAGCCACTTCATAGATTTTTTTGATTTCATCGCTGCTGACAATGCCAACTGTTTTCATGTCTTTGATACTGTCGTATACGACTTGTGAAGCAAAATAGTTTTTAATCACTTTATCTTCGGCCACACCAAATCCAGTCTCTTCATTTGCTAATTTCGCCAGTTTTTCGAGGTTTTGCATGGCCGCGTCTTTGATCGCTGCACAAATGAAATCAATTTCTGCCTGACTCATTTGGGCAAGTTTTGTCTGTGCCGTCTTTGCATTTTTCAGCAACTGGCGGGTTTCTTGAATTGATAACAAATCTTTGTCTACTAACTGCACAGTTTATTCCTCCTTTTCTTTTAATTCATTTAAAATATTTGCGATCAGATCAAATTTACGGGATCTTTTGATTTTTTCTCTGCTGATGCCTTTAATGTTTATATCACGGGCTAATTTTCTTAACCTGGAAACGGTCATCAGATTCAGGGATTCTTCCGAGTAATTATACTCTTTATCATTCGACACGGATGTTGACGATTTATCTTCAGTGATCGCGTCTTCACCAATTAACTTCTCTACTACACTACATTGCTCTTCCTGATTTTCCATTACAGTAATTTTCGTAGGTGCAGCGTTGTTGACAACTTCATGCCCGGATGAATTACTGTGGCAGAGCATTTTTTGGGTCTGATCGTCTAGTCTTGCAATGATGGTATGTTTTCTGCATTTCCCTGCCAGATTTGCCGCTTCTACCCCTGCGGCAACGCTGGCCGATACAGCTGCTACATCCCCTGTGATGATGATGGATACAATGCCGCCTGACATTTTATCAAACCTTACAAATTCAACATCAGCGGTTTTAAGACATGTATCCAAGGCATTCACAGCTCCCACAAAACCGACTGTATCAATTATACCGACGGAAGTCATTATTTTAACCTACTATCGGGTTATTGGCAATGTATTGAACCGCTTGGGCAAACGCGTCGCAGGCCGCTTTGCATGCCGATTGTGAACCGCTCATCAAGGCACCGGAAAAGTTTGATGTCGCTGTCGGCGGTAGAAATGTCTTGCAAATTTTTACATCCGCTGCTTTTAGTGCGGCATCAATACCGTACATTGCCTCAATTGGTGGGGCAATACAATAAGCCAACGGCATTCCGGCTGGTATCTCCGCAGTTTCCGATAAATAGCTGCCGGTACTTGATATACAGTGAGCTAAATAAATAGATTCACCTTTTTCATTGGCATTGACGAAATATGCTCCGTTTTCGATATAATGAGCACATGCATCCAGGCCGCTCTTTACCTCAGCCGGATTTTCGCCGGCCAATATACCAAATGCTTCCCCGGCAAAGGTTGTAAAAATTCCGACAAATGCCGAGAACATACATTCCCCATATACCACTTCTACATCAGCAGCTTTTGTGGCCTCATCAAGAGCGATAAATGTAACATCATCGATGGAACCTGTAATCAGGCCCAGGCTGCGTTGATGCGGTTTAAGATTAAGCGCCTTAGCTAAATCTTCACTGACATTTGGAATAATATTCTGGCACACAACATTAGCGCGTATAATTTCTCCTAACACTAATTAATCCTCCTATCCAATTTATACTAATTTTAAATCCACACCAGACATTTTATTCTTGAGCATGGTCTGACAAAGCTCAGCTATTTGAGCACCTGCTTCAACCGGTGCGGTTCCCAGTTCATGAATGTTGGAAATGACCGTTCTTCTGGCCTCTTCCATACCAACTGTTGGTTTATAGGTAATATATGCTCCCATAGACCCGGTTGAGTTTAATCCTGGTCTTTCGCCACAGAATACGGCAATTACGTCAGCATCTGTTATTTCGCCGATTTCATCGCCGATGGCAACCCGGCCATTGGTGACAAAGAACGGTGTTGAGTATGTGATTCCCAGTGAGTCCAGTCCCTGCTGTAGAGCGGGAAGAAAATCTGCGGCATTTTTTTCAATGGCCCGTGAGCTTAATCCATCGACAAAAACAATCTGCACATTGAGATTCTTAACGGTATTTTTTTTGACGGTTTCTACCGCTTCATCGGTCAGTTTTTTTCCGGTGTTAGGGTTTTTGATGTATTCTGCTTTATCCGCAGCAATTGTAGAAAGTTTGATGAATCCGAGGTCTTCGACCAGGGTTACGTCAACATCTGACCATACCGCATTCTGAGCTGCCGAGTGATCGGCTAAAAATCTCATATAGGCTTTGGTTAAAGGTCTTGGACCGGCTCTCCAAATACCTAATCGACCGGACGTAAATTCTTTCATTTTCATATATCCATCGCGATCGTATGGATTGGGAATAAAGAATGTTTCCTGCATGGTTGCCACAGTCACATCTTCGACAAAACCATCATCAATGCTGCCTGCCGTGGCAGACTTAATTACCTGGTTCTTTACAGAACCGGTTCCTGCTTCGCTTAATTCTTCTTGAATAACATTTTTAATAATGTCGCGAATCGTATCTTTTAAAATAGCTTCATTTATCATTTATATCACCTTCTTTTTATTTTAAGAATATTGAAGCATCGCCGGCTTTTTCGGTAAACATACCGTATTGGTCGAGAATCTCCATTTTTTGCAGCCATTTTTCAAATTCAGGTACTCGTTTCATTCCCGATAATTCCAACAGTGTTTGCCAGTCGTGATTTCCCAATAATTGATAGTTAAGCATGATGTCGTCACCCATTGGTGCGGTTACAAAGGCTGGCATCCCAGCGTGAGCCAGTAATAATGCAAGGTTTTCGGAATCATTTTGACTGGCCGGCATATGGTTGGTGTAACAGACATCTACACCCATTGGGAATAGTGATAACGTTCCCATAAAATGCTCTTCCAGACCGGCTCGTAATTGTTGAACGGAGTCATAAATATATTCCGGTCCGATGAATCCGACTACCGACATAACATAAAAAGGATCATAGCGTTTGGCATAACCATAGGTGCGGGCTTCCAGGGTAAGCATATCAACTCCCAGATGGGCGTCGCAGGATAGTTCTGAACCTTCCCCGGTTTCGAAGTACATGATGTTTTTCCCACCGGAAATACATTCGCGTTTTCCCAGATCATAAGCATCATCAAGCATGGTGGTGGTTACACCAAATGATTCGTTGGCCTTTTGGGTTCCGGCAATGGATTGAAAAATCATATCTAACGGTGCGCCTTTACGAAGGGCGGCCATCTGCGTTGTAATATGAGCAAGTACACAGTTTTGGGTCGGTATTTCCCATTTCATTCGGAAATCATATAGTTTCTGAAGTAGGAAAGTTGTTGATTCCACGGTATCCTGAACCGGATTCAAGCCAAGCATCGCATCCCCTACACCATAGGCAAGCGCTTCATAGAGTTCTGCAAAAATGCCGTCAATATCATCGGTCTGATGATTCGGTAAGGCACGATTTGCGGCAATACCACGTTGTCCGATGGTGGTGACACAGGTAGCAACATTATCGATTTTTTTCGCGGCATAAATCAGATCCATATTTGACATGATTTTTGTAACGGCGGCAACCATTTCTGCTGTCAATCCGGTTGCAATTCTTTGAATAATCGGACCGGTTGAAGTGTACAACATCATAAAGTCCCGAAGATTTCCGACGGTCCAGTTTTTAATTTCTTTATACACGGCTTCATTAACCTGATCCTGAATGACTCGGGTAACATCATCAAGTTCATAGGGAACTGCCGGATTATTGCGAATATCAGATAACAACATATCTGCCAGCACTATTTTTGCTGCTGCTCTTTCTTCAGTTGAAGTTGCAGCTAAACCTGCCAGCTGATCCCCGGATTTCTGTTCACTTGCTTTCGCCTGGACTTCATTAACATTTTTGAATTGGTAGGTTCTTCCAAACAATACGGTTTTTAATTTCATACTTTCACTCCTTATTTTTTGGATTATCATACATATGACAATCAATACTTTGTTTAGCTTTTAGTTAACTAATCAAAGTGCCGGTTATTGTTTCCACTAACCGCTACTTTGATTAGTTCAACCTTTGACTAAACTGTCGCGACTAATTTGAATAATCGGATTAGTCACATCCGCCAATTTGCTCATCCTGCAAAAGAGGCCTTGATGTCTTTGGAAATTCCTGTGTCCCCTATTTAAAAATCAATGTTTTTACAACAACCGGTAATACCATCCCGCCGGCAATGGGATTGCCAATATCGATGTAATCTCCGTCGCTGACGGTCACAGCGTCAATGCAGATCACGTGATGATCATTATTCAACAGCCGCTTAATCGTCTGTCCCAGCACTTTTGCAATGTCTTTTTCGGAAACGACGATAATCGGATAATTATGCCTGATCAACGCCTCCAAACCGTTGATCAATTGTTCGGCACAGGCTACTATGTCCTTGAAAGAAGGTGAATTGATGCCTTCAAAAGCAATCGCAACCATCTGAAATTCATCTTCCAGTTTAAACCATTCAATGCGTTTTGCTACCTCATCTGCTATTTCACTGATACTGTTTTTATCCGTAAATGGTATTTTCACAATCGGAATGTTTTTAATGGGTAAGGCTGACTTATCGTATGTTACCGTACTGCCGCTGATATCGGTAGTATGTGACCCCGCTCCGACAACGGTAGCGCGAATGGTTTCTTCGGCATTCATCACCTTTAATTTGGTGAATAAATCCGAACGACGGATTTCTCGTCCCAAAATTATTCCCATATCCTGGTATTTAAAAACATCCTCTTTTTCAGCGTAGTGGTAGACGATGTCTGCGACGCCGCCGGAAAATGTTAAATAGTTGATGGGGTTCTTGATTACCATATCTTCAATCGTGAGCATCATATCGTAGTAGTGATCCTGGGGCGTAATTCCGACAACGGTTTCAAGCTGATGAACCATTATTTTCGCTAATTTTGTCAAGCTGTTTTCGTTGGCAGTCTGACCCAATGCAATATCGAGTTTTTCGTTTTTAATGATTTTTTTTATTTTTTCATTGATGTAGATTATCTTTCCCTGCTTATCCATCTTGACTAAACGACCGCCAATATCCAGACACCCGGTGCTGACTGTCTCCCCGTGATCAAAAACAACCACATTCGAGGTTCCTCCGCCGATATCAATGTTTGCGACGACGTTGTTGTGTTCTTTGGAAATCTTGTCTGAACCTGCGCCTTTACCAGAAATGATGCTTTCTAAAACCGGTCCTGCCGTTGCTACCACAAAGTCTCCGGCATAACCGCTCAGTTTGTGTAACACTTCACTGGCATTCGCCCGTCTGGCGGTTTCTCCGGTAATAATAACCGCGCCGATATCGATATCCTTTTTCGCAATTCCGGCCCTGGCAAACTCGCTGTCGATGATTTTCATGACTTCATTCATATCAATGCGATCATTCGATGTCAAAGGCGTGAAATAAATTTCACTGCGGTACACGATCCGCTTGCCAATAATTTCTATCCGGGCGATATTGAAACTTGATGCCATGTTTTCCAGCAGAATTTTTGTAAAAACCAACTGTGTGGTTGAAGTACCGATATCTATTCCGACACTGAGAATTTCCTGTCTTTTAAAGTTTTCCATGTATTTCTCCCTCTTGATCCAGTATGATTTTCCATGTCGCTAACATTGAAAAAAAAGACGCAGCTTAAATTATAAACATCAATTAGTTGATATTTATCCCTTAAGCTGCGTCGCTTTTTTACATTACGTCTTTGCAATGCAATGTTTATTTTTTTGTCAAATTTTGCTATTCGATTTCTTAAACAGTCTGAGTAAAAAAAGTAGCTTAAAATTTGAATA
>Ga0075011_10002157_pt1 | contig 10674 bp, 9 predicted proteins | sample TARM_MetaG_T_14_FD_72354 | JGI IMG/M metagenome (GOLD analysis project Ga0075011, IMG submission 72354) | Freshwater microbial communities from Pennsylvania, USA, analyzing microbe dynamics in response to fracking - TARM_MetaG_T_14 | ecosystem: Environmental > Aquatic > Freshwater > River...
CGATCCAGTCGTCGCGCGGGCTCGAAACGGTGATCGGCGCCGATGCCGAAAGCCTCGTGCGCCAGTTTGGCCAGCCCCGCCTCGACATTCACGAGGAAGACGCCCGCAAGATGCAGTGGTCGGGCACGGCCTGCATCCTCGATGTCTATCTCTATCCCGCGCAAGGCAGCGCCCGCCCCATCGCGACGTATGTCGACGCCCGGCGCGGCGACGGGCGCGAAGTAGACCGCCCGGCCTGCGTCACCGCGCTGCGACGCCCCTGATCACCAAAAAGCCTGATCAAAAAATGGCCCAGCACGAAAAAGGCCGCCGGAACATTCCGGCGGCCTTTTCACGACGCAACGGTGATCAGGGCGATCAGACCGTTTCGTAGTACTTGGGCGCGTGCTCGTTGAGGATCACGAGGATCTTCTTGAGCGCGGCGGGTTCGTCGGTCTTTTCCATCGCCGCCAGTTCGCGCGCGAGGCGCGAGGACGCCGCTTCGAAGATCTGGCGTTCCGAATAGCTCTGCTCGGGCTGGTCGTCGGCGCGGAACAGGTCGCGCGTCACTTCCGCGATCGAGACGAGATCGCCCGAATTGATCTTGGCTTCGTATTCCTGGGCGCGGCGCGACCACATCGTGCGCTTGACCTTGGGCTTGCCCTTGAGCGTGTCGAGCGCCTCGCGCAGGGTCTTGTCCGACGACAGCTTGCGCATGCCGATGGCTTCGACCTTGTTGACCGGCACGCGGAGCGTCATGCGCTCCTTTTCAAAGCGGAGCACGTAGAGCTCCAGCTTCATTCCCGCGATTTCTTCCTGCTGAAGTTCGACCACACGGCCGACCCCATGCTTCGGGTAAACGACGTAATCCCCAACATCGAAGGCAAGAGCCTTGGCTGCCATTTCTTATCCTTTCGACGCCGGCAGACGGGGCGGCGGGGGGCACGATGCCCTTGCCGGAACGCGCGATGACTGATCGATGCAGGTCGGTGAAACGGGTTAAGACCAGCGGTCCCGAAGCCCCTCGGGGAGACATGCGTCTCGCAAGGAGCGATCCGTTCCCGATGGGAACCGCCCCTCGGGAAATCCGGTTCGAATTCCGGTTTCCGGGGAGCCCGTTCTGGCAAACGACCGTGTAAAGCCCGGCCAAGCCCTGCGATCCGTCAGCGTGTTTCGTTTGCCGCCTGTTTCTGCCTTCTCGTAACAAAAAGGGCGCCCGGCAAACTGCTTGCCCGGCGCTTGAGCTGTCATATAGCAGCTTCGCAGCAAAATTTCCAGAGGTGTGCAGCAAAAAGGCATGCACGACGCGCACCGCCCCCGGCGCGATGGACCGGAAGCGGCTGCGATGGTCGGGCCGCCGGGGGGCAGGAGCGCCCCCGCGCGGCCGGATTTACGCGGCTGTGTTCAGGCCCTTGCGGGGCCTGGACGAATCAGTCGCCTTCGCCCGGTTCGGGCGAGAAGAACTTCTCGAACTTGCCTTCCACGCCCTTGAACTCGTCGGCGTCGGCCGGCGCGTCCTTCTTCGTGGTCAGGTTGGGCCATTCGGCCGAATACTTGGCGTTCAGCTCCAGCCACTGCTCCAGACCGCTTTCGGTGTCGGGCAGGATCGCTTCGGCGGGGCATTCGGGTTCGCACACGCCGCAGTCGATGCATTCGCTGGGGTTGATCACCAGCATGTTGTCGCCCTCATAGAAGCAATCGACGGGGCAAACCTCGACGCAATCCATGTACTTGCAACGGATGCAGGCATCGGTGACGACGTAAGTCATGCTGTGGGTAATTCCTCAAGTCTCGATTTCGGGCCGTGCTAGAGGTGTCAGGGGCGCCGCGTCAAGCACCCGATAACAGGTTTGCGCTTCAAGAGCCGGTCCGCGCCGGCAAGGAAGGGCCAGAATCTCGATCACGCGGACCCCGCTGCGCAGCGGCAGGACCAGCACATCGCCCACTTTCACGCCCGCACTGCACCGCTCGATCCGGCGCCCGTTGAGGCGGATATGCCCTTCTTCCACCCAGCCTTGCGCCAGGCCGCGACTGGCGGCGAAGCGCAGGAACCAGAGCATCTTGTCTATCCGCATCCCCTCTCCCTTACAGTCTGACCCTTGCTGTCCGGCCCTTCAGCTGCCCCCCATCAGCGCCGCGAGCCCCGCAAAGGCGCCATCGGGCACCACTTTGGCAGGTTGGGACCGCGACCTTCCCTCAGGCTTTCCATCGGGTTTCGCGCCCTGAGCGGCGCGTGTTTCTCCACCGCCATGCGCGGGCGGGCGCCAGTCCCACAGGATCGGCGCGGGGGGGCCGGCCTGTCCCCCGGCCAGCGGGCGCGGAGGGATCTGGCGGAACCCGGCCTGTCGCAGCAGGGCGATGAAACCCGGCTCGCCCAGCCCCATCGAACGGGCCAGCGCCGGATCGATCATGAATCGGCGCCCATGGGAACGGGGACCGCGCGCATGGGCGCGTTCGGCAAATGCGGCATGGATCACCCGCTCGGCCAGATCGACCCGCAGCGCCTGGGGCCCGGCGCGGCGATAGCCGGTCGGCGCCTCGCGCGCGGGCAGGATGGGCCGGGCATGGGCCGGCGGGGCCTTGGCCGGAAGGCCATGGAGGCTCGCCCGGACGGCCCAGGCCGCCAGCGAAGCGGGACGCAGCGCCGCAGGCACGAAGACATCGAGCGCCCCCACCGCAATCCCCAGCTTGCGCGCCTGCGCACGCTGGGCGGGCGAGAGATCGTCGAGTCGGGCGTCCTCGCGGGAGACAACGCCGCCCCCTTCGACCAGCCGCAGCGCCAGCGCCCGCAGGCTGGCCCCGGCCTCAGGGTCGGTCGTGGCCGCCTCGATTCGCCGCAAGGGGCGCAGCGGCCGCTCGCTTTGCGCGGCGACGAAGGCTTCGAGCGCAGCAAGGGCCCCTTCGCGCTCGGGGGCAGAGAGTCGTTCGAGCGCAGGATCGAGGCGCAGGCGCGGGCTGAGCAGGCCCTTGCCCTTGACCAGCCGCGCGACAGGCAGCCCCTGCCAGAGCAGGTCCGTCCCCTGCATGTCGAGATTGCGCAGGGCCTGCGCGTCGGCAGCCAGTTCGCCCAGACGCGCCGCGAGCAGGCCGGGCAGGTGCCGCTCGGCGGCGGCCAGCAGGAGCTTGCGGTCGCTCGCCCGCGCCAGCGGATCGACACTGAACCGGAAGCCGCGCAAGTGGCCGATGGGCTCCTCGTCGACCAGCACCGCCCCGTCCTCGCCCAGACGGACCGGCAGGAGCGAGGCATCGGCCCCGGCCTTGCGCATGAGGACCGTCGTGCGGCGATTGACGAACCGTTCGGTCAGGCGGCCATGGAGCGCGTCGGACAGGCGGGTTTCCACGGCACGCGCGCGGGCGGCCATCTCGTCGTGCGCCAGCACCCAGTCGGGCCGCTGGGCGATGTAGGACCACGCGCGAATCGCCGCGATGCGGCCTTGCAGCGTGTCGATATCGCCCGCCGGATTGTCGAGCTGGGCAATCGCCTGCGCCACATAGTCGGCGCCCAGATAGCCCCCGCGCAAGTCCTGCCAGAGCCGCGCGACGAAGCGGGCATGAACCTCGGAGCCCTGATGCCGGAAATCGGGGAGCGAGCAGACCTGCCAGAACCGCTGGACACTGCGGCTGCCGCGCACGGTGGCGGCCACATCGGGATCTTCGGCCAGGCGGCGCAGCACGGCCAGGTCGATCGCCTCGGGCGGGGTGGCCAGTTCGGCGCGCGGCGGCGGGCTTTCGAGATCGGCGATCAGCGTGGCGAGCGTATCGAAGCGGGGCTCGGCCTCGCGCCAGAACAGGCGGGTGAGCGGCGGGAAGCGATGCTCCTCGATCGCATAGACTTCCTCGTCGGTGAATTCCGGGTCGCTGCCCCCCGCGCCCGCGAGCGTGCCGAACGTGCCGTCCTTGTGGTGGCGCCCGGCGCGGCCCGCGATCTGGGCCATTTCGGCGGTGGTCAGGCGGCGGTGGCGGTGGCCGTCGTACTTGGAGAGCCCGGCAAAGGCGACATGCTCGACATCGAGGTTGAGCCCCATGCCCACCGCGTCAGTCGCCACCAGATAGTCGACCTCGCCCGACTGGTACATGGCGACCTGGGCATTGCGGGTTTGCGGGCTGAGCGCCCCCATGACGACCGCCGCGCCGCCGCGAAACCGCCGCAGCATCTCGGCCATGACATAGACCTGCTCGGCCGAGAAGGCGACGATGGCGCTGCGTGGGGGAATCCGGCTGAGCTTTTTGGCGCCGACATGGCTGAGCGTGGAAAAACGCGGGCGGGTGATGATCTCGGCCTCGGGTTCGAGCGCGCGGACCATCGGTTCGAGCGTGGCCGAGCCGAGCAGCATCGTCTCCTCGCGCCCGCGCGCATGGAGCAGGCGGTCGGTGAAGATGTGACCGCGTTCCGGGTCGGCGGCAAGCTGCGCCTCGTCGAGGGCGACGAAGGCAAGGTCGGGCCGGGCAGGCATGGCCTCGACCGTGCAGAGCAGCCAGCGCGCGCCCTTGGGCTCGATCCGCTCCTCGCCGGTGATCAGCGCGACCTGTCCGGGCCCCTTGATCGCGCAGACCCGCTCATAGACCTCGCGCGCAAGCAGGCGCAGCGGAAAGCCGATGGCGCCCGAGGAATGGGCGCAGAGGCGCTCGATGGCGAGGTGGGTCTTGCCGGTATTGGTCGGGCCGAGCACGGCCTTGATTGCCCCGCCAGCCCCTTTCCCGACGGGACGGGAGCGGCCTTTGGCAGAAGGGGACACTCGTGCGGGAGCGGGCACGCGGCTTACCATGCCTTCGATGTGGCCGCTGTGGCGCGCGCATGCAAGAAGGCGCCGCGGAATTATCCCCGGCGCCTTCCTGATTGGCAGGGTCGCCCGATCAGGCGACCATAAGCTCAGGCCCCCTAAGCTCAGGCGTCGTAGTCGGCGCCCAGCGAGGTGTTGCGCACGGGCGCGGCGGCCGTGATGCGCAGGGCCTCTGCCGACTGCGAGAGCGAGCCGATTTCATCGACTTCGTCGTCGTCGTCGGGCAGGACGCGCTGGAGCGACTGGATCAGGTTTTCCTTGAGGATGGCCGGACGAACGGTCTCTTCGGCGATCTCGCGCAGGGCGACCACGGGGTTCTTGTCGCGGTCACGATCGACGGTCAGTTCGGCGCCGCCCGAGATCGCGCGGGCGCGCTCGGCGGCCAGCAGGACGAGATCGAAACGGTTGGGAACCTTGTCGACACAATCTTCGACGGTAACGCGCGCCATGGGCACTCCGAAAAACAGGAATGAGCGGGAAGAACGACCAGCTAGGCAGCGGGCCGCCAAAAGTCAAGGAAATTGGCCGCGCCCGATTCATTCAGGCGCCCGGACGAAGCCCGGAGCAGACCCGCAAGTGGTCCGCAGGATCGAATTCCTGCCCGCGCGCGAACGCAAATTCGCAAATATCGGTAACGCAAAGGCAAGGCTTTTTCTATAAGGAGGTAGCGACCGGGCAGGCGTGCGCCCGGTCCACCAGGGGCTCATGCACGCAGGAGGCAGGGGCTGTGGCCCAGCACAGGGACCAGCCATTCGACGCGGATGGCGCGCAAGGCGCATATGGAGGGCAGAATGCGGGGGGCGAAACCGGCTCCCCCCCGTCGGCCAGCCCTGCGCCCGGCACACCGGCGGAATCTCCGGCTGAATCGCCCGTTTCAGGGGCCGAACTGCGCTCCGCGCCGCGTTTTGCGCTGCTCATCCGCGCCGCCAAGCTGATCGTCGACGGGCGTGAATACCTGTGCATCCTGCGCGACGCTTCGGCGACCGGGGTCAAGATCCGCCTGTTCACCCCCATCCCCAAGCATTCCCGCCTTGCCATCGAACTGGGCAATGGCGACCGCCACGATGCGCGTCTGGTCTGGACCACCCACGATCACGCCGGGCTCCAGTTCCTCGAAGAAGTCGATGTCCAGCGCCTGATCAACGAGCGCGGAGGCGCCCACCCGCGCCGTCAGGTGCGCCTGCGCGTCGTGCTCGATGCGGTGCTCCATGCAGGCGGCGAATCGACCCATGTCCGCTTTCACGACATCTCGCAGCAGGGCGCCTGCATCGAATGCGAGAAGTGGCTGGCGATGAACGAACTGGTCCGGCTCGACACCGGGGTGATGCCCTCGCTCTATGCCAAAGTCCGCTGGCGCGACCACCCGCGCTACGGCCTCGTGTTCGAACAGACCTTCAAGCTCGATGAACTGGCGCGCATCTCGGCCCCGCTGCAACTGAGCCAGGCCTTGACCGAGGCCGCCCGGCAGTCGGGACAGGCCCCCGGCGCCCCACCCCAAACCGGGCGCGGTCGGGATACCCCGCTGCTGTGACCGCGCAGCCATGACCCTGCAATCATGACGGTGCCGGGGGCAGACAAGACCCTCAAGGTTCACCCCCGCCCACCCGCTGCTGTCATCGTTAATTGTATCTTATCCATTTTCTTTCATCCCCGCCCTATCACGAATGCCACGTATGCGGGGGCTTGGAATGGTTAACGGATTTGGCGCCAGCGCGCATGACGGCCAGGATCTTGATGTCGATGTCGCCATCATCGGCGCCGGCCCGGCCGGGCTGACGGCGGGTTACCTGCTGACCAAACGCGGCCTCTCGGTGGCGATCATCGAACAGGACCCCCGCTATGTCGGCGGGATCAGCCGCACGGTCGAGCACGAAGGCTATCGCTTCGACATCGGCGGCCACCGGTTCTTTTCCAAGTCGCAGGCCGTGGTCGACCTGTGGAACGAGATCCTGCCCGACGATTTCATCCAGCGCCCGCGGATGAGCCGCATCTATTACGAGGGCAAGTTCTACTCCTATCCGCTGCGCGCGTTCGAGGCGCTGTTCAACCTGGGTGTGATCCGCTCGGGGCTGTGCATGGCCAGCTACGTCAAGGCCAAGGCCTTGCCCAGGAAGACCGTGCGCAGCTTCGAGGACTGGACCATCAACCAGTTCGGCCAGAAGCTCTATTCGATCTTCTTCAAGACCTACACCGAGAAGGTCTGGGGCATGCCCTGCGACACGATGAGCGCCGACTGGGCTGCCCAGCGCATCAAGGGCCTCTCGCTGGGCGCGGCGGTGCTCGATGGCTTCAAGCGCAGCCTCGGGCTGAACAAAAAGCCCAACGACGGCATGCAGACCAAGACCCTGCTCGAAACCTTCCGCTACCCGCGCCTTGGGCCGGGCATGATGTGGGAGGCCGCCCGCGACAAGATCACGGCGGCAGGCGGCACGATCCTGATGGGCCATGCCATGAAGCAGCTGGCCGCCGATGGACAGGGAGGCTGGCGCCTGTCGGCCACGCGCGCCGATGGCGGGGAAAGCGTGATCCGCGCGCGCCACGCAATCAGTTCGGCCCCGATGCGCGAGCTGGCCAGCCGCCTGCACCCGCTGCCCAAGACCTCGATCGAGGCCAGCGACCTCAAGTATCGCGACTTCCTCACCGTCGCGCTCAAGATCCGCTCGGAAGACCTGTTCCCCGACAACTGGATCTACATCCACGACAGCAAGGTGAAAGTCGGCCGCATCCAGAACTTCCGCTCGTGGTCGCCCGAAATGGTGCCCGACGAAAGCGTGGCCTGCGTGGGCCTCGAATACTTCTGTTTCGAGGGCGATGACCTGTGGGCCGCGAGCGATGAAGACCTCGTCGCGCTGGCCACCCGCGAGATGGAGATTCTGGGCCTCGCGCGCCCCGATCAGGTGATCGGCGGCGTGGTCGTGCGGCAGGAAAAGGCCTATCCGGTCTATGACGATGCCTATGCCGCCAATGTCGCGGCCATGCGCGCCGAGCTGGAAAGCACCCACCCCACGCTGCACATGGTCGGGCGCAACGGCATGCACCGCTACAACAACCAGGACCACGCGATGATGACCGCGATGCTCACGGTGGAAAACATCGTGGCGCAGGCGCGCGTCTATGACATCTGGTGCGTCAACGAAGACGCCGAATATCACGAGGCCGGCTCGGAAGGCGATGCCGCGGGCCTCCCCGAAACCCGCGCCCCCCATATCGCGCCCCCTCATGGAACACCGAGCGCCGATCAGGCTGCGGCCCTTGCCTCGCTGCGCGCGGTGCCGACACCGATCAAGCCGGCCAAGGCCGCCTGACCGCCCGTCCCCCTCTCTGGCCCGTCATGGCAAGGATCTGAATGATCGCGATGGTCATCCCCCATCTGCGCCGACAGGCGCGGCTCCTGAGCGACCAGACGCTGATCCGCTACACGCTGGTCAGCGTGGGCGCGCTGGCCGTGGACATGGGCAGTTTCCTGCTGCTGCTGGCGCTGGGCGCGCCTGCGGTGAGCGCCTCGGCGCTCGGCTATGGGCTGGGCATCGTGGCGCACTGGCTGCTGTCGAGCCGCCTTGTCTTCCACCGGGATCTGGCCCCTGCGGGCGCGGCCCGGCGGCGCCAGCAGGCCCTGTTTCTGGCTACGGCCCTCTTCGGCCTCGCGCTCACCACGTTCGTCGTGGGGGGGCTCGCCCGGCTCGGCCTTGACCCGCGTGGGGCCAAGCTGGTCGCCATCGTGCTCAGCTTTGCCGCCAGCTGGCTGCTGCGCCGTCGTCTGGTGTTCCGCTGATGCCCGGTATGCACGCCCAAGAGCCCCTTTCCGCCCCCGCGACTGCCCCCGCTCCTGCGTCAGGCATTCCCTGGCGCCTCGTGCTCACGGTCTGGGCCCTGATCGAGATGCTGATGCTCTCGATCTGGTGGCGCAGCATTCCGGGCATGCAAGTCCGGGACACCGACGATGCGCTGCGGCTGGTCCAGGTGCGCGATCTGCTCGGCGGGCAAGGCTGGTTCGACCTTCACCAGTATCGCATCATGGCGCCCGAAGGCATCCTGATGCACTGGTCGCGGCTGGTCGACCTGCCGCTGGCGGCCCTCATCGTGGCACTGCGCCCACTGGTGGGCACCCATGCCGCCGAACTGGCGACGATGGTGATCATCCCGGCCATCACCCTGCTGGGCGCGCTGGGCGTGCTGATGAGCGTGAGCTACCGCCTGTTCGGGCGCGACACCGCGGTAACCGCCGGGATTCTGGTGGGCCTGTGCGCGCCGATCCTGTCGCAGATGCAGCCGCTGCGAATCGATCATCATGGATGGCAGATTCTGGCCGCGCTGGGCGCCATGGCCGCACTTCATGCGCGTACTTCCCGTCTCGGCGCATGGGTGGTGGGGCTGTGTCTGGCCGTGGAACTGACCATCTCGCTCGAAGGCCTGCCAGTGGCGGTGCTGTTCATGGGCGCGCTGGCGCTGCGGGGCCTGCGCAGCGGCCGGTGGACCGATCTGGCCCGCGCAACACAGGCCCTCGCGCTGGGGCTGGTGGTCCTGTTCCTCGCCACGCGCGCTATCGGCGATCTGGCCGAGCATTGCGATCAGGTCTCGCCCATGCACATGGCGGCGCTGGTCTGGATTGCGCTGTGCTGCGGCGTGCTGGCACGCCTGAACACGGCAAAACTGGCACGCCCATGGCTCCCCGCGCTGGCCATCCTGACGCTCGCCGCGCTGGGCGGCGCGGCCATCACTCTGGTCGCCGCCCCGCAATGCGCCGGCGGCGCCTTTGGCGGCATGGATCCCTTCGTCCGGCGCGAATGGCTCGACAACGTCGCCGAAAGCCAGCCGCTCTGGCACTATCCGCTCATCACGATGGCCGGCGTGATCAGCAGCATTCCGGTCGGCCTGTGGGGCTGCTGGTGGCTGATCCGCACGTCGCAGGGCGAGGAGCGCTGGCGCTGGCTCGAACATGGCCTCGTTCTGGTCGGCGCGGTGGCGCTCGGCACGGTGATGGCGCGCGCGATGGGCGCGGCAGCCGCGCTGGCCATCCTGCCCGCCTCGGCCATCGTCTACCGGTGGCGCCAGATCGCCGTCCGCCAGTCCTCGACATGGGCGCGGCTGGGCATCACCCTGCTCACGATCCTGACGATCTACCCGACCATCACCGCCCTGGCCGCCAGTGCCGCATGGAACAGGCTGGCTGCAAAGGATGGGGCGAAGAAGGACGGGAAAGACGAGGACGACACCTGTGGCTATATCGAGGGGCTGGCGCCCCTGAACGCCATGCCCGTCACCGACATTTTCGAACCGATCGACATAGGCCCCCAGATTCTGCTGCGAACCCGGCAACGTGTGGTCGCCACCGGCCACCATCGCGGCGTGGCGGCCATCGGCGATGTCATGCATGCCTTTCTGGCCCGCCCCGATCAGGCGCAAGCCTATGTCCGCAAGCACCACGCCACTTTGGTCGTGATCTGCACGACCATGCCGGAAATGAAGCGATATCAAAAGGAAGCACCCCAGGGTCTGGCCGCCGCCCTGCTGGCAGGCAAACCGCCTGCCTGGCTGCGCCCCCTGCCCCAACCCGGCGCCGACAAGACCCACATCGCCATCTGGCAGGTGCGCCCAAACTGAAACAGTCCTGCCACACACTTGCCACACAACGATTTTACAGAGCATCAGGACATTTGCCGTTTCTCGACAGCCGGGGCGCGGAGGTGTAAGGGGACGCGATGACTGCGACCCCGGCGACGCCCCTGCTCGACACTGTCGATACCCCCGCCCACTTGCGCGCCCTTCAGCCCGACCAGCTTCGCCAGCTGGCCGATGAACTGCGCACCGAGATGATCTCGGTCGTCGGCCACACCGGCGGACATCTGGGCTCCGGGCTCGGCGTGGTCGAGCTGACCGTGGCGCTGCACTATGTGTTCAACACCCCCGAAGACCG
>Ga0075011_10002158_pt1 | contig 10674 bp, 30 predicted proteins | sample TARM_MetaG_T_14_FD_72354 | JGI IMG/M metagenome (GOLD analysis project Ga0075011, IMG submission 72354) | Freshwater microbial communities from Pennsylvania, USA, analyzing microbe dynamics in response to fracking - TARM_MetaG_T_14 | ecosystem: Environmental > Aquatic > Freshwater > River...
GTTTGTTATCACTTCTCACTCCTATTCATCTTCAAAGCCTCATACCTATCCTCTGCACTAGCTTTTGTATGACAACGTGCATATGTGAACCACTTATTCAAGTAAGCCATATCTGCTTTGTATTGCACAAGGAATTTGAAATCTCCTGATTTATCTTCGATGATTCTAATATTATTCAACTTTAATACCCCCCTCAAACATCGTAACTCTTGCCGTGGTTTTGGTTAGCCTCTTTAAGTCGCATCTTGTATTTGTGGCTCATAGCCCCTTCTGGAAGATAATCCCTCATCTCTCTATCTATGTCCCACCTAGCACAAAATCCGTAGTGACTATCGGAGACCTGCATGAATATCTTATGATACTTGTCAATCTGTTCCAAAGCCTCATCATTATCATCAAATACAAACCACTCACCTGAGTAGTGATATTTGTTAAACAGCGCGTGTAAAAACTCCTCAAAACAAGATTTGTGTTCACCAACAAACCACTTCTTTAACAGTGTCATCTCTACGCCCGATTGCGAGATAAAGCTTTTCAACCTTTGCGCAGGATTATCACTCATCCCTATCTTAACCCTACCAAGTTCGTTCCTGATGGCGTAAACCCAACCCATACTCTTACTCCTTTAAAGGTAGCTTGATTTCTTTTTAATTTCTGTTGCTCTATTGTCATCTGGAAATTTCCAAGATAATTTAATCTTACTACCATTATACTCTGTAATCTGGTTTGGATTGCAAATGCTCATGCCGATACTCGGATTCCAACCAAGATGATACTCTTGTACATAACCTCTCAACATAACAACTTGTAGAGTGTCAATGTCTGATACTTTAAGAATGCGATCTTTCATATTCTTTCCGTGTTGTGTCTCAGCTTCCGCTATTGCTTGACAGTCCACGATCAGAGTAATGCTACCAACAGTTGAAACAACACCACCATCTCGGATACCTGTAATCTCGTTTAGTTTGTACACATAGGAGTCTTTAAAATCCTCCACACAAAGCAAATCAATTACCCCAGCGTCAACCTCAGCAACGTCCCCGTTATTGAACATCAGACGAACACATTCAAGCTTTTTCATAAATCACCACCTCCAAACTCTCAGGTCTAAACTCGTGTTCCTGTAGGCGCATATTTAGATCAAACCATTCACAAATGACTCCGTTCACAACTGATTGCTGGTTCTGTGTCCCTTCTCGATACCAGCGTACAGTCATGCGTGGCTGATCTTGTCCTTTCAGTTTTACAATACAACCTTTGTAGAATTGGTTATTCATAGTTTCCACCTTTTCTTTCTGTCTACAGCATTCTCGGCTTTCTTAATCACAGGCTCAAGCTTTAACTTAATCTTCACCAGAGTTCTAAGCTCCCCGATAGCACCAACCCATTCTTTCATACCACCTGCTGACTGCATCAGCTCGGCAATGGCAATATTCAAGTGTTTCTCAGCCTCTTTTAAATGGTAGTCCACTTTAGAAACATCTGTTGTTTTTAACTCATTCACTATTCCATCCTCACAGTTTTACATTTAGGACAAGCGTACAAGCAAACTTCTCTATCGTAAGTAACTCCTAAATACCTTTGAAATATAGTGAAAGATGAACCTTTGTCTACCATTATCTCAATAAACTTATCATCTTCGTCTGCAAAGCTTGGTTCTTCATAGCCACATACGCACTTCATTTCTTTTCCTCCAATTCCTTAATAGCCTCTTCCACACTAATCTTCTCTATCTTAACATTCTCAGGAAGGTTATCAAGAATACTACACAATACACTCTCTGCATAAGCTGATGCTGTAGCTCTTGTGCTATCCTTTCTTAGATAATATGTACTACCAGACTCCCCTGTCACCACCCAATACACTCCATCGTCTCCAATCTTTGTACATCCACTATTTAGCCTCCAAGAGTCGTACCAAGACGCATACACTTTGATAAGGGTGTCAATACCTTCTTTAGTTTCAGAAGTAATCTTCAAGAATTGCCATGCTGTTGGATATGTCATTTGAGAGGTTGTCCTGTAATATCGTCTGCTACTAAAAATCCCATACCAATATCAAACCACGTAGTCCACTGTCCGCATTTACCGCACTTAGTTTTCTCATTCATGTGTGTTGGGATGTTGTGTATCACCTCAGACCATCCATTACAGTTCCCTTGCCATGTATCACACTTGGGACATTTCTGGTCACAGTGGTGTTTAGCAAGCCAAGTCTCTTGTTCTTTCTTCTCTGCGTACAACTTCAATTTAGTCCAGAATTTCATTCTTCCTCCAAATCTCCTATATATACACCTGATCCTTTCTCTCCCAGTACAAAATATTCACCTTCCACTTTGATAGCATATACCTCTCTACTGTCTGCAAATCGGGGAGATAATGTATAAGGGCAGTATATGTCATTCATATAAATCTTTACCAGTTCAAATTCAATGGTCATTTTCTTCTAACTCCTTTCTATAAACATCACACTCCTTTTCCCAATTAGCATAAGCTTCTTGTGGGGTTACACCTTCTGCTGCACAAGTCCATCGAATATAATCTTCTGTATTCTCTGGAGGGATCATAGTGTAATCAATACAAGAGCATATCCATGCACCATTACTGTACCAAAGTGTTGGTTTCATTCTTCAAACCACCTCTCACCGATCTTCTGATAAAGCTTAGCCAGAGCATTAAAAGCTTTACGATATAGCTTCACTTTCTCTTGTGTATCCAAGCCCGGATGTGTCCCATCTTGCAAAGCTAAACTCAGATGGTCGATTAGAATGCTTACGCGATCAAGCGCTTCAAAGTTGTTCCATTTATCGTTCATTTATTGATCCTCCCAATCATTATGTTTACTACGCAGTCTAAATATCTCATCTTGAAGTTCTTGAATGTGATAAGAAAGACAATACAGTCCATCTTCACTTTCCACCTTCCAAACAAATGGGGTCATGAATTGATCGTATTCAATTTTGAAGTTGTAGCGTTTAATTTCTTTAGTCATCTAGTACAACCTCTCTTACGTACCACCTCCACCATTTAACAGGGTCTTCTTCCATAAGTTCACCTCCCTCATCAATATTAGACCACAGAAATTCTTCAATTACAATCTCTACTTCCTCGTCCGTGAAGTATTTATTCTCAAGAAGGTAGAATGTCAATGAGTCTTTCCATTCTTGTCTTTCTAGGCGTTGTCTAATATTCCTTGGTAGTGCATAAATTGGGATACTCATTTTATCTCCTCCAACTTCTTAACAGCTCTTAGTACATCATCTTCATTTACATTCTTCTTTAAATAGAAATCATTCATAAGAATCTTAGCTTGCTTTTCAGACAACTGTTCTATTTGAAGCTCTTGTTTGACAAGAGAATAGAATTTAGAGAATGTCATGTTGGTTTACCTCCTATCAATTTTTAGTCACTATTGGTGAGTGTATCAGCTATTTTCTAAACTTTCGACACTTGAAAGTTGCACTATCAAGCTAAAAAGGAGCTAAGAAATAGCTAATCCTGCCACAGCAATTACACTTATGCTGGTGTTTACTCTTTTTAACACAAGCTGTTGGTAACATCAAGCCTTTCTTGCATTTAAGGCATACTGTCTTTGGTTGATTATAGAATGGTACTTTCATTTTCTCTCCTCCAATAATAAAGCCCCGTCAAAGCGGGGCAATTGTATCACACATCTTTGATAGGGCGAAACCCTGCATCATAAATTGCCTGAGCCATACCAGCTTTACTGTCAGGACGTTCTGCTTTACCCAGAATACCATAAATAGTATCTAGATTCTTCTCTTTCAGAATATCAGCCTCTGTTGGGAGAGGTTTGAAATAGTCAGCAAGAGCTTGCGCAACCATATAATATTTATCATCAGGTTCGTCTTCATTTAAAAACTTAAATACAGCTACATCTCCCTGAAGAGTGTTCATGTGTGCAAGAATCTCTACTTCACAGCGATGAGGAAGCTTTGGATAATCGTCCTGAAAGTATCCCCAGTCTCCTTTAGCACAAAAGATCATTTTAGAGCCGATAGCAGGCAACCCTTCAATTTCTGTAACTCGTGTCAGTTTATTGTTAAAGCTTTCCTTTTCAGCAAGCCACATTTCTTTTGTGACGATTGCTGTTTTGTAGTCTTCTGCTAATGTAGATGTGCAGGCATCGCTTAGACCTTTTTCAAACCGAACACCAAACCATTCATTAATAGTGCTGATATAGTATGGTGGTTCTTCCATCTCTCCACCATATAGCTTCAGTGTTGGGTCTTGAACCACTACACGACTATTACCCGCAGGCCATTCTTCAAAAGTCAGAGCTAAAAGTCTCACAAGTTTCATATTCTCTCCTATTTGTTTTTCAAAGCGTCGTCAACAAGCAATTGCATTTCACGTTCAGTCTCTACAGCAGCTCTATTATACGCTTCCTGCCATGTTTCAAACGAGAGTTGAGCTAGCTGCTCATTGGTCATAAAGGGGAGCCAGACAAGAGCTTGCTTAAATGCTTTAAATGAATGAGCATGACCACAATCAAGCTTGCATTGTACTTTATTCCCACACTCAGGACAAGCCATCTTGTCAACTTTATCTTGCATGTTCACTGCTCCTCTCCTTCACTATCTTTCATCTCAAGAACATAAGCTGAACGTCTGTCTTGCAATGTGACAAGCTCAATATACACACGCTTAGGCTTTGCGAACTTCAAGTAGTCCAAGCAACTATCAAGCGTTCGGAACAACTTCTGTCTTGGTTGAATTGTCTGAAGCTCTCCTGAAAGGGCTTCTTTGTCTTCTTGTTCGATTTTATTCATTCTCTAGCTCCTCTTACCCACTCTATAAACTCATTGTTCAATTCAATCACTGATTTTGGTTTCATCTTAGAGGTTCCCAGTTTTCATTCATCTCACGCAAACCTATACCAACAGGTTTTGTCGGCACACCATCATCACTTAGTTCCTCATACTCAAATGTGATGAATGTGTCGATTAGCGTAGTAGCATTCTCAAACTTACGATAGTCGATGTCAGGGTGACTGTCAACACGCATAAGACATTTAAATTCAACACCGTTTTGTAATACACAAGATAGCAAGCCTGCGTTATTCTTGTCAGGTATGCAACCAATCACCTTAGCTTCAGCATCAAGACGTGGTTTACGTTTGATTAGATTATAGCTCCGCTTACCATAATCGTATTTCCCGTCGAGGTTGCGATAAACCATTCCTTCCGCACCTTGCTCAAGCCACTTTTCATACCAAATATCAGCTTCGTCTTCATTGTAAACTAAAATTGTAGGAACTGCTGCAATGCTTACAAGCTCCAATCGCTGAATATCCTGCATATCAGAAATACGAACTTCTTGTGGACTGTCACTACATGTATCGTACATTGCAAAGAAAAGACGGTGTGTGTTCTCATTTGGTTTACGGAATGCACTGATAACCTGCTGGAGACTTAACCCACCTTGCTTCACATGCCCTGCAAAGATTTCACCATCAATACCATCTTTCATCAAACCACTTTTAACAAGCTTGTTAATATCATCTTTCCAGTGCTCAGGAAGATCAATACACTCACCCTGTTTACTTTGACAATTACCTTCAGCGTCAATCAGCATCCGCTGACCATTCAACTTAGGTTGGATATAGCAGGGGTATTTAACCTTGTGTGAATAATCATTAAAGTTCTGAGCTTTCATTGGTGTACGTGTTACGAATCCAAGAGCTTCCTCTTTATCTTCAAAATAACCTTTTTTCTTTTGCTTTACCCACTTAGCGAGGGCTTCTGTATCAGCTTGCTCTGATGCTGTGGTTGCATTACTACGTCCTACGTTCATAGGGACAGCAGTTGTACGTTTCTCTTGAATCTTACCGCCGAGCTTACCATATCGGACAACGATAACGTCATTTTGTGTAAACACCTCCCACAGCTTCAAACCACCAGAACTGTCTTTGCCATATAGTGTTGGAAAAATCATCTATACCTCCTCATATTTAACAACTTGAACACCATTCTCTCGTAGATACTTAATACCTTCGTCACATCGATAGTCGTGTTTGTAGATTACTTTCGTAATACCTGCTTCAACCACTTCTACAGAACAAGGTAAACAGCATGCGTGTGTGGTCAATAGTGTAGCACCAACAGAAGTTTCGTTCATCCTTCGGAGCTTGTCAAGACAGGCGATCTCAGCGTGTCGGGTTGCTGTAGTCGTTTTACCATCTTCATCTTCACACCTGTTCGTGTGCCATCCGGATCGAGTACCATTGATTCCCCAACAAACGGGGTTGTCGTTCTTAATCAGTACAGCAGCAACTTTTAGACGCTCAGCTTCGCTTGTCTGTGCAAATCTATCGAGCATGTCCATAAAAGCAGATAAATACTTTTGCTTCACTAATTATTCACTCCCAAAATCATTCTATCACGACCTGTTGGATTTCCTTCAGGGAAATATCCCTTCTGATAGATAGTATAATCACCTGTGCTCCAAAGTTCAATCACAAAAGCATAGTAAGGCTCAAGCTCTTCAAGTTCTTTACAAAGCTTCATCCCGTCCTTAATGGACAAACCTTTGATTTCGGTTTGCTTATGTCCTTGATACTCATTTGGCGTATTAAGCAGAAACTCTGCAAAACTTAGCATGTTATTCACCTACATAGTGTTTGTATAGTTTATATGCTTTCTTGGTGATGAAACGAATCATGTGGTTACTCTTTGTTGGATGAACAAAGAAGCCTTTCTTATGACTCCACTGCCCCTTAACTGTATCAACAATTTTACAGTTTCCTGCAAACAGTAAGTTGATCATATGTTCACCGCCCGGACTATCAATAAAATCACTAAAGCTTGTGTTGACAGTGGACACATGCCCCCAAACAAGATCAGCAGCTTCGTTGTGATGTTTAATCATTCGTCGTACAGACGTGTATTGCTCACCAGAAGCTTTGTACTTGTCTGACCTAAAACGGAGAAGCTTCCCTTCGTTGTCCCAAACAGGATCATATCCCAAGGCATTAGCAAAAAGAACAAGGCTTTCTAGTTGCAATTCAGTTGTGTCGCATACTTCAAATTCAAACATCTTTATTCCCCCTTATTTCCGTTGTCCGCGTCTGGTGGAAGTTCCTGTACAACTCAGACCACCAGACTCTAGTTTTGATTTAGTTTTACTAATTTTTGATGCAACAACTATATACTTACCCTTTACACCAGAATAATCGTCTGCAACAGCTTGGGCCAGCAATCTATCATTCGTATGAATGTATAGTCTATCTCCCATTGCCGTCTTTATGTAGAAGTTTGCACAATCAATGTAGTCGTATTCAGTGTAGATTTCGTATGACACCAGAGTTGTCTTTACACTATCAATAGGTTTTTCTGTCATTAGAAAATCGTCTCAAAAAGTTCGTCCAATTCTTCCTTATCTGTAACAGGCATCTCATTCAGACGTTCTCGCAACTCCTCCTTGAAACATTTAATGCTATCAGGAGTATATCCCGAATCTAGAGCACGAGCAATAAGATAATCAAGCGATTTTTGTAATGTCAATTCATTATTCTCCTATGTTATCAGAGAGGAACATAGAAAGCTTCCTCTCGTTGTGTTTGTAGTTTAGTCTTTTACAGGCTCAGGGTCAACACTTTTCTTTGCTGTTGGTTTCTTGGCGGGCTTCTCTTTCTCCACAAGGTTGTATTTCTTGAGAATCTTATCCAGAGCCTTAGTCACAGCATCTTCAGTCTTTTGTTCGATCAGCTCAATTAGGTTGAACTCCGGTTCGTCGTCAAAGTCTTCACCACAACCTTCACAGTTTGGGTCACAGCAACCACCTTCGGATAGTGATTGACGATACTCTTGATACTTGGGTAGACGTTCACGAAGATCATCTGCAAAGAAGTACAAGTCCTTACCATCCAACACAGTCTGAAGTTCTTGGTCTGTCAAGAAACCACGGTATGTACGTTCAAGCCACTCGCGGTTAAGGCGGTTAGTATAACTAGCGGAGGCCCACATGTCCACTTCCTTACCCCATCCCGGTGAGTAGCTGCAAGCATGGATCATTACCGTTGAGCTATCTCGGATAATCCAGTCGTCTGCTTGAAGCATCATAGCAGAGGCTGCTGAAGCGCAAGTCATCCCAATTTCAACAACGATTGGCGCAGCAGATTCATTCATGCGACGACACAGGAAGTCACAAGTCTCCAAATTACCGCCCGGACTTGAGAGCTGCATGAAAATAATATCACCTTCACCTGCTTCCTCAAGAGCCATGATTTCTTCTTCAAAGTCATCAATGTCTGTGATAGGCCGGGCAAGACGAATCTTGTATTCAGTGTTTTGTGAGCAGCGTGTCATCACACGCCGAGGACTCATAATTGGCAACATCTTCATTTCTTCGTTCATATTTACTCCTTAGTCTTTTCTTTGCCGTGGTTTTCTGTATATCCAGCACCCGCCAGATTTAGTCTTTGGATCATCAAGTCACGATACTCACATGCTAGAAAGAATGCCAACTCATCTCCATATTTACCAACAGAAAAGGACTTAGCTTTTGGAGTTTTATTTTCCCTCCAAGTGGCTGTGTACATTCCCACATCTTTAGGTGCAGTATAATGTACTCCAGTGTGTCCCGTTTTATTATTGGAGTATTTTCCTTTATTCCTTGCCTGCTGTACATCATCCGCCCATCTTAGATTTCCTTCGATGTATCCTTTTGTGTTGTCAATGCGGTCTACTGAAACTTTACCTTCAGGTGCAGGCCCAATATCCTGATAAAAAGCCATGAAGTCTTTTCTGATGGTATCTGAAATACCAATCTTTGAATACACCTCATAATCTTGATTATTTGCATTTGTGCAACGTTGAATTATTCGTTTCCATGCTTTTTGCTCAACTGTACCCGCCATACCATGTGTTTTATATTTATTTGAGAAATTAACTGCATTTTGCTCGCTGAGGCAACCGCAAGATTTAACTTTACCTCGTTTAGCGTCTGACGCATTAATCAGCTTTGAGTTACCGCAATCACAAATTGCATTCCACAGCCAGAAAAGCCCATTATCGCTTCGACGTTCCAACTTACCGATTTGTAGATTGTAATACTTCTTTCCGGTATGGTCTTTAAAAGTTGATCGAACTTTAAACCCTTCAATTTCTCTTGTCATTTAATCCTCACTTCTGCTTTTCATACTTTTCAAACGCCATCCCCCACATCTTCGCTTCTTCAGAGCGAACACAGTAGTCCCACGAATCAAAGTCAATAATTGCAATGGGTAGATTTGCAAACTTGGCAACATCAATTAGGTATTGAAGACCTGAGTTTCGCTTAAGATCTTGTTGTCGAAAATCCCCTGTCACAACCGTTACGCTTGATGTTCCCTGTCTGCCCACTAGACTTTTAGCAACCTCTACGTCAATGTCCTCAGCTTCATCCAAGATCACAAATGTGTCATCCCAAGAACGGCCCTTAACGGCTTCCAAATTTAGCAACTCTATGCGACCATTTGAAAGCAGAGCCTCAAAATGAGATTCACCCATCCTCTTTTTCATAGTGTCAGTAATTGGGGCCGCCCAGATTGCAAGCTTTTCGTCTTTTGATCCTGGGAGCAGGCCAATCGTCTTACCTTTACCCTCATTAGGGCGTGCAATAATAACCTTCTCAATTTTCTTATCCATCAGAAGATCAGAGGCCATGATTGCTGGAATATATGACTTCGATGCACCCCATACCCCACATGAGATTATAAATGAGTGAGTTTCAATAGCTTTGATGTATTCTGCCTGTCGGTCGTTCAACGGGATCAATGGTGGTCGTGTATTATTAATGAATTTATCTTTCACAACACGACCAACCACTTCTTTCTTTTCCCACCGAGCTTCCACTGTACTGCGTTGGTTGCGCTTCATATGATCAATTTCCTTCTATCAATTAATATTCTTCATCATCTACATCAGTTTCTAAGATACTTCTCTGTATTCCCTCCTCTATGTTAGCCCATGTGTAACGAACATATTGCCCATTGATCCACCAATCCTCATAATTGATTGTAGCAGACTTATAACGAGCTACGCAAGCTTTTCCTTTGGTTTCATTCTTGTAGTCTTCAAGGAGCATAAATCACCTCTTAGATGAGTATACAATTAGAAATACAAACCAAAATAACGAAGAGAAAATAATCAATGTTCTCCACATCCATTTTGGTAATACATCTTTCTTCTCATCCTTATCTTCAATGTAAGCTTTCCATACAAAACAGCTTACAATAAATCCTATTAGGATGTAAAGAGCTAGGAATATCTCTAGCACCATTTAATCTCCTATTAGCCGACTGATTGCTTCCACTGCCTCAATGTCCTTATCTGTCAGGACATCTTTATCATATACAAGTCTGCGGATGCACTCAAGGATTATTTTAAGGTCTTGTTGAGGGATATTCATTTAAAACCACTCACAATCATCAACAATTTCATAATCTTCAAGAGCTGGGAAAGTTTCTTTAAGATATTCTCTCAGTTCTTCCTCATTACTGCATAGCTCGTAACAATAGTGTTCTTCCCAACCACGTAGCTCTGCTGTCCACATTTCAATGTAAGATTCGGAATTAGAACAGCAGCCACAAGATTCTAAATAAGAATTATAAACATATCGTATTTTTGTTGTCATTTAAACCCTCCAAATTTGACGTATAACAAGCGTTAATA
>Ga0075011_10002159_pt1 | contig 10672 bp, 8 predicted proteins | sample TARM_MetaG_T_14_FD_72354 | JGI IMG/M metagenome (GOLD analysis project Ga0075011, IMG submission 72354) | Freshwater microbial communities from Pennsylvania, USA, analyzing microbe dynamics in response to fracking - TARM_MetaG_T_14 | ecosystem: Environmental > Aquatic > Freshwater > River...
ACCATATATAATACAAAACCTACGTATATGTTCAGATAATTGGCTGTGATATAAAATATAACGATATGACTAATGATTAATAACCACTCGCTGACATCACTTTTCAACATAACAAATTCCTTTCTAGAGGCATACATATACCATAAGAAATAACACAATGAAGTTGCCCAAGCAATTCCTGCAAGTGTTTGAGTAATTAAGAACACGATGAATACAAAAGCAAAGGCTAATCCCGCATATAATATTGAGTCACGGATATATTTTTTCTCGCCTCTTTTCGCCTTATACAAGTTTGCTACGACAATTTTTGAAATCATTATGTAGGGTATCGAAACAAAGGTAATCGATAATAACTCAATTGATGGTACGTAATTCGGTAAGAAGAATTCGATAATCCATTTAAATACAAAGAATCCTAACCCACCAAAGATACCTAATAATAACGTTAAACGTTTAATGATATTAGCTACTTTAGGATTATCAGTTTTAGAAATTAAGTTATAGAAAACCAAAGCTACCGCATTCACTATTAGGATAATGACGTTTAATACAGAATTTTGGAATGAATACTGGGCAAATTCTTCAATTGAGAATCCCCAGTTGGCAATCCAAGACCCGATATTGCCGACAAATGTCAACGACATATTTGCTAGTAAAATCAAGAAACCAACTCGAAAAATTTCAAATTTGTCTTTAACTGTAAAGCTTGGATTAAATCCTAATTGTTTAACAAAATTCATTTCATAATAGAGATACATTAATACATACGAGATTACATTCAAAACGATATAGAAAATATAATTTTCAGATTGGAAAATAAATATACCAATTAATAGTAATACAATATACGAAATTGATCTAAACATTGATGCAATAGTAAAGTTCTTAAATTGACCAATTGCTTGTAGAAAATTTGAATGATAAGTTGTTACATTTGAGAAGAACGTCACGACCGAGAATAGAATCAACACTGGATCTCTCGTTATTAAAGATATAATAAACATTCCTATGAACATCATAAATTGGAAAGCATTCGCAAAGTTATGCTCATTTCGGACTATATCTTTATCTAAGTCATTGATGTTATCCCCACCGTACTTAATATAGATACCATCTGCAAATCCCAGATGGAATAAGTAAGTAAAACTCAAGTATAAGGTGTATTGACGATAGGAACCATATTGAGCGACAGTTAATATACCGGGCAAAATGAACCCTACAATAAAGCTAGTACCAAACCCGACAATATTAGACATTGCCACGTTTAGGATATTTTTTAATGTTTTCATTTTCATCCTCACAATTTATTCTAAATTTTGTTTAAGCAATAAACGATTCCGAGAAGATTTGAACTTCCGACACCTCGTTTAGGAAACGAGTGCTCTATCCCCTGAGCTACGGAACCATAATATAAGAGCTGTGACAATAAAATCACAGCACAAATTTGATAAACTATCTACGCCAACCTTTAATATAATGCTTCAAATAAGAGCCGAAATAGTATATCCATTGATTATCGGTAATACTTGAAAGTCTAGATTCATCCGGATTAACGGGTATTTCTAATAACTCTGGCCATTGCTTTTTAATTAACCCTTTATGAATAGCCTTTTTAGAGCGCTCACTGCGAGAAACGCCTAACCACAATTCTATCAGATAACGATTGTTGAAAATATATAAGGGATTACTAAAATAATCATAGTTTTGAGCATTGTTGGTAAACCACCGCCCCCATCTGTTTTCCCAAAAAAATAAATCATATATAGATACATTCTTCGAAGGTAGATAAGCTTTTAAATCATCTTTCCAAGACTTAATGGATGCTCTACTTTCATCTGAATAATTATGACTTTTAGTGACTAAATATGAAACTGATGCCAAACTATCCGGTAAATTTTGACCAAAATTGGACTTTGCTAAAGGTATAATATCGCCTGGTACAAATGAACGGTCATTTAACTCACTAGAGGCTAATGTATAAGCATTTTCAAGGATTCGAACATTTTGCATACCAGCTAAGTCGCTTGCAGCTTGGTTCAATTGCACTTCATCCAAGTTTTTTCTAGATAAAACTTTATATTCGAAGTTGAATCGTTCACTCAACGCTTTGGGCACTACAATATCTGCAGTATTTTCATCAAAATTTTCATGTGCAAATGTATAAGCCACTATATGTTCTGTATAATCCTTAAAGAAAGATAAGATTAAACGGCTATCAAAACCTGAAGTTAATGGAATCGCAATTTTTTCTTTTCCCATTACTTCATCCAAAATACGGCCTATAATTTGGCTAGTTTGGTTTATCACCTCATCAACACTTGTTTCGGGCAATTTTTGAATAGGAAAGTATCGTTTCGTTTGTTTAGCAGTCACGTCTAAGTAATGATTTGGCAAAACATTTTTTACGTTTTGGAGCATTGTTAAATCATTTGGCATAGGATGTTGTTGTTCCAAGGCACCCTTTTTAATCGCGATAGCCTGATCAGATACCTCTAAATTGAATACATCTCTCAGTAGAGACAAATTAGCTGATGCAGCAACTTCTTTGCCCTCTAAATAATAATTTACCGGAATACTGCCAGTCGCATCTGGTAAAACGAACAACTTATGGCCAAATTGCGCTACAATAATAAACCTTCCAAGTAAGTATTTAGATGCTTCTATAAGAGAATCAATATCAGTTGATCCATTTAACTTTTCGACTAAGTCCTCCAATGTTAGTTTTGTATCTTGAATATGAAGAACTTGCCCAAATAATAACACTTTTTGATGATTCTTTTTTGATATAGCAACTTCACTTTCATTTGTTTGAAAATAGTAATTTTCAAATTTTATAGTGTGTTTAAAATTAGCTTGTGCTTCTTGGCTAAATAAGTACGTCGTTTCCAATGATTGGCCTCCCGTTCTAGAAATAACAATTATAATCGACGCTTAATTGCATTTAATACATAGTTTACAAAGTAATAACTTGCTTTAGGTAAGGGTAACTGTTCAAGATTATAATAAGTATTCCATGTACGTTTTAAAGCGCCAAAACGATCACTTGAAATTGACCCTTCAACTTGACGATACGAGTTCAAGGGTAATAATATACCATAAGCTGTTATATCATTTTCTCGCATGATTTTTAACCAGGTTGCTGTGTCTTGCCCTTTTCTCACTAACGGCATAGTGAAATTTCCAACAACATTACGATCAATCATCACCGTTGAACAAGCTATTGCAGTATTTTTTAATAATCCTTTATAGTTCAATGAAATAGGAACATTGGTTCTTTCCTTTAATACCTTACCATCCTCATCAATTAATCGAATATCTGTATATGAAAAAGCAATTTCTCCTTTTTGCATAAAATTGATTTGGCGTAATAACTTTTCTGGTTCCCACACATCATCCGAGTCAATAAAGGCAATATATTGGCCAGTTGCTGCACTGATACCAGTATTCCTCGCAACAGCAGCCCCAGAATTTTCAAGAAGGTTAATTACTTTTATTCGGTCATCATGTTTAGCGTAGTCTTCGATTATTGCAAGACTATTATCTGTTGACTGATCATTTACCAATAATAATTCCCAGTGCTTATACTGTTGGTTTTGCACACTCTCAATAGTTTCGCTAATGAAGCGTTCAGCATTATAAACAGGTGTTATTATCGAAATTAAATTATTTTCGAATTCCATCACTATCTCTCCTATTTAAAATGGATAATTTTTACACGAGATTCATATAATTTACTTAAATCAAATTGTGCTTGATACCATTCTTTATCAGTTTTACCAGATTCGATAAAAATAATGATTTCCTCTGGTGTGTCATCTGCTCCGTTTAATTGAGTCGCTACAGGTAGATATTTAGTCGAGAAATCTTGAATGATTGTACTATCTGTATATTGTGCTAATGCAATACGTCGTTTTTCTTTAGGTATAATCAACCAATTATTTAACGCCTCTATATTAACGTTATCTGCAGACACAATAGTTTGGTAATCTTCAAGGTCCCAATTGTAGTCGTAAGCATAAACAATCTTATTACTAAAGAAATGAGTAATGAATAAAATAACAGTTGATAAAATGAATCCTAATATTAAACCAATTACAGCATAAAAAATAAGTTGTGAATTAGATCCTTGAGGCGCTAATTCAGCCAGCACGTTACTCGTTGGTACCATTGGATTCTCTTCCAAAATTAAATCTTCACCAATATCTGGTTCACTAAGGATTACTAAGTCATAGTTACTTAGAAAAGGAACTTTATCCTCTTGAATATATTCATATATGGCTTCAGCAACGGCTAAATTTTCTTCTGGTGTTTGTCCTACTAGAACACGAATTGTAATTTCTTCAGTTGAACTATTACGAACTGAAGCAATACCACCACGGAAATCTTTAGATTTTTGCAAACCAACATTACTTTCAGCTTCAAGCGTCGGTGCTATATCTACTCCTGATGCCTGTTCAATTTCAGCTAGTACATCTGGACGAGTTAAAAATTCATCAATAATAAAAGAGTTCGCTAAAGTCAAACCTTCATCATTTATACCAACAAAAGAAAATTCAGCAGGTTCTTGATCATAGACCTCCATTAAATGCTTGTAAGAAGCTTCAATTTCTTCTGGCTTAACATCTGCATTGGCACCAGTTTCTGTAGTAGCTGTTTCCATTGCCGAATTCTCAATATAATTGGTTAACAGTACTCTTGCGCCTATCGTCAATACCATTACAACGACTGCACCAATCAAAATTTTTAAAATATTATCCTTTATAAATCGCCAAAGCTCAGCGATAATCGTTAACAAACTCATTTATCTAACCCTCTTTTTTTTTGTTGACTTGCTTCTCCATGATACCAATGTACGCGATAATTAAGCCAAAGAATATCCAATGCCATTCAATTAACATATTATTGGCACTTGTAATACTAGCACCTATAAAAATGATTAAAAATGTAATGATAGCATTCATCACATTTCGCTGATTCTTCGTAACTCCTTTTCTTAAATTAAACAAACGGTAAATCATTAACCCGTACCCTACTACATAGGCTATGAATACAAAAACACCATATCCGACTAAAATTTCAAACCACCAGTTATGAATATTAAACACATTTCTAGTTGGCAAAGTACCAAATGTTTGCATCCATACTTCTATGTTACCAGCACCAACACCTAATCCAAACGTTCTACCAAAATAGGTTAACCCGTTCCGCATCATATTTATTCTAGCAGTATCACCAGAAAGATAAGGTCTAGGTAAAATATAAATATATTTCATAATTGTGTCTTGTACCAGAGGTACGAAAGCAATTGCTAAAGCCAATAACGCTAATACAATGACAATAATTTTTTTTATCCAATTTCTCTTTACATTCCAGCGGATTTTGAGGGCAAAGTAAATAACAAAAAAGGCCATCGCCATCAATAAACTCATTCTGGAACCTGATTGATAGATTAATAACGTCGCTAATATCATACAAAATAAAGTTAATAATCTTTTCAGATTATTTCTAGTTGTATTCAATAGAATTAAATTGACCGGAAAAGCAGCTAATAGCATTGTTGCATAGTCATTTTGATTGGCAAAAAATGTAATCGGCATCCGTGTCCACGGTTGAGTTGCAAAAGTTGAATATTTGTCTAACTTTCCTACATCAGCTAATAAATAGGTATTAGTTAAAACCTCAAACAATCCCCATAAGCTCAAGAATGTTAACATGACCCAAACCGTTTTAATTAAGATACGCCACTGAAAATAATCTTTGGTCCAGAGGAAAATGCCTATAACACTTGACACGCCTAACGTAAGCAATACCATCGTCTGTAACCATGCGCCAATACTCATCGCCCATAAAATGGAGCAAAGAGCCCATAGCCACCAAAATATAAACACGCCAACCATGAACGTTGCAGTTGAGTTTGTGTTAATTTTAAAGGCTCTTCGGTTTTTAAAAATAGTAAAAATAATAATTGGGATAATAAGTAGTGAAAAAATTCGATAAAGAGATATTTGCCCAACCGGTAGAGAGATGGCCAATAAATTTGAGCCTAAAAATACACTAGATACTAAAATAACTAAATAAAATAACAATTGGCCCCTCCTCACAACATTCTTTTTTGATAATTTCTTTTGGTAATTGAGTTAAATTTGAAAAGCATTGATTTTCCCTGTGAAATAATCGACGTATAGTTTAGCTGACGCCTCATTACTAAAGCCCTTTTCTTTAATTGCATTAATTCTCGCTTGAACATTGGGAACTGGTTGTTGACTCATTTTGACCAAGGTATCAACCCATTCAGAAATAGGCGTATCTAAACTCACTTGTTCAACTAAGTCAAGGCCTAAATCTACCTCTGAAGTAATAGCTTTTGACATTACTGTTGATACACCAGCACCTTGCACCTCAACAACCGTTGTTGGCAAACCTTCAGAAAACGAAGGCAACAGTAGAACATCTAGTGCAGGATAGTATTCTGAAATAGGGTTTATTCGACCAGTAAATGTAATAAAGCTTTCTAGACCTTGTGCCTTTACATTTTCCTTTAATGACGACTCAAGATGTCCTGCTCCTGTTACTAGAATTTTCGCATTTATTTGCTTGTCCTTGATATATTTGGCAATCTCTAATGTTTTTTCGTGGTTTTTAACAGGTACTAATCGACCGACATGTCCGATGAGTATCGTATCATCAGAAATGCCAAAGTCACTTCTTCCTTTTTCACGTACCTGCTGAAAATTTTCTTCAGAATGATTATACTCTTCAACATCGATTGAATTTGGAATGACCATTGCATTATTCAAGCTAGTTTTTGGTCCATAAACTGATTTAATGGCAATACGACCACACCCAACAGCAGCTGTCGAAAGTTTAGTATTAATAGTTTGTTCCATTTTAAACATCAACTGATCTTTTACACTTTTAACTTTATAATCATTGGCATGATGTGCATGGATATAAAAACGTTTAACACCATAATTGCGTGCTATTTTATAGTAAGGTATTGCACGATAACCTTCAACATGACAATGCACTAAATCATATTTATTTTCTTCAAAAGGTTTACAGAATGTCTTAGAAAATGATTTGTAGCCTCCTTTTTTTGGATTTATTAGTTGATAAATTTTACCACCAGTAGCTTGAATAGCTGTTTCAAATTCCTTACTACATTCATCATAAGTCGCTATATCAAATGTGATACCATATTTAGGCATTAATTTTGCCTTATTCAATATAAAGGAAGAAATTCCTCCCCCAAAACTCCCCATCACATGCAGTATACGTAAATGTTTATTATCTTCAGTCACTTGCATCTTCTACTACTCCTCACTAACATATCTGCATAAATGTATAACATTTATTAAATCCGTACAATTATACTATAAACTTGTAGCATTCTCATTTATAGAGTAATAAATAATGAGGCTGTGACAAGCGTATCACAGCCTCGTATTTGTCTAAAAAATATTGGGTTATTAGTCCCCTAAAAACATACTCATTTTAAATAAATAAACAGATAAATAAGTTCAATCTTTCTGACTTCACTTAATTTTCATTGTATACATCACGAGTATAAACCTTTTCAGAAATATCTTTCAACTCTTCATTCATGCGATTTGTAATCACAACATCTGAATCATTTTTAAATGTTTCAAGATCATTGACTACTTTAAATTCTCCGTAAGTATCACCTGTCCAAGTTGGTTCAAAAATAATGATTTCAATACCCTTAGCTACTAATTGATTCATTATATCTAGAACTGCCGATTCACGGAAGTTATCCGAAGATGATTTCATTGTTAATCTGTAAATACCAACAGTTTTAGGATTTTTAGCTGCAACTGTATCTGCGACAAAATGTTTGCGTGTTTTGTTTGCTTCTACAATAGCTGAAATAATATTATTTGGTACACCTTCAAAGTTTGCACGCAATTGTTTCGTATCTTTTGGTAAGCAGTATCCACCATACCCAAATGATGGGTTGTTGTAGTGTGTACCAATACGTGGGTCTAATGAAATACCATCAATGATAGATTGGCTATTCAAACCTTTCATTTGTGCATAAGTATCTAATTCATTAAAGAATGATACACGCATGGCTAAATATGTATTTGCAAATAATTTAACGGCTTCAGCTTCAGTTGGTTCCATAAACAAGATATCGATATCTTCTTTTTCAGCACCTTCAGCTAATAAGTTAGCAAATTGTTTCGCTTCATCCGTGTGGTCCCCAACAATAATACGAGAAGGATTTAAATTATCGTACAAGGCTTGTCCTTCACGTAAGAACTCTGGTGAGAATAGGATACGGTCTGTACCTTTAGCTTGACGCATTTCTTGGGTAAACCCAACTGGAATTGTAGATTTAATAATAATTGGCGCTTTAGTGTCTTGCAATAAGACATCGTCAATTACACCTTCAACTGTTGATGTATCAAATGAGTTTGTTGTTTCATCGTAATTAGTTGGTGTTGCAACAATAACAAAATCAGCATCTTTATAAGCATCGTCTTTATCAGAAGTTGCTCGTAAGTTTAAAGGTTTTGTTGCTAAGTATTGCTCAATTTCTTTATCAGCAATATGAGCTTGTTTATTATTTAACATGTCTACAATTATAGGGTTCACTTCTAATGCTACTACCTCATTGTTTTGTGCTAGTAAGATGGCATTTGCCAATCCTACGTATCCTGCTCCCACTACCGTTATCTTCATTCAAATTGCCTCCTGTGTATGGATATATTTAATTTTTTTCATATTCCATTGTAACACTTGTCGTTAATGCTTTGAAATAAATTATACCATACCTATACTTGACCAATATTTAAAAAAAAATTAAATAACCTTTTGGTATACTAGATGTAGCATAAATTGAGGAGTATTACCCATGAAAATCTTACATACTTGTTCTTACTATTCAACTTCACCCTTGTTTCAGCAACTATTTGATCGTCAAGTAGCTGACGGACATGATATTGATGTATACGTCCCTATCTCAAATCAATTTCCTGAAGAACGGATTGCTTCTAAAGCGTCATATGCTCAAACTGTCCGTGTCTTCAACCAAATCGAGCGATTTTTCTACTTCTATAAGCAAAACAAAATCTATCAAGATTTAAAAAGCCGCTATAAAACGGGCGAATACGACTTAATTCACGCCCATTCCCTATTTACCAACGGATATATGGCCTACCAAATTCATAAAGAGTATGGGACACCTTACGTTGTAGCAGTTAGAAGCAATGAAGTAGCTGATTTCTTTAAAAAAGCATTTTGGTTAAGACCTATTGGTTTAAATATTTTAAAGAATGCCAGTCAAATTATCTTTATCTCACAAAATAATTTTGAGAATACCTTTGAAAAATATATTCCTACATCAATTAAAAAGGAGTTATTAGCAAAGACTTTAGTCTTGCCAAACGGTATCGACCAGTTCTGGCATGAACATGCCTTTGAAAATCGCCAAGGAACTTTAAATGAGCCTTTAAAAATTGTTGCGACCGCAAAAGTTCAAAAGGCTAAAAACCTACTGACTTTAGCAGACTATGTCGCTGCCTATAACCAGGATGTAGCGCCAGCTGAATTACATATTGTCGGGCCTAATTGGGATCAAGGGATATTTGATGAACTGATTAAAAAACCATACGTGGATTACCACGAGCCAATGGATAAAAATCAATTAATTGCCTTTTACCGAACAGCAGATATATTTGCCCTGCTATCTTCACCTGAAACATTTGGCCTAGTTTATGTCGAAGCAATGAGCCAATCCCTACCGGTAATTTACACAAGCGGAGAAGGTTTTGATGGTTTCTTCCCCAATAAAAGAGTTGGTGTTTCGGTAGATCGATTTGATGTTGCTGCCTTTAAAGACGCTGTCGACTACATCAAAAAGTACTATCCAGAAATTTCTAAAAATGCATTAAAAGAATCCAAAAAATTCCAATGGGATGATATTCACAGAGATTATCAAGATATTTACCAAAGAATCCTTCAGAACTAAAAAAAATGTGCGCTGGATATTTACTAGCGCACATTTTTTGCTTATTCAACTGTTGGATTACCGGCTTTGAACTCCAGTAAACGTATAATACCTTGTTCAAACTTATTATAAAGATTGGTTAGTAGGTATCCAATTATCCAAGAAGCAGTAAATACTAAAACTGTTACAAATATGATTGCTGGAATAAATGTAATAGGTGACCATTGAACAAATTGATGAATAAATGGTAAATTCCAAATAAATTCACGTACTTCTGCTTGCTCATGCACCAAATACACACTTAAAGCATAAGCAGCAATGGTATTGATTTTAACAGATTTTACTTCCACGTTTTTGATATACATAAAAATAAAGTAAGACATAGTGACCTCAAAGGGTCCATTATAGTTTAAAAAATCAGTATTTGGAAACATAAATTGCATTACATCAGTAACTAGAGCAACCATCAAATATCCTATTAATTAATGATTGCGTGTAAGGTTTTTGAAGAAGCGCCATACAGACGTAAGTACGCACCAACAAAGTAGAGATAAAAAAAGAATCTCAGTGAGAAGCCTGAGTGAAACCCTACCGTTAAACTGAACAAATAAAAAAAGAGAGTTACGCTACCCACAAAAGATGATCCCGATAAGCTGTCGGGGTCATCTTTTTTAATTTTTTCTGATAGCGACGATTGTT
>Ga0075011_10002162_pt1 | contig 10670 bp, 7 predicted proteins | sample TARM_MetaG_T_14_FD_72354 | JGI IMG/M metagenome (GOLD analysis project Ga0075011, IMG submission 72354) | Freshwater microbial communities from Pennsylvania, USA, analyzing microbe dynamics in response to fracking - TARM_MetaG_T_14 | ecosystem: Environmental > Aquatic > Freshwater > River...
GTCCTGCATCCTGTCGTACAGGGCGGAAACTTGCTTGTCGGCCCGATCGAACGCCCGCTCGAAGGTCTTTTCGTTCCGGTTCCAGTCCTTGGTCCAGGCCTCCCGCTCCTTCTGCGGCACGTTGCCCCAGGAACCGTGCTGGACGCCCAGCTTCTCGGCCCGGTCCACCAGGGCGGCCTGACGGGATTCGTAGCGCTCGTTGACGGCCGTCATTTCCCTGGTATGCTCCCTGATCGCCTGTTTGTCGGCGGTGTTCAGGTCCATGGCCTTCTGCGCGACGGCGATACCCAGTTGGACACCTTTCGCATGGCCCATCAGGGCAAATCCGCGCACCATGGACGCGGTGGCCATGGCCGCCTTGAAGGGGCTGGCCGCGACGGCGGTGGCCCCGTTGACCAGGGACTTGCCGACCCCGTTCGCGGGCTGGCCGGCGGTGGCGCGGGATCGGTGCCACTTGTACAGTGTCGCACCACCCACGGCGACTCCGGCCATGGTGATTACGCCAGGGGCGCTGAATGCGGCGGCCGTACCTGCGGCAAATGCACCGGTTCCCTTCATCAGCAACCCGGTAATCCCGATGGACATGGCGAAGTTCTTGCCCTGCTGGGCGTTCATCTGCGGCTCTTTTCCCGGATTGAAGAACCGGGACGTGTTGGCGATCTTCTCCTTGGCCGCCGTCTCGGCGTCACGGGCCGTCTTTTCCAGTACCGGGGCCAGGACGAACTCCCTGACATCCAGCTGCTTCTCCAGGGATGCCAGGATGTTTTCCCTGGTGGCGTGTTCGCCGTGGGTCAGCGGCCGTGCGTCCGGGCCGCTGGTGATGCTGTCGAAATGCGCAAGCCAGGCGTTCATCTGCGCGTTGCTCATGGGCATGGCCATATCTATTCTCCTTCCTGTTTGTAGGTCGCCATGGCGGAAGACAGCGGACATTGCGTGAACAGGTCCGGGAACCGTTCGGCCAGGGTCTTGAAGTGGATCTTGTAGCTGACCCCGTTCAGGGTGACCTTTTTCTTCACCGGCCGATCGTCCTCCATGATCACAATGGTCGCCGTCGCGTTGTTCCAGGACCCGGACTTGTCTTTCGGGTGATCGACAAAGGCCGGGATCTCCCTTGCGCGACGGTTCGCTTCCTTGCGGCCGTCCCCCTTGCCGGGGGCAAGGCCCCAGGCTTTCTGGACCAGGTCCGCCTGAACGTAGAAACAGCCGTCCAGGCCGACCATGACCGGCGCGTCCTTGTCTTCGCCGTCGTTTACAATACGAATGGAATCATCCGGGGACCCCAGCAGGGTGGCCACGGCGAACAGGGGGTCGTCGTTGACGAAGAACAAGATGGTGCGATCGTCCTTGACGAACGCGTCCTTGTCCCGGTTCTTGTCCTCCAGCAGGAAGTCGTCGACCACCTGGAAGACGGGCCGCTTGGTGTCCACGTCATAGGCCATGACCCCGTCGGGCTTCTCGTCGTGCAGACGCTGTCCGTACTGTTCCGCCATGCCCAGGTGGTAGGCCTTGCAGGAACGGAAGAAGAAGTTGATCAGCCGCTCGATCATGTCCAGGACATCCTCGCCTTCCCAGTGCTGTTCGTCGGGCGTGAAGGTGACGATGTGCGTGGTCTGGCCGTCCACCTTCATGTTCAAATCCAGCTTGGGCTTGTCCACGCACAACGCTTCCACGTAGTAGGCGAACATGGACGCCGACAGGATGGACACGCCGGGGTTCTCCCCGGATTTCATCTTGACTATGACTCTGGCCATTATTGCTCCCTCTCAAGGCTGATGAAGGTGTCGTCCTGGTCGTCCAGGTCCATTTCCACCACCCGGCGGTTGCTCCCCAGGATGCTGTTGTCGATGTGTTCCAGCGGGGCCAAGCCGTTCTTCGGCGAACCATAGGGGTGCAGGTGCAACTTGGTCAGGTCGGTCTCGATCTCGACGAACATGTCCAGCGCCTTCATGTCGTTGATCATGGATTCGGACACGGTCTTCTTCTTGTCCAGTTGGCTGCCTCGCTGGTCGCGGTCAGCCATGTCGGCGGTGCCGTGGGTGGTTGACGTGTTCGACCGTTCGATCTCCATTTCGCCGAACATCTCGGACAACATCTTGCGGGTGTTGAAGCCGCGCACCTTGCCCACGACCTTGGTCGTGAAGTTGTTCTCGATGGACTCCCAGTTGTCCTTGCCCATTTTCTTGGTGACCGACCCGTAATCCTGAAGACATCCCAGGACGGAGCAACCAAGGGACCGACCCACCTGTAACAGGTTGATAAAACTTGCCAAAACCGGCGAATCGTCATCGGCGGAACCCAGGATGGACGCCAGCTCGTCAAGGACGAAGGCGATGCGCACCCGGTCGTCGCCGTCCCGCTGTTCCGGCAGGGTCAGGGCGATGTTGAAGGCCAGGAAGAACCAGGTGTGCAACACCGACTTGGTGGCTTCGCCGAACTCGGGGTCGAAGTTGACGATCAGGTGCGGCTCGACGCCGGTTCCCTGCTCGGCGGCCTTGACCCACTGGGTGATGGAAAAGCTGTCTTCCGGCAGATCGTCCTTCCAGCGGGCGAACATCTTCAAAAAGTCCAGCTTCTGGATGACGGTCACCCAAGTGCTTTTCGTCAGCTTGCGTTCGGCCTCGGCCTTGGACAAAAAGTCCGTGGCGGCGGCGGTTTCCGGGTGTTTGGACAGCAGGTCATACAGGTTGTCCCAGCCGTTGGCGTCCTCTTTGTCCAGATTGGTGCGGGAAAAGAAGATGTCCAGCAGGTTGCCGTAGGTACAGGCCTTGGGGTTTTCGTGATACTCCAGGACGCAGGCCATAAGGGTGCCTTCAAAGACGATGCGGGCGCAGTCGTCCCAAAACTGGTCGCCCTTGCCCGATCCCGCGATCAGGATCTTGGCGATGTTCCGGCAGGCCAGCTGCGGCTGCCTTGATTGCAGGATCTCCATGAACAAAGACCAGGTCACGGACCGCTGGTCGGTCAGTCCCAGGCGCATGCCGCGCATGCCTTCGGGCGCGTTCGGGTCGAACAGGTCGATGTCGCCGCCGAACTCCGGCTTGCGGTCGAAGATGAACATCAGGGTCCGGGGCTTGCCGGCCTGGAACCATTCCTTGTTGCGCCGGGCGATGGACAGCATGGGGGTCCGCAGGTAGACGGTCTTACCCATACCGGTACTGGCGACCATCAGGGCGTGGGACTTGAACATCTTGTTGGGGATGCGCAGGGTCGTGATCTTGTCGGCCCCTTCCGGCGCGTCCTCGTTGTAAAACTTCAAGAAATCGAAGTCCGCCTGCACCCCTTCGCACTGTTCCACGACCGCCTCGATGAACTCGGTGTGGGGCAGGATGTTGCGGCCCGACACGTGGCGGTCGGCGGCCTGTTCGCGGCCGATGTTGCGCATCATGCGAAGGCGTTTCGCGTAGTGCGGGATGCCGCCGATGCCGCCGATCCAAAAGTGCATCATGCGTCTGGCGACTTCGTCCTGCTCGATCAGGTTGTCCTTTTTCCTGGCCCGGTCGCCGAAGACGCGCTTCTCCTCGTACCAGGACATGTCCAGGATCTTCTTGATCAGACTGGCCAGGGGCGCAAGAACGCCCAGGAACACGGCAAGGCCGGTCACCCAGGTCCAGAACCAGACATCCTTCCAGGTTTGCCCCAGGACGACCATGCGGTCCCGAAGCGGGGTCAGCAGGGACCTGTCCAGCTCCTTGCCACGATCGTCCACGTCCACTTCGCCGCCCTCATAGGCCACGGTGTAGCCCTGGCCTCGAAGCCGGTCCGCCGTGGCGCTGTCCACCCAGGACGCGGGGAAGGTGGGGTCACTCCATAGAAAGGAAAAAAACGCACGCTAAGAAAAGCGAACCAGGGTTGCTAGGCATTCTAGAAAAGTAGGACGACCAGCGTTCACTATTTTTTGATGAGAATTTCGTACTTCTTAATTTTGTTATCCAAGGTTGTTCTTGTAACACCCAAGAGTTTTGCTGCCTCGCTTTTGTTGCCTCCCGTCTGAGCAAGGGTTTCTTCAATGGCGACCTTTTCTATCTCCTGCAAGGATTTACCGCCAAGACTTTGCGGACTATCACTTGCGCCGCAAACACTCTCAAAATGCTGAGTGAGTGCTGGGGGTAGGTCTTTTTCAGACACATATTCTCCAGGGGTCAGGATAACAGCTCGCTCGACGGCGTTCTCCAATTCACGGACATTGCCCGGCCAATCATATTTCACCAAAACGTCCATCGCCATTGGGGTAAATCCTTTCAACTGCTTCCTGTTGAACTCGGAAAAACGTTTTATGAAGAAGGCAGCCAACAATGGCACATCATCTCCACGATCCCTTAAAGACGGAATCCAAAGATTCACAACATTCAGCCTGTAGTATAGGTCTTCCCTGAAATTCCCTTTCTCGACTTCGTCCTTCAAATCCCTGTTGGTTGCCGCGATTATTCGGACATCAACGTTAAAGACCTTGTCACTACCAACTCGTTGAATCTCCCGTTCCTGAATAGCTCTCAGCAACTTGGCCTGCATGGGCATCGGTATTTCACCGACCTCATCCAAAAAGATGGACCCTCCATTGGCCTGCATGAAACGGCCATCCCTTTTCTTGTCCGCTCCTGTAAACGCCCCTTTTTCGTGTCCAAAGAGTTCGGACTCCAAGAGCGTGTCCGTCAAAGCTGCACAATTAACTGTTACAAGCGGTGCTTTTTTTCGGTTGCTGTTTGCGTGGATCGCTTTGGCAAACAGCTCCTTCCCGGTGCCGCTCTCACCGGAGATCAGAATCGTCGCTTCGGTCGAGGCGACAGTTTTCACCATACCGACAAGCTCTTTCATTGGCTTACTATTGCCAATGATATTCGTCAGACTGGAGTTTTCCGATATTCTTTCCTTGAGGGATTCGTTCTCCTTGATAAGCGTCATGTGGTCCAGTGAACGCTCCAAAGTCATCTTAAGTTCCTCGAAATTAAGCGGCTTTGTAAGGTAATCGTAAGCGCCTAACTTCATCGCCTCTACTGCGGTATCAACAGAGGTGTATGCAGTCATGATCACAACCGGTATTGCAGGATTGTACTCTTTGATACGACTCAGGGCTTCAATACCGCCTACCTTGGCCATGCGAACATCCATCAGCACTGCGTCAAAGGGGGTCTCCATCACCTTTTCAATTGCGTCCGCACCATCTTCAACTCCCTCAACGGAATATCCCCACCCCTTGAGCATTGTTTCAAGCATTGAGAGGTGCGCCTTGTCGTCGTCGACAATCAAAATCAAAGCACTCATACCTATACCGCTCCTTCGCTCTTCGTCGGGATTGAAATAGAAAAAGTCGTACCGTTTGGTCCTGTATGCTCAACTTGCACTTCGCCGGAATGCGCTTCGATGATCTTGCTGACGATAGCGAGTCCCAATCCTGTACCTGTTTGCTTTGTGGTGAAGTATGGATCGAAAACACGCGAAGCTTCCCCTTCAGGAAGGCCAGTCCCTGTATCCGACACCTTCAATAAGATAGCCCCTTCTTGTCTACTAACGTCGACATCAAGCTTTCCTCCCTCCGGCATAGCCTGAATCGCGTTGACATATAGATTGATCATGGCTTGTGTCATCCGATCAGGATCAAGAGGAATCGATCCGACTTCCGCTGAAATATCGAGAGAAACAGACACCCCTGCATTATCGGCTTCCTGCTTGACCAGTCGCATTGAGCTTTCAAGAAGTGTAACGACTTCTGTCTCTCGCAGTTTGATATCCGCAGGGCGGGCCATTTCGAGCAGTTCGGATATAACCCTGTTCAACCTGTCAACTTCCGATGTCATGACCTCTGCGGCTTTGCGGTTGTCGCTCCCTTCATCAAACAAGGAACCGAAATACGTTGCATACCCCTTGATGGAACTCAGTGGATTTCGCACCTCATGGGCAACTCCAGCGGCAAGATGGCCGATGGCTGCCATCCTATCGGCTTTGCGGACTTCATCTTGAAGCTCCTTGACCTGACTCAGGTCACGGATCATGAATAATTGGCCAACATAAGCCCCATCATTCGTGATGATGTCGGTGACAACTGTTGTAACGGGAAGCTTCCGGTTACTACTCTGTATTAACTCCATCTCCTTCTCTACAACCGGGTTCTCCTTGCTCACTGAGGATCGAAGCTCCCAAAGTTGCTTCGGCAAAACAGTATCGGCCAGCTGTCCCACTATCTGCTCAGTTTCCTTGGAGTCATATTCCAACAAATTCAGGGCAATCTCGTTGACATAGGTGATTCGTCCATGCGGGTCACATACAACAAGACCTTCCGGTATGTTCGCCACCATTTCTTCGGTGAGGGCTTGAGAGCCTTGCAGCATTTTTTTGGAACGCATGTGACTTTGCATCCAGAATAAAGACACTACCCCGCCAAGTCCCAGAAGAAGCAATATCCCCGACATGGTGAGAGTTAATGATATGTCCTCAGCGATCGCCTCCTCAAAAGGAGCCACGTCCATACCTATAAAAATGGCTGGGCGTTCAGCAGGGTCCAAAATCCTGTCTTGCTTGAGTCCACTCATCCACCCTGGCTGGCACCAATCATCACTCTTTTCACCTGATCGCCTGCCCATCATTCGCTGCATCATGTCTCGTCTTCTTTGCTGCATGGGAGAGGACGGGATCGATTGGGAGCGTTGCCCCAAAGCAGGGAGAAATCGCTCATATACTTCAAATGACTTGGGGTGATTGGACTCAGTCACGACACGCCACTGGATATCATTGGTGACATTCAAATTCGCCATTGCTTTTTTGGAAATAAACTGCTGTCCGATTTCAACATCGTTACTATGCGCCAATATTTCTCCTGAGGAGTCAACAACAGCAATGTAGAGAATGTCGGGTTGGGTGGCGATTTCTTGCATCAGCACCTGTAAATTGGGCCCCTCGCCCAACATCCCCATCATCCCGGTCCGTGTTCCAGCTTCGAAGGCTTTGATTAAGGCAGAGCCTTTTTCACTGAGCACACGGCTCATATATTGTTTTTCGCGGTTGTAATTCATGAACGCCAAAACGAGCACCACGATGACGAGGATGAGGCTCATTCCGATAACGGCCCAAGGTGAAATACTACCTAAAAAATTGTTGAGTTTGTTTTTCATTATCATGCTTCCTTTGCTAGCCGGGGGCAGGTTGTCTAAATTTTAGACGCTCTTTGTCATTCATGTGTACGCTTTTTGAGCAATGCAGCCAAGTAACCCTAACAGAATCAAAGCCAATAATTCTCGTTTTAAAAATTTAATCCTTATTATTCAGATACTTGTATGAGCAATGAAAAACTTGGCATCGGTCTTGCCTTAACCAATGCAAAGCTTGTTCACAAAACACTCAAAAGGAGAACTTATCATGAAGAAGAACATTATCACTTTGGCACTGGTTATGGCTGTTGGTTTGGCATTCGCCGCATCCGATGCAATGGCATGGGGTTACGGCTGCGGTGGGTATGGCGGCTATGGCTACAACGCTCAATCCTATAATACCAACAACAAGGCGTATCAGGACTTCCTGAACTCAACCACTAAGCTGCGTACGGAGATTGATGCAGACCGCGCTGAACTGGCTGCCGTCATGGCAAGCCCTGAACCGGATGCCAAGAAGGCTCGCAGTCTGACCGAGCAAATCAATGCGAAGATCGTCAAGCTGAATGAAGTGGCTGCTGCTCAGAATCTTCCCACCTACGGCATGATGGGCCCGGGTATGGGACGCGGCATGATGGGCTACAATAGTTACGACAACGGCTATGGTTACAACTGCCCTTGGTGGTAGGCCCAACTATACTACGCGAGGGGGAGACCAATCCCCCTCGTCTTTCATATTCATAAGGAGATCATATCATGTGGAGTTGCAATTTCGGATTCTTTAATGGAGGCGGCCCCGGTTGGTTCATGGGTGGAGGCATGTTCGGATTCATCTGGATGATCCTTCTCTTGATGGCAGCAGTTTATATTGCCATTAAGTTCTTTCAGGCTTTTACCTCTCGTCGAAGCGGCAAGGCTGACAGGGATGACTCTTTGAACCTTATCAAGACCAAGTATGCCAAGGGTGAAATTTCTGAGGATGAATTTGAACGCATGAAGGCAGTGTTAATAAGGCAATAAAACATAATGAATAAATTGATGAAGCTTATGGCTTATAGGTGTGAGGCGGACGGGTTTAAAACTTGTATGCCATGTTCCCTCAACTCACCACTTGGACTCACATACCGATAAAGAGTAACTCGTGTTATTCTTAGCTCTTTACAGAGCTCCGTCACACTTGTGGTCTTATTCTTCATAGCAACTTGCGCCATTTGTACTTGGGTTTTGTTAAGAGCAAATCGCCGCCCTCCCTTCCGTCCGCGAGCACGGGCAGCTTCAAGTCCTGCCATGGTGCGTTCTCTGATCAATTCACTCTCGAACTCAGCAAGGGCTGCAAAGATGCCGAAAATCAATTTGCCACTTGCACATGTTGTGTCGATGTCTGCTCCACGCCCTGTAAGGACTTTAAAACCAATATCCTTCTCAGCAAGCTCTTGCACCACGCTTACAAGGTGCTTGAGATCGCGCCCAAGGCGATCAAGCTTCCAGATCAACAACACATCTCCTTGGCGTAGTGCCTTCAGGCAAGCGTCCAAACCAGGACGTTTCCCTTTCTTGCCGGAAGCCATGTCTTCATAGATACGCTCCGTAGGAACTCCCGCCTTCCGTAATGCGTCTCGCTGGAGATCTAAATTTTGTGAGCCATCGGCTTTCGATACTCGTGCGTAACCAATTTTCATAGGCTGTTCACAAACCCTCGTTTGAGTTACATGTCCAATATAGTTCAGGTGGGTACGATATTCTGTACCTTATTCCGTATCACAAACTATGTTAACAATACGTCATTGATTCAAGAAAAGATACAAGTGGGTTCAAATGCCTCGTAGAACAGTCCTTTCCTCTTCTCAAAGAGCCGTTTTCGAAGCCTTACCAAGCGTTCCAGATTTACTCACACGATACTACGTTTTGGACGAAGACGAGCTTGCGCTTATTTCCAAATGTAGACGGCCACACAATCGGCTCGGATTTGCTTTACAACTCTGCCTCATCAAATTCCCTGGAAGGGCCTTGCGGCCAGAGGAAGAAATCCCCGACTCCTTGGTCGAATTCATTGCTGAACAAATAGGAGAAGAGTCGGAAGTCTTCAGTGGCTACGCGGACAGAGATCAAACGCGAAGAGAACATTTAAAGACCTTGATAAAGTTTTTCCGGCTTTCGAGGTTTGGAGACAGTCACTATCGAGAGATGGTGCGCTGGTTGACGCCCATTGCCGTAGACAATCCAAAAAGTGCTTTCCTCGTAGGTGCAATCCTAAATGAATTGAGACGCCGCAAAATTCTTCATCCTGCTTTGAGCGTTGTGGAACGCCTTGTTGCTCAGGTGAAGATTCAAGCAGATCGTAAAGTCTACAATGAAGTGAATGGACTGTTGTCCGACAGGCACCAGGCAGACCTTGAATTTTGGCTCAATCCACGAGGAGAGAAATCCCAGAGTAGACTTTCATGGATTCGCCAACCTGCTGGCCGTCCTTCGCCTACAAATGTGATTTTGATCATGGGAAAGCTGGCCGCTATCCGGCAGCTCGATCTTCCTTCCGAGGTGTTGGGCGCAGTACCAACAATTCGTCGCAAGCAGCTCTCCCAAGAAGGTAATCGAATTGCGGTGCATAATCTGCGAATGTTGAATGAGCAAAGACGCTATACGATCATGGCCGTATGCTTGCTTGAAATTCAACGCTCCTTAATGGATGAGGTCGTTAACATGCATGACCGCATCATTGGCTCCCTAATGAGACGTAGCCAACGAAAACAGGCTGCTCAGCTACAAGATGATGCAAAGAACATCAAAACAACCGTCAACGTTTTCTCAAAGCTTGGGCGGGCCTTAATCAAAGCGCGTGAGGAGCATTTAGACCCTTGGGAGGTCATTGAAGCTGAACTGTCCTGGGATGATTTTCGTGCAACGGTTGAAGCCGCTGAAAACCTATCACAACCTCAACGATTCGATTACCTCCATTATATTGATACGAGTTTTAACCAGATTCGTCGATATGCCCCGGCCATGTTGGAGCATTTTGACTTCCGTGCAAGCTCTGGTGGGCGGGATGTCCTCACTGCTATTGATATCATCCGAGACATGAACAAAACGGGCAAACGCAAATTGCCCGACCAGGCTCCGACATCATTTATCCCAAAACGCTGGCAACCATTTATCTTTGAAGATGATGGGATGAACCGTAGATATTATGAATTGTGCGCATTGAGCGAGCTTCGCAACCGACTCCGTTCTGGCGATGTATGGGTGCCAGGTAGCCGTCAATTTGAAGATTTCAATGAATACCTCATGGGGCCTTCCGCTTTTCGTCAGCTTCAAGACTCTCATGAAGTACCTGTGGCGGTCGAAACGGACTGCGCACGATACATCTCAGAGCGAAAAGAACTCCTTGGAAGCCAGTTGGAAGAATTTCAAAGGCTTCTCAGAAGCAATGATCTGGATACGGTTTGTCTCAAGAATGGTAGGCTTTCAATGCAGCCCTACAGGGGTAACTCTGTGCCCGATGAAGCAAAGCAATTCGGTCAGCGCGTATATGCAAAGCTTCCACGTATCAAAATTACCGACCTTCTCATTGAGGTAGATCAGTGGACAGGCTTC
>Ga0075011_10002164_pt1 | contig 10667 bp, 11 predicted proteins | sample TARM_MetaG_T_14_FD_72354 | JGI IMG/M metagenome (GOLD analysis project Ga0075011, IMG submission 72354) | Freshwater microbial communities from Pennsylvania, USA, analyzing microbe dynamics in response to fracking - TARM_MetaG_T_14 | ecosystem: Environmental > Aquatic > Freshwater > River...
GCGGCGGGCCGGCCCGCCGCGCGCGCAAGGTCTGCGCCATCGGCGCGCGGGTCGCCGCGGGCGTGACGATGCATGGCCTGGCCCTGAACTGCGACCCCGATCTCGGCGCCTTCGGCGTCATCGTGCCGTGCGGGATCGACGACGCCGACGTCACGTCGCTGTCCGCCGAGCTCGGCCGGGACGTCACCGTGGACGAGATCCGGCCCCTGCTCGCCGACGCGCTGCAGCGCCATCTCGCGCCCCTGGTGACAGAACGCACCGCAAGAAGGTCGGGCCCCGTCCCTGCACCCGCCCCGGCGGTCGTAGGGTGACACGGTGACCATCGCTCCTGACGGGCGCCGCATGCTGCGGATCGAGGCCCGGAACGCGCAGACCCCCATCGAGAAGAAGCCCGAGTGGATCCGGACCCGGGCCACGATGGGCCCCGAGTACCGGGACATGAAGAACCTGGTGCAGGGTGCCAGCCTCCACACCGTGTGCGAGGAGGCCGGCTGTCCCAACATCTTCGAGTGCTGGGAGGACCGCGAGGCGACGTTCCTCATCGGTGGCGAGCAGTGCACCCGTCGTTGCGACTTCTGCCAGATCGACACCGGAAAGCCCGCCATGCTGGACCGCGACGAGCCGCGACGCGTGGCCGAGTCGGTGCGTCAGATGGGCCTGCGCTACTCGACCATCACGGGTGTCGCACGCGACGACCTGCCCGACGGCGGCGCCTGGCTGTACGCCGAGACGGTGCGCAAGATCCACGAGCTGAACCCGGGCACCGGCGTCGAGAACCTCATCCCCGACTTCAACGGGATCCCCGAGCTGCTCGACGAGGTCTTCGACTCGCGGCCCGAGGTGCTCGCCCACAACGTCGAGACCGTGCCGCGCATCTTCAAGCAGATCCGCCCGGCCTTCCGCTACGAGCGTTCCCTCGGCGTGCTGACACGCGCCCGCGAGCAGGGCCTGGTCACCAAGTCCAACCTCATCCTCGGCATGGGCGAGACCATCGAGGAGGTCAAGACCGCGCTCGTGGACCTGCACGACGCCGGCTGTGACCTCGTGACGATCACCCAGTACCTGCGGCCGTCGGTGCGGCACCACCCGATCGAGCGCTGGGTCCGCCCCGAGGAGTTCGTCGAGCTGTCGCAGTTCGCGGAGGAGACGGGCTTTCTCGGCGTCATGGCAGGACCGCTCGTCCGCTCGTCCTACCGGGCCGGCCGCCTGTGGGGTCAGGCCATGAGCAGGCGCGGCCTCGAGATCCCGTCGGCGCTCGCCCACCTGGCCGAGCCGACGACCGCGCGTCAGGAAGCAGCCAGCCTGCTCGCACGGTGAGCGTGCGGCCCCTCTCGCGTCGATAGGATCGGACCCATGGCACGCTCGAAGACGTCTGCGGACGCCACCCAGGCCAAGAAGCCCAAGAAGCCCAAGAAGCCCAAGAAGCAACGCTGGTACCACCAGGTCTGGGCCGCGTACCAGATGACGCGTCGGCAGGACCCGTCGGTCACGTGGCTCCTGCTCGGGATCTTCGTCGGCGTCGTGGCGCTCGGCGTGATCGTCGGTCTGCTGATCGACAACGTGTTCACCACGGTGTTCATCGCCGTGCCGTTCGCGGCCCTGGCCACGATGTACATGCTGACGCGCCGCGCCGAGCGGGCCGCGTACTCGCAGATCGAAGGCCAGCCCGGCGCGGCCCGTGCCGCGCTCGGCACGGTGCGTGGCGGCTGGACGTTCGAGGACGAGCCGGTCGCCATGAACCCGCGGACGCAGGACTTCGTCTTCCGCGGCGTCGGCCGCCCCGGCATCGTGCTCGTGTCCGAGGGCCCCTCGACCCGCGTGACGCGGCTGCTGGAGGACGAGCGCCGCCGGGTCGCGCGCATCGTCCCCAACGTGCCGATCCACCTGATCCAGATGGGCACCGACGACGGCCAGGTGGCGCTGACCAAGCTCGGCCGCGCCGTCTCGAAGCTGAAGCCGAAGCTCACCCGCCCCGAGGCGGCCGAGGTCGGCAAGCGCCTCAAGGCGCTCGGTGGCGCCCGCCTCCCGATGCCGAAGGGCATCGACCCGATGCGCGCGCGCCCCGACCGCAAGGGCATGCGCGGTCGCTGACCAGAGGTTCGACGACGACGGAGCGGGCTGGCTGTACCGATCGCGGCGCCATCCGTCAACGGCGGGTGATCACCGTTCCGGCCGCGCGGTCGTGCAGGCCCCGGCCGTCGCCGTCCCACACGACGGCGGGGATCACCAGGCAGAGCAGGACCGTGCGGACCGTCGAGCGCCAGAAGCCGACCAGGACGCCGTCGACCGTGCCTTCCCCGGGGGCGCCGAGGACCCGCACCTGCACGCTCAGCAGTCGGTGCCCGATCGTGAAGCCGAGGGCTCCGACGAGGAGCACGTTCATGACGGCGAAGGCGCCGAGCTGGACCCACGGGTTGTCGAGCGGCACCAGGCGTGCGATGGCCCAGGCGATCGCCCAGTCCGCGAAGAGCGCCACGACGCGCCGTCCGAGCGGCGCCATCGAGCCGCTGCCCGACTCGGGCAGGCCGAGCCGCTGCACGCCGCCACCGGCGGGCGAAGGCCCGCCACCGAGCCACGATCCGAGGTCTCCGCGTGCTGCCACGTCCACCAGGCTAGACGCGCGACGATGCCGTCTGCGGCGCGTACCCGCCCGCGGGCGTGCTCGGCGATGTGATCTGGGCCGCACCAGCGCACGGAACGAGCCGAAACCAGACTGGTCGACACCCGGCGACGCGGTTACGTGCTCGAAACATCGGCGGCATGCACGAGTAACGGCGTCCGCCTACGGTCGAGCCAGCCGCGTGACGCCGGCCCGTCAGTGAGCCCCGTCAGTCAGCACTCAGACCCCGAGCCCGGTGCCGCACCGTCTGCCTCAAGGAGCATGGATGTTCAACAACGCCGAGGAAGCCATCGCCTTCACCCGTGACGAAGGCGTGGAGTTCATCGATGTGAGATTCGTCGACCTGCCGGGCGTCTGGCAGCACTTCAACATCCCGACGTCGCAGTTCAACGAGGACTCCTTCACCGAGGGCCTGATGTTCGACGGCTCCTCGATCCGTGGCTTCCAAGCGATCCACGAGTCCGACATGAAGCTCGTCCCCGACGTCAGGACGGCCTTCATCGACCCGTTCCGCAAGCGCAAGACGCTGGTCATGAACTTCTCGATCGTCGACCCGTTCACGGACGAGCCGTACGGCCGCGACCCGCGCACCATCGCCGCCAAGGCCGAGGCCTACCTCGCCTCGACCGGCATCGCGGACACCGCCTTCTTCGCCCCTGAGGCCGAGTTCTACCTCTTCGACGACATCCGGTACGCGTCCAGCCCGTCGGGATCCTTCTACGCGATCGACTCCGTCGAGGCCGCGTGGAACACCGGCCGCGCGGAAGAGGGTGGCAACCTCGGCTACAAGACGCGCTACAAGGGCGGCTACTTCCCCGTCTCGCCGTCGGACCACTTCGCCGACCTGCGTGACGACATCGTCGCCACCCTCGGCCAGGTCGGGCTCGACGTCGAGCGCGCGCACCACGAGGTGGGCACCGCCGGCCAGCAGGAGATCAACTACCGCTTCAACACGCTGCTGCACGCCGCAGACGACCTGATGAAGTTCAAGTACGTCGTGCGCAACGTTGCCAACCAGGCCGGCAAGACCGTCACCTTCATGCCGAAGCCCATCTTCGGCGACAACGGCTCGGGCATGCACACCCACCAGTCGCTGTGGCAGGACGACGAGCCGCTGTTCTACGACGAGAAGGGCTACGGCGGGCTGTCCGACACCGCCCGCTGGTACATCGGCGGCCTGCTCAAGCACGCGCCGTCGCTGCTGGCCTTCACGAACCCGTCGGTCAACTCCTACCGCCGCCTGGTCCCGGGCTACGAGGCCCCGGTCAACCTGGTCTACTCGGCCCGCAACCGCTCGGCCTGCATCCGCATCCCGGTGACGGGCAGCTCGGCCAAGGCCAAGCGCGTCGAGTTCCGCGTCCCGGACCCGTCGGCCAACCCGTACCTGTGCTTCGCCGCCCAGCTCCTCGCGGGCATCGACGGCATCAAGAACCGCATCGAGCCGGCCGCCCCGGTCGACAAGGACCTGTACGAGCTGCCCCCGGAGGAGCACGCGCAGATCCAGCAGGTGCCGGGCTCGCTCGCCGAGGTGCTGGACAACCTCGAGCGCGACCACGACTTCCTGCTCCAGGGCGACGTCTTCACCGAGGACCTCATCGCCACCTGGATCGAGTACAAGCGCAAGAACGAGGTCGAGCCGGTCCAGCTCCAGCCGACCCCCAAGGAGTTCGAGCTCTACTACGACATCTGACCTACGGGCTTTCTAGCCCCCGGTGACAGTCGCGAAACGGCGGCTGACCTGCAACAACGTGTTTCGGCGTTGTGCAGCGTCAGCCGCCGTTTGGCGTCCTCGTGTGTGATTTCTGTGTGATCACGGACTGCGCTCAGAAGCGTCGCTCGGCGCAGGCTCCGCTCCGGTGTCAGGAGGACGGCGGGAGTGCCTGCCCGGGCATGCCGATGATGTCGGCGAGATCTTCGAGGATCTGCCAGGCGCGGTCGACGCCGGAGCCGTGGCTGATGACGCGGCCGTCGCGGATCAGCACCACGGTCGGGGTCCCCTGAACGGCGAAGTCGTTGTAGTCCGTGATGTTGATGTTCATCTGGGCGGCAGCGTCGAGGCGGACCCAGAAGACGCCCTCGTGGTCGACGCCGGTGACCCAGCCGTCCGCGGCGGGGAAGTCATCGAGGTCGTAGCCGTCCCGCATGACCAGGTCGCCGTCGACGACGTCGCCGACCGGGAACATGATGTCCTCGTTGTAGCCCGTGCCGTCGTACCAGGCCTGCGGGTTGCGGTCCATGTTGACCACGTAGACGGGCAGTCCGGCGTTCCAGTAGTCGACGACGATCGGCTCGAACTGCTGGCAGAACGGGCAGGCGGAGCGCCAGAAGTAGACGATGTACGCGTCGCTCTCCTGCTCGAACGCCTCGGAGACGGAGATCTGCGGGAGGTCACGGGTTGCGGCGGCGTCACCGCGCGCGGCCTGCGACGGCGTCGTGCACCCGGCCAGCAGGAGCGCGGCGAGCAGGGCGGAGCACAGGGCGAGGAACGACTTCTTCATCGCGTCAGTGAATCAAGCACGCCACGGAGGCGCCGCGATCTGACCGCAACTCGCCCGCTGACCTGTCGCCGCGGGGAGGTGGTTACCCGATGGCGCCTGTGATGGCTTCCATCTCGCCGATCTCCTGGGTCTGGGCGTCGATGATCTGCCCGGCCAGGGTGACGGCCTCCTCGTTCAGACCGTCCTTCTCCTGGGCCTGGGCCATCTCGATGGCGCCCTCGTGGTGGGCGGTCATCGCGGTGAGGAATCGCTTGTCGAAGTCGGTCCCGTCGAGGCCCTCCAGCTCGGTCATGACCTGCTCCTGGTCCATGCCGCCCATGTCCATCCCCGAGTGGTCCATCCCGGAGTGGTCCATGCCTGCGCTGAGGGGCTCTCCCCATGCTTTGAGCCAGCCGGTCATCAGATCGATCTCCGGCTGCTGCGCTGCGGTGATGCGCTCAGCAAGCGCCTTGACCTGAGGGGTCGCGGCCTTCGCGACCGCGAACTCGGCCATCTCGAGCGCGCCCTGGTGGTGGACGATCATCATCTGCGCGAACTCGGTGTCGGCGTCGTTGTGCACCACTGCGGCCGATGTCGTCGCCTGCTCGTTCGGCGCTGTGCCGGAGGCGGCGTCTGTGCCCTGCGAGCAGCCCGCCAACGACAGGACGACACCAAGGCCGAGGGCTGCTGCCCGCACGAGTCCGTTGCCGCCCGAGCGCTCGGGGCAACCTGAGGAAGGACGGGAAAGCCGGTACATGGGACTCCTCCAGCACGAGGGGGTTTGAGGCCAGTCTGCGCACCGGCCCGGGCGAGGGCAATGGGTTCGCAGACCGGATCGGGTGCCGTGCGTCACAACACCCCCGACGCTGTGCGCCAGACCTCAGCGCTCGTCGGGCCATCCGCTCAAGTGGAGACCCCCGGGGGTATTTCATCACGGGATGCGAATCGTGATCGTGGGCGGGGTTGCGGCCGGGATGAGCTGCGCGGCGCGCGCTCGCCGGCTGGACGAGGGCGCGCAGATCGTCGTCCTGGAGCGTGGTGAGCACGTGTCCTTCGCAGGGTGCGGGCTGCCGTATCACGTCGGTGGGGAGATTGCGTCGGCTGATGATCTGCTGGTCCAGACGCCGGAGTCCTTGCGGGCGGCACTGGCCCTAGACGTGCGCCCTCGCCATGAGGTCATCGGCGTCGATGTGAACGCCCGAACCGTTGTGGCGCGCACCCCGCAGGGTGAGATCACCCTGGAGTACGACGCGTTGGTTCTTGCTCCCGGTGCGCGAGCGGTGCGCCCTGCGCTGCCGGGGATCGACTCGGACCGGGTGCGGACGTTGCGGACCGTCGATGACGCCGTGGCATTGCGCGGGCAGGTCGACGACGGCTCGCGTCGCGCCGTCGTGCTCGGTGGCGGGTTCATCGGGCTGGAGGCGGCCGAACAGCTTGCGGGCGCGGGCCTTGACGTCACCGTGGTCGAGCGGGATCGCCAGATCCTCGCGCCGTTCGAGCCCGAGCTGGCGATGCTGGTGGTTGACGAGCTCTCGCTGCTGGGCATCACTGTGCGGCAAGGGGTTGGCATCTCGGCGGTCGAGTCCCGAGATGACGAGGACGTGGTCGTGCTCGATGACGGCACCCGGATTCCGGCCGATCTCGTGGTGCTGGCCGTCGGGGTGCGCCCGGACACCGAGGTGTTCGAGGCGGCCGGGGTGGCCTGCGAGCGGGGTGCGATCATGGTCGACGAGCACGGGCGCACCAACGTGCCGGGCGTGTGGGCGGCCGGTGACGCGGTGATCTCGATCCATGCGGTCTCTGGGGCACGCCGCCCGGTGCCGTTGGCTGGGCCCGCGAACCGGGCTGGACGACAGGTCGCGGACGCCGTGGTGCGCCCGACGGCGGCCCGGCCGATCCCTCGACCGCTGGGGACGGCGATCGTCCGGGTCGGGACGTTGGCGGCAGCGGTCACCGGCGCAAACCGCGCGGCTCTGCGCGCCGCAGGGACCGCGTTCCGCACGGTGCACCTGCACGCCAACCAGCACGTCGGGTGGTACCCCGGCGCCACACCCGTCCATCTGGTCGTCCACTTCGACGCTGACGACGGCCGTCTGCTCGGCGCGTGTGCCGTCGGCCGTGACGGCGTCGACAAGCGGATCGACGTCCTGGCCACCGCCATCCGCGCAGGCATGACGGTCACGGACCTCACTGACCTTGACCTGGCGTACGCACCGCCGTTCGGTGCGGCAAAGGATCCCGTCAACCTGGTCGGGATGGTCGGGGCGAACGTGCTGGACGGCACCTTGCGCCTGTGGCAGGCGCAGGACCTCGACGAGGTGGCGGTCAGCGCTCTGGTCCTTGACGTGCGCTCCCGGGAGGAGTTCGCGTCCGGTCACGTGCCCGGCGCGCTGAACATCCCCCACACCGAACTGCGCTCCCGCCTGCACGAGGTACGCGTTGCCGCGGCCGACCGGCCGGTGCGCGTGATGTGCGCGTCTGGTGTCCGCTCCCACATCGCACACCGGGTACTGGTCGCTGCCGGGTTCGACTCCGCCTCCCTGTCGGGCGGGATGCTCACCCTGCGGGCGGCCTTGGCCGCAGGAGCGGCCGGTGGACGCCTCACCGTGGGGGCGTCGTCGTGACTCCCGACTCGGAGAGCCGCCGCAAGATCCTCAACCGGCTGCGCCGTGCGCGCGGCCAGCTCGACGCAGTGATCTCCACGATCGAGACCGGCGGCCACTGCCGCGACGTGGTGACCCAGCTCAGTGCGGTCACCAGCGCGCTGGACAGAGCCGGATTCGTGATCGTGGCCACCGCGATGCGCCACTGCATCTCCGACGATGTCGATGCCGACCCGGAGGACCAGCTCACCATCGACGAGCTCGAGAAGCTCTTCCTCACCCTTACCTGACGAACCGACCACCACCCCTCTGCCCACAGGAGCACAATCCGCCATGACCCCCACTCTTCACGCCGTCACCGCCGACGAGCTCAAGGCACGCATCGGCGACGACCCCCGCCCGCGGATCATCGACGTCAGATCCGCCGCCGAGTTCGCCGCCGCCCACATCCGTGGTTCCTTCAACGTGCCCTTGCCGGTGCTGACCGAGCACGCCGACGAGCTCACGACCGCCCTGGGGAAGGACGTCGTCCTGGTCTGCCAGACCGGGATCCGGGCCGAGGACGCCCGCCAGCGGCTGGCCGCCGCCGGGGTGAACGGCGCCATGATCCTGCACGGTGGAATCACCGGGTACGCAGCCGCCGGATGTGCCGTCGTGCGCGGTCCCCAACGCTGGGCCCTGGAGCGGCAGATCCGGCTGACCGCAGGGATGCTCGTGCTCCTCGGCACGCTCGGCAGCCTCCTGCTCGCAGCACCGCTGATCTACCTTGCTCTCGCCATCGGCGCCGGGCTCACGTTCTCCGCACTGTCCAACACCTGCGCCATGGGCGCCGCACTGTCCAAGATGCCGTGGAACCGCGCAACGACCGAGCCCACCCTCGACACCGTCAAGGCCACCCTCACCCGGGCATCAGACCGGTACTGAGTCTGTCGGACGGCGCCGTCGGAGGTTGGCGACGAGCTGAGATGCCGTGAGGGAGGCTGCCCGGGTGGGCAGCCTCCCTCACGGTGGCGGATGGCAGATCCGCTCAGGTGGCCTCGATCCTTCGACCTGCTCAGGACGGCGTAGGCGCGGCCACCGGGTGGTGCAGGACGGTCAGCTGTTGACCGTCAGGCCCTCGACCAGGACGTCGAGGTTGCGCAGCATGATGGTGATGTAGTCGTCGCCCGCCTCGATGCCCGCCGGGGTCAGGCCCTCGAGGGTGTCGATGACGACGGCGTTGATGCCCAGGTCGTTCGCGAGAGCCTGGACGACGCGGGGGCTGACCAGCGTCTCGTAGAACAGGGTGCTGACGCCGTAGTGGCGGGCCATCTCCGCGATCTCACGCATGCGGGCCGGGGACGGCTCGATGTGGTGGTCCAGCCCCGTGATGCCCACCTGGTTCAGGCCGTAGCGGTGCGCGAGGTAGCCGAACGCCGTGTGGTTCGTGATCATCGTGGCGCCGGCGAACGGAGCCAGGGCCTCGGCGAACTGGGCGTCGAGCTCGTGCAGGCGCTCGACGAGGTCAGCGGCGTTGGCGGCGAAGACCTCGGCATTGGCCGGGTCGACCTGGCTCAGCGCGTCGGCGACCGGGACCGCCAGCTCGGCGAGCAGCACCGGGTCCAGCCAGAAGTGCGGGTCGTAGCCGCCCGTGTCGTACGCGTGCGCGTGATCGTCGTCCGGCTCCTCGTCGTGCGAGTAGCCCTCGTGTGCGTGCTCGCTGCTCTCGTCGTCGTGCGCGTGACCGCCGGTGACGGAGGCGGGCATCAACTGCACGATGTCGGCGGCGTCGACCACGATCTCCGGGTCGCGCTGCGCGATGGCGTCATCGACGGCAGCGATGAAGCCCCCGAGGGTCACGACGACGTCGGCCTCGCCGACGTCGCGGGTGCGCGCCGGCGAGAGCTCGACGAAGTGCGGGTCGCCGCCGGGAGGCGTGAGGTTGTCGACCGCGACGAGGTCGCCGCCCACCTCCTGCGCTACGAACTGGAGGGGGTAGAAGGAGGCGATGACACGGATCGGTGCCACGTCCGCTGCGGGAGCGGCGGCGGGCGCAGGGGCGGCATCGGCCTGAGCACCGCAGCCCGCCAGGGCCACGGAGGCCAGCAGTGCGCCCGCTGGGACTGCGACAAGGGAGGTAAGTCGGCGAAGGTGCATGAGAATCATTCTCATCTAAATGAGAATGATTCTCAACCCGCTGACCATCCCGCGCCTGCGGGGCGGAGGTCCGGCGCCACCGTCACCATCGCCATCCCCTGCGGGCCCGAGGTCAGCGGAGGTCCATCGGAGAACAGTCAGCTCAGCTGGAACTCCGTCAAGCACGTCGGACTGCTCTCGTCTGTGGCGAAGCTGAAGACGCCACCGTACGAGCCGTAGTTGATCTCGATAGTGAAATGATCATCTCGGGGAAGCCAGAAGCCCATGAAGCCGTTCTCATAGGTCTCGATTTCACCTTCGAATGCCACACTCCCACCGCTGTCCGTGATTCTCACGTGCATCATGGCGCTCGCCAGCTCACCACGGCAGCCGGGGAAGATGTGCACGGCGCAACTGTGCGTGTAGTTGACGAACGGCGCGATGGAGGCGTAGAAGTAGTCGTCCTCGAGGATCAGCCGTTCGTTGTTCGCACTCGCAAGCTCGATTCGGTCCGGGAAGGCTGCCGCCCTGACCCCGTAGGTGAACGAGGAATCGGCCTCGAGCGCGCTGACGACCTCTCTCGTGGACCTCTCCCCGGCAAACGCCTCCAGAGCGTTGGCTCGCGCCGGCAGCGTCCCGCTGAAGGCTACCAAGGCCACCATCCCGACAAGAATGGCGAGAGAGGCGGCCACATTTCTTCCGACGTTCCTGTGCTTCATCGTCAACACCTTTACCGGCTCTGCGCAGATGAGTGTGGGTGAACGTTTTCGCTGGTCGGCCGGTGAGCGCGGTGTCGGGGGCGTCGGCGTGCCTGCGGGGTGGGAGGGTGTCGAGGCCCTGGGATGAGTGTTC
>Ga0075011_10002167_pt1 | contig 10663 bp, 7 predicted proteins | sample TARM_MetaG_T_14_FD_72354 | JGI IMG/M metagenome (GOLD analysis project Ga0075011, IMG submission 72354) | Freshwater microbial communities from Pennsylvania, USA, analyzing microbe dynamics in response to fracking - TARM_MetaG_T_14 | ecosystem: Environmental > Aquatic > Freshwater > River...
ATATTAAGCATTTCAACAATATAATTTTCCACGTTAACCTCTTCTTATTTTTTATTTTTTAATACTATTTACTTCTTACCCACTGATATAAACATGATACCATAAAAGCTGCCATTTTTTCGAGCAAAATTTAACCGATTTGCAGTAAACTTCTGGCAGCTTTAATGATTTCTTAATATTTATCTTCAAAAACTAAAACAGGGAGAGACTTTCGCCTCTCCCTGGTCTTTTGCTTCCATAAGGCAAAGGCCAATATGTTATGAAGCTATTCTTGTTATCTTGTAGTTACTGATACCTTGGTAAGTCCAAGTGCCTCTGTCAGCTCATCAGCAGTTGCATATCCTGATGCATCAGCGACTTCGATCTCTCTTAGAATTTCAATGTTTCCTGCTGCAAGCTCAGCATAAATCTCATCATATGCTGCCTTGTCAAAGGATTCGAATCTGTCAAATGCGTCTCCACCTTCTTCTCCAAGAACCTCTGTTGGAAGTCCAACACCATCATTGGCTGCGTTGAAGTAGGTTGATTTTCCTGAATAAGTGTCCCAGCTGTCATTGTAGATTGACTCAAGTACGCTTATAACTGAAGCTGCAAGTCCTTTGGTAGCTGAAGTTATAACAGTTTCACTGTCATATCTCTGGTCTACGTCTACACCGATAACTTTTGCGTCAGCCTCTGATGCTGCTGACATGACACTCTTACCAACTGCTCCACCAGCAGCGAAGATTACCTCTACGCCTTCCTGGTACATTGTGCTTGCAGTAGCCTTATTGGTATCATTTTCTTCAAAGTTTCCAGTGTAGTGATATGTTACTTCCACTTCACCATCAGCAAGTCCCATTTCGTTTGCTGCATACTCAGCACCCTGAAGGTATCCATAACCGAATGCCTGAACTGCTGGTACTGCCATTCCACCCATGAATCCAAGATCAGTCATTCCATCCATTACAGCTGCATAGCCTGCAAGGAATCCTGATTCTTCCTCTGCGTAGAAAATACTTGCTACGTTTTCCTTAGTCTCAAATACTGAATAGTCAGCAGTGTGTGGTGCTCCATCAAGAAGTATAAACTTTACATCCGGATAAGCTGTCTGTGCCTCGTATATTGGCACTTCGAAAAGGAATCCAGGAGTTACAACTATCTCAGCTCCACCCTGTACAGCAAGGTCGATTGCTGCAAGGTAACCTGCATCTGATGCTTCCTCTGGCTTGATATAGGTGTGAGAGATTCCATTCTCCTCAGCATATGCAACTACACCTTCCCAAGCACCCTGGTTGAATGACTTGTCATCGATGTTACCCTTGTCAGTGATAAGGGCGATTTCATAGCCATCGCTTCCGCCGTCTGTCCCGTTGTCTCCACTAGGTGCACATCCTGCCAAACTTGCTGCTACCAACATGATTGCCAAAGCAATTGCCAGTATTCTTTTCATCGTATTACCCCCTTAATATAATCGTAAAGCTTATGTGTATGACCTAATTATAACGGTTTTCCAATTCAATTACAACAAATTTGTAATCGCACTTGGGTCAACAACCGCATCAAGGCCCTCCACAATGATATTTACCCACTATACATCCTTTCTAACTATATTACGAATTTTTATGACCAAAAAAAGTTTCCTGTCTAATCCAACACATTCCCTCCACTGATCAATTTAGTAGCTCAATTAATATTTCAATATCAGATTATGGCAACATTGGATCTATTTCTGCCTTCTTCTTTGGCCTTGTAAAGCTCCCTGTCAGCCAGCTCCATTATTTGGGAAAAATCCTTAAAATCAACTGTCTTTCCGAATACACCACCAATACTTATGCTTACTGATCTCTTGTTTTCACTGTGATCGTATTTTAAGCCCAATTGCAAAACCCTAACCCTTATTTCATTTCCAAGCTGAGATGCTTCTTCCAATGAGGTGGTTTTTGAAATGTATACGAATTCCTCTCCTCCGTATCTTCCGACCATGTCTCCTTTTTGTCTTGCGATAATCTGTAGTTCCTTGGCAATTTCCTTGAGACAGCGGTCACCTTCACTGTGCCCCCAGTAGTCGTTATAGTCCTTGAAATTATCGATATCAAGCATGTAGACAGCTATGGCATTATTCTTACCACGATAATTTGTTAGAAGCCTCTTAAGCTGGAGGTTAACGCTCCTTCGATTAGGGATTTCCGTGAGCTCATCCTCAAAGGCTTCCCTCTCAAGGATGGTGTTGGATCTTCTTACCTCTTCAAGCTCTTTCCTATTGTCCTCAAGCTCCTTTTCAAGGGTTCTCTTGACCTGGTCAGTTCTTTGACTTTCCTCAAGGTGACTAATTTCAACATTCAAAATTTCCAGTTTATTTCTGATATTGGAGCTCATAATCTCTTGATTTATTAGAAAGAATTTCTTGTGGTAATCCAAGGAAGTCCTGTAGTCCATAATATTCTCATACTGCATGGATACCTGTCGGTAGAGGTCTCTTAGTTTTTTCTTGGCCCCTACTCCCAAGGCTGTTGATATTGCATCCTTTAGTATAGCAATGGACTCTTCAGGGTCCTCCTTTGTAAATGCCAAGTTTGAAAGAACGTCTACCCTGTAGAACTGGTTCTCAACTCTGTCAAGTATCCTAAGAGCCTTCTTGAAATATACCACTGCAATTTCCATGTTCCCCTTCATCTGTTGAGCCTTGCCTATCTTATTGGCAACCTCTCCCATGCTCACAAGGTCCTTTCCCTTTTCAAGTATCCCAAATGATTTCATAAGATATTCCAAGGCCTTGTTATGATTTTTCTGGATAAGGTAGACTTCTCCAATGTTTCCTAGAATGGTTGCCTGGTAGTACTGAAGACCATTCTCCTCAGAGATGGCGTATGCCCTATCGTAGTATTCCAAGGCCTTCTCATACATTCCAGATTCTCTGTAAACCTCTCCTATGTTGTTAAGTATACTACCATGGAGGTTTGGACTGTCATGTTTTTCAAGCTTGTTTAGCCCATCCATGAAGTACCTGATTGCCTCCTCATACATTGCACTGTAGAAATAGGCGACCCCAATGAGATTGAAGGCCTTGGATATTCCTTCTCTTGAGTTGATCTTTTCATACTCCTTAAGGGCCTTAAAGGAATAGTCGAGGATATCGCTCTTGTCTGACCGGGTTCTGGCTACAAATGCCATGCCAATGTAACAGTCTCCAATTTTATCATTGGAATTTATCTCCAAAGCCATAGTCAGTGTTTCGTTGAGTAACTCCATGGATTTTTCAGGATTTAGACTGGCTAGTTCTTTTGCTTCAACAAGCTTATCATCAATTGATACAGAGAATTTCTTATCCATTGGCAAGACCCCCATTATTATATTTCTAAAAAAAGCTTATCACGATCCATCAAGATTGCTTTTTGATATACTCATATCTTTATTTCCAATAATCTGATTCTATCATTATAGCAATTGCTTTAAAAGTCTTAAATACATTTGGTTGATGGATTCAAGCGGGTGGTATAATTATACTAGCGACAGGATGGGGGTTAGGTAATGCTTGATCAGATAATTGTTTTTACTGTTATAGTTGTCATTCTAGTCTTGTTCATAGATGGTAGAATAAGATATGATTTTGTTTCCCTGGGAGGCCTTGTGGTCCTTTCATTGACAGGTGTCATAAAGGCTGAGGACAGTTTTTCCGGGTTCAGCCATCCTGCAATAATTACAGTCGCCGCTGTACTTGTAATCAGCAGTGGCCTGGTTAAAACCGGTGTAATAGACCATATTGTTTCAGCCCTTAACAGAAAGAGCAAGTCCTCAGCTGTTGTAATGACCAAGCTGATGATGATCACTGCACTTCTTTCGGGATTCATGAACAACATCGGAGCCCTGGCCCTCGTTCTTCCAGTAGCCATAAAGGTGGCACGTGAGCACAAGTTTTCTCCTTCGCGAATTCTTATGCCACTGGCATTTTCAGCCCTTCTTGGAGGAATGACAACCGAGATAGGCACTCCACCCAATCTTATTATCTCCTCCTACCGGCAGGAATATGGTCTTGAATCCTTTGGCTTCTTCGACTTCACCCCTGTAGGCTTGACTGTGACAATACTTGGAATAGTTCTAATGGTCCTTCTTGGTGGAAGACTAATCCCAAAGAGAAAAACCATCGGTGTCGAGAAATTATTCAATATAGGAGAATTCCTTTCGGAGGTTCAGGTTGTTGAGTCCAGTAAGATTGCTGGAAAGCCAATGATGGATGTAAACAGGGTCTACAAGCTTGATATAGATATACTGAGTATAATTAGAAATGAGCAAAAAATCATTGCGCCAGGTCCGGATGAGATCCTTGTTCCCGGAGATATATTGATCATAAAGGCTCTGTCACAGGATCTAGCGGATCTCATCGACAAGACCCAGGTCCTCTTAAAGGGTACCAACAAGAGCCTCCAGGTGGAGGAATCCATGATCAAGTCCAGAGATACCGCTTTAATAGAGGTTGTACTTAGGGATGACTCTCCTATTCTTGGTCGTACTGCTATTGAAACAAAGCTTAGAAACAGGTACAGCATAAATCTGGTTGCCGTTTCCAGAAAGGGTGTATACTCTGTAGAACGGCTAAAGAGCATACGGTTCAGAACAGGGGATATCCTACTGATTCAGGCACCCACCTCCATTCTTAAGGACATCTACTCAAAGCTTGGTTGTCTGCCACTTGCAGAAAGGGGTGTTGAGATCTATCCTGACAGAAGTAAATGGAAGCTGTACTTTACTGCTGGGATATTTACAATTTCAGTTATTCTGACAACCACAGGCCTTTTGCCGGTTCAGACAGCATTTACCTTTGCGGCCACTGCCCTTGTACTTTCCAGAATCCTTACTCCCAGGGAGTTTTACGATGCTATTGAGTGGCCATCAATAATAATGCTGGGCTCACTGATTCCCCTTGGCAGTGCACTTCAGACAAGTGGAGGTGCTGATACAATAGCAAATATTCTTCTGGGGGCCTCTTCAATGCTTTCACCGACTCTTATGATTGGTCTGTTGATGGTCCTAACCATTGTTCTAGCCAATCTCATAAGCACATCGGCAACTGCAATTCTAATGGGTCCAATTGCAATCAGCCTTGCAATCACCAGTGGAGTTTCTCCTGATCCATACCTTATGAGTGTTTCAGTGGCAGCTTCAGCGGCATTTCTTACTCCAATCGGTCATCAGACCAACATGCTGGTCATGGGTCCAGGTGGCTACAAGTTCACAGACTACTGGCACCTAGGTCTACCTCTCACCATTCTTCTTGTTACAGTGGGTGCTCCTCTGATTCTTATTGTTTGGCCAATGTAATTGAAAAAGGATGCGGCAACTTTCGCAAACAGTTGCCACATCCTTTTAATAATCTATTCTTCCGCGCTATCTTCAACCCACTCAATCTGTGGCTTGCTTATCTTAAATACCTTGTTTTCTTCCCTTATCTCAAATTCCGCTCTTTCCATTGCAAATGATCCCAAATCAGATTTGTATTCAACATCAACCTTTGCCAAATAGCTACCATCATCCCTTTCAACAATCTCGCTGACATTAAAGCTTTGAAGCACCGGATTGATTTCTTCATGATCCTGGACAAACTTATCGTAATCCTCTGATCGCTCATTTATTGGAGTAAGAAGGTATAGCTGTGAAAGCCTCGTACTTCTTTCAGCCTTTAGAAATCTATCCAGAGCCATTTCCGGAGTTCTGTCCATAATGTCATGGCCTTCCTTAGGAATGGAATCGTCTATCCTGTCATGATAGAAAAAGCTCATTGGATTGTAGTTGTTCCCTGCGCTCCATATGATGTACTCATCAACACCAAGCTCTGCGGCAGCTACCATCTGGTCTGAAATTGCCTTGGCATCATACCTTATGTTTCCACTCACCCATGAGGCTGTAAAGCCCTGGAACCAGGGTCTTACTATTGCCGGTTCCTTCTGGGACGCATTTCTTTCAATAGCCTCCATTACAGATATTCTGGCAACCTCATATGGATACCTGTCTGGAACATCAAAGCCGTAAACTCCTGACCCATAATGACTTGGATATATCATTGGACAGATGTACTCAACCTGGTTGGCTACCTTTCTCCAGGTCTGTCCAATATCCTCGGGCTTGTCATCCCAGGAATGTGTTATGAAGCCAAAAACATCCGCTGACAGATGAACCTTGTAGGGTTCCAGCTCCTCCCTGGCATATTCGAGAAAGTCTTCTATTCCCTCATCCTTATCCCTTCCCTCCCTACCTGGGAACTCAGTTATGGGATTGTAATATCTTGCATTGTCAGGAAATCTCACGTAATCATACTGAATCTCATCAAAGCCCCTAAGTGCTGCCTCCTTGGATACAGCAACAACATAATCCCACACATACTGGTCAAAGGGATTGACCCATGACTCCCCTGCATTATCCAGATATACCCCGCCCTCTTTGAGCAGGATTGCATGGGCTGGATTTGCAGCAGCAAAGATTGGATCCTTGAAGGCTACAACCCGTGCTATTGTGTATATGTCATTTTTCTCAAGGTAGTCCATCAATGGTTCATAGTTCTTAAAAGGTGGATCAATGCTTGATCCGACCGAACTAACAATTTCAAGATCACTTTCCCAGGTGACAAGGCCATGGTCATTCTTGACATCGATTACCATTGAATTGATTTCCGATGCCTTGGCAATACCTAAAGCGACTTCCAGCTTATTCACTTCATCCAGGCGTGACGGATCAGGTGTCTCTCCTGATTGCCCGCTCAAGGCAAGAACATAATCTGCATAATAATCTATGTCCTCCTCCTGAAACTGAAAGCCTGCAACGTTTCCTGTAAGGTACAGGGCTTTTGCCTTTTCGGTTTGTAGCTCATCATCTAAATCCAAAGGAGGTAATGGTACATAAAACTCTCCCTTTTCCTCTTTTCTTGTCTTTTCAAGTTCCTCCCTTTCCTGAATAAGAATCTGCATTTTTTCATCTTCGCTCAATTCCTCCACCTGAGGGGTTTCTTCAGCTTCAACAGCCTCCTCCGCCTCCTGTAGCGGTTCTGTTGGCTCCTGTGGTTCCTGATCGCATCCGACCAGAAGTGATAAAATCAGTATGGTTATAATAAAAATCAAAATTCCTTTTTTCAACAGTACACCTCTTTAAGTCTTATTTTTTGTCGTAGATATATATTTCCCTTTCCTGTTCCGAGCCTACCTGTTCAGCCCTGTCTTCAGGAACAGTTATAATGTCAGGGTTCCCATCACTTATAAAGCGTTCTTCTGGATTGTTTTCGAAATACTCCAGATAGTTGTACATCCCTACATTATCAACCTTTGTTTCACTGGCTCTTATCCTTGGAATGCTTTCTGGATTGAATCTTCCATCATAGGGTGAGTAGCCAGGATTCCAACCTACGTTTAGGATTGCAATGTTATCATAGGAGATCCCATCGTAGCTGCCTTCCTTGAGATAGCTTGTCTTGGAGTCATCCTTAGGTCTTGTACCATAAGGCAAGGCAATTGTGTTCACCTTGTAGCCTTCAGCCTCTATGAAGCTTTCAAGGTACTGGATCTGCTCCCCGATCTCACTTTGCAGCAATTCTGCTGAAGCTTCTGTGAAATTGGCATGGTTCTTTGAGTGGTTTCCAATGTCCATTCCATTTTCTAATAGAAATTGGAACTTCTGACCAATCAAATCCCTCTGCCCAAAGGGAACATTCCCTGTGAGAAAGAAGGTTGCAGCTGGTGAAAAGTCCGGATTCTTCTTATGAAAGTCCATCAAGATACCAACTGCTGAAGTTGGACTAAGTGACCCATCATCAAGATATTCAAAATTGTTTTTGTTTCCGTCATCAAAGGTTATTACAATAGGGGTGTATCCCTGGGCTGTTGTGATGTTCCCAGTGGTGTAGTCCTTAAGGCTGATGGGTCTGTAACCCTTTTCATAAAGCACTTGAAGGTCCCTTCTGAAGTTTTCAGGTGTTCTTGTCCACTCCTCCTCAGTTTCCCCTATGTTGTGGTACATGAGAACCATAATTCTCCCTGCTTCATTGGGCTCCAATGAAAGGTCTATGGCTTGTCTGGGATCAACAGGCTCTTCCTCCTGGTCCTCTTCCTGGCCTTGGTTCACCTCTTCAACAATCTCAGCCTGTACTTCCTCAACTATTCCATTCTCTTCAAAATCACTGGATTTAGCCTGTGAACAGCCTGCCATCAATACTGTAATCATTAAAAGTAGAATTGCCTTCTTTATCATAAAAAACACACTCATTTCTCAATTATTAAGGATTCATTTCAGGGGTTAATTTCCCATTGACCCTTGGCTTTAATTGTACCATGGAGGCCAAGGTGTAACAAGGAAGATTGACCTAATATATTTAGTAACTTATGTTTATAATGGCTTGTTATGTTTTTAAAATTTTATGGCATATAAAAAGCTAACATCCCTCAGATTTGATTAAATGGTTTTTATTTGCCAACGAAAAGAAACCTTCATTATTGAATTACTTCCAGCAAATTAGCCAAATTATCTCATCATAAGCTTCTTGATCACTGTTGCGTGGTTTTCCTCAACCTTCTTGGATGCTGTTAGCAATGTCACATTAGCCTCTTTAAGTCTAGCTCTTATGATTGCTAAGAACACATCAGTCTCTTCATTCTCCTCAAGTTCCTTGAGATACTTTTTTTCAAAATTCTCGAACTGGTCAGGATCCTTATGGTATTCCTTCCTTAGCTCATTGGAGGGTGCTATGTTTTTTGCCCAAAGATCCAATGAAGCCTTGTCCTTTGATATTCCCCTGGGCCATAGCCTATCCACCAATACCCTAAATCCATCATCCTCTGTGATAGGTTCATAAATTCTTTTGATACTTATCTTACTCATTGTTTCTCCCTCCTAGATGATATGTCGGCGATACTCATGCTGGTTTTAATTCCAACACAAGATCATTTACTCCATATTATAACATCATTTCAATGGGATACTTTCTCCAGAAAATAGGGTTATTTTTAATTAATTTTAATTGCTATCTAATTTGTATTTTTCAACGATTCTTTTTGTATTTTTCTTGACAAGTATTTAACTATTCTTAATGTTGAGAATTTTCTATGAAATCGCTTGCCTTGTAGCACTTTTATGTAGTATAATTTGTTCATGTAATTCACATATAAATCAAATAATAAGGAGGTTAGTGAATGGGACCAATTGTTGATTTTTTGAATGCAGTCATTTGGAGTAACGCATTAGTTTATCTACTTCTTGGAACAGGTTTGTATTTTTCATTAAGGACTCGTTTTGTTCAGGTAAGACTTGTTAAGAAAATGGTTACATTACTATTTGGTAACGTTGCATCTGAAACAGGTGTATCATCATTCCAGGCATTCGCACTTGCAGTTGCAGGTCGTGTTGGTACTGGTAATATTGCCGGTGTTGCAACAGCGATAGCAATGGGTGGTCCAGGAGCTGTATTCTGGATGTGGGTAATTGCCTTCCTTGGAGCAAGCTCAGCATATGTTGAGGCTGCTTTGGCACAGGTATACAAGGATGAAGTTGATGAGCAGTATCGTGGAGGTCCACAGTACTTTATTGAAAAAGGACTTGGAATCAAATGGTATGCGGTTGCTTTTTCAGTTTCAACCATAATAGCAATGGGATTCTTCCTACCAGGTATTCAGTCAAATGCAATTGCAGTTAGCGTTCAGAACGCTTTTAGCGTTGGACCAGCAATAACTGGTGGAGTAATAGTAGCATTATTGGCACTTATATTATTCGGTGGAGTTAAGCGTATTGGTAGAGTAGCAGAAAAAGTAGTTCCAATCATGGCAATTGTTTATATTGCTGTTGCATTGCTTATAATGTTGTTTAACCTTACAGAAATACCAAGAGTATTTGGTATTATCATTGGTAGTGCATTCGGTGCTGAGCAAGCTTTTGCCGGTATCGTTGGTATGGCAATATCATGGGGAGTTAAGCGTGGTATCTACTCAAACGAAGCTGGACAAGGTACTGGTCCGATGGCTGCAGCTGCAGCAGAGGTTGATCACCCTGCAGAGCAAGGTCTTGTACAGGCTTTCTCAGTTTACTTCGATACCCTGTTTGTATGTTCAGCTACAGCATTTATGATTATTGTATCAGGATCATACAACGTTTATGATGGAGATGCGATAATATTTGAAGGACTACCAGGAGTTGAATATGGACCTGCATTTACACAAAGTGCAATAGATACATTTATTCCTGGATTTGGTTCAGCATTCGTAGCGATTGCAATATTCTTCTTTGCATTCACTACACTGTTGGCATATGGTTACTATGCAGAGGTCGGTGTTGCTTATCTGTTCAAGAAGGGTAAAACCAGACATACAGTAATCACTGTAACAAGACTTGTATTCCTAGTTTCTGTATTCTATGGAACACTAAGCACAGTTGGAGAGGTTTGGGCACTTGGTGATGTAGGAGTTGGACTGATGGCATGGTTGAACGTAATAGCCATTCTTCTACTTTCAAAAACAGGTCTTCTTACTTTGAAGGACTACGAAGATCAACTAAAAGCAGGCGTCAAAGTGCCTACTTTTGATCCTGAAAAACTTGGAATTAAAAATGCTGAAACTTGGAAAGGCATCAACGCCAGAAAAGCCAAGCAAAACGCGTAAGTTTAAGCTTATTGAATTATATGTGTAATTACATGGGATAACTATAAAAATGACGT
>Ga0075011_10002168_pt1 | contig 10655 bp, 7 predicted proteins | sample TARM_MetaG_T_14_FD_72354 | JGI IMG/M metagenome (GOLD analysis project Ga0075011, IMG submission 72354) | Freshwater microbial communities from Pennsylvania, USA, analyzing microbe dynamics in response to fracking - TARM_MetaG_T_14 | ecosystem: Environmental > Aquatic > Freshwater > River...
TGGGCTAACCACATAAATACCGGCATTAACAAAAAAACGCTGCACTGGCTTTTCAACCATGCTGATTATTTTATTACCTTCACCGTTTATGACACCAAAAGGCACCTGATACTCATAGTCGCGAACGCACATAGTAGCAGCGGCCTGATGCTTATTATGAAACTCCAGTACCCTCTCAAAATCAACATTAGTTAATACATCACCATTGATCAGAATAAGAGGAAGATCAGGTATATCGGCAGGTAACAAACCAAGTGCACCGCCCGTGCCTAAAGGCAATTCTTCATGCACATAGCTAATTTTTACATTCCACTTAGAACCATCACCAAAATGTTCACGGATCATTTCTGGAAGGTAATGTGTTGAAATATAAATATTTACAAAACCAGCATTGATAAAACTATTAAGTACTATTTCCAAAATAGGCTTATCACCCACTTTTAACATAGGTTTAGGGCAATTATCCGTCAAAGGTCTTAACCGCGTACCAAAGCCCCCTGCCATTATAAATACTGGATTTTGATATTTGGAGTATTGCCCTACTCTTTGCAAGGTTTCTAAGCCAGCAACTTTATTTCCATCCATTAAAGGAATAGCGAGAAGCTGCTCTTTTTCCATAAACTTGACTAATTCTTTACGTGCAGTCCCCAGCTTTGCAGTCAATGGTTTAGTATTCATGACCATGTTAACAGGACTGTTAATACTTAAATTTTTTAGTAGCCCACGTCTAACATCTCCGTCAGTAACAACACCAAGCAAGCTGAATTGATCATCAACAACAAGAGCTATTCGTAACGATTCACTATCTATTAGTTGTAAAGCATCACGTATAGGCTGGTCTGGCTTAATTAAAATATGTTTCCAGTCATAGCTCATTAATATATACATCCCTTACCGCAGAAATGGTTTTGCAACATAAAGTGTTTTGTTGCTCTCTAAATTTTTAGTGACACTAACGCCAGCACCGACCAATGCGCGCTCACCAATCTGAATACCTTGAATAACTTTGGCACCTGTTGCTATGTGTACATAATCGCCTGTATTCACAGCACCGCTTAATACGGCTCCTGGCGCTATATGGTTATGTCGACCAATAACACAGTCATGCTCAATGATGGAGCCAGTGTTGAGAATAGTCCCCTCGCCTATACAGGCATTCACGTTGACTATAGTTCCCGGCATCACCTGTACGCCTTCTGACAACAAAGCATAACCTGAGACTATAGCCTGAGGCGAAACTACAGTCATAAAGTGATAGCCCAATTGCTTAAATTGTTGGTGTACTTTAAAACGGATTTCCTGACCCGGTAATGAACCAATAGCATTGACCAGAAGGATCGAATCTTTATCAAAAGACAACACGTCGTCGTCTGATGAATACCAGGTAAGCCCTTCAAATACTGGATTTGCCTTTGGTTGTTCCTTTGCAACAAGTCCAAGCACTGTGCAATTGAGCTGCCGTAATATATCTATAACAACAGCAGCATGACCACCAGCTCCGAGGACTAAAACAGGTTTACTCAAGGACCAGATCTCCGGCCTTGTAACTCCTGGACGCTGGTTTAGATTGAATTTCCCAGAATCTGTATGGACTTTCACCATTACCAGGCCTCTTTACTGCCAGGTCATCGGCCGTAATAACATCACCGGCAGCTATATCACGGGCGGCAACAATGCTCTTTCGTGCTGCGGCTTTGTTTTTAATTTCAGAAGGTCGCGGCCCTTTAATGCCATCACCTAAGGTCAATTCTACAGCACGAATAGCCTGCACCATGGTTTTCAGCTCTGTGGGTTCCAGTGATGCCTTGTGATCGGGACCATCCATTTCTTTATCCAGCGTAAAATGCTTTTCAATCAGTATAGCGCCACGAGCTACAGCGGCTATTGGTACAACAATACCTTCGCTATGGTCTGAATAACCAACAGGCAGGCCAAAGGAAGACGCCAACGTGTCCATGGCGCGAAGATTAATATCAGTCAGCGGTGCCGGATATTCGGTTGTGCAATGTAAAACTGTGACTTTATCCTTCAGTGCTTTTTTTCCTGCGTCAGAAAAATAAGCGGCCTGGAATGCATCAACTGAAGGAACAGCATCAATAGGAGCTGTATAACCAAAAGCAATAACACCTAAAACGGCTTCTATATCAGCCAAAGTCGCCATGCCTGTGGATACAATCAAATCACAGCCTGTTCGGGCATGTTGCAACACTAATGGCGCATTAGTGATTTCACCTGAAGGAATTTTCAACCGTGTTAGTTTTAAGTCATTCACCAAAAATTCAAGGCTTTCGCTGTCAAAAGCCGTCGATAAAAACTCTATGCCCAATTTAGCACAATAAGCAACAAGTTGATGGTGCGCTTCATAGCTAAGCTCAAGGCGACTGAGCATAGTCAACTGTGATTCTTGCTTTTGAGTATTAGCCACTTGGTAGTCTGCTTGCTTAGCTTGCTCAGTTACTAAGTTTTTGGCTTTAAATGTTTGAAACTTAACGATGTCGGCTCCTGCTTGATGCGCAGCGTCAACAAGTTGAAACGCCAACGCTTCATCACCATTATGGTTCACACCCGCTTCTGCAATTATTAGTGTCATGCTGTCTCACTCAATCGGTTCAAAAGGTAAGTCATAAAACGACTTACAAGGGCTAAAACGAAGTGATTTGATCATAGCAATCACTTGTTCACTGCAGTCTCCTTGACCATATGGATTCTTTATAAGTTCGTTATCCGTTTTATAGCTTCTGGTAATGGCTGTTTTGATGGCCTTTTCAATATCTCCTTTTACTGCAGGGCAATGTAATACACTTTTCGCCGCCAAACGCCCTTGCTGTCGAACGCCAATATTTACCGTTGGCACATCAAAGGATGGTACTTCAATAATGCCACTGGATGAGTTTCCTATAACAGCACTAGCATGTTTAACAGCGCTGAGATAGCGCACTTGCCCTAAAGAAGGAATAGCGAGTACACGTTCTGGATTAGTGGCAGCATACCTCTCTAGCATTGGAATAATACGCCTTCCTCCGTCATCGGCATTCGGGTATGTGAGGATCACCTGATGTTCTGGATATGCATCGAGCGCATCAAGCAAAGCCTGAAAACTATTCTCAGGTGCTTCCTCTCCTAAGGTTACAGGGTGGTACGTTACTAAAAAGTAAGGCTGAGCCAGTGAGAAATCGAGAGAGCCAGATAATGCTGGCACATCCATAAATTGAGCACGCTTAAGGTGATCAAGCCCAATGGCACCGATGTTTTTTACTCGCTCCGGAGCTTCACCTAACTGAATCACGCGTTGTCGATACACCTCGGTAGACGTGCCATGCAGGTAGCTAAGTTTAGTGATCGCATGACGAATAGCGTCATCATAAGCCCCTTCAGTGATTTCACCACCATGCAAATGAATCACAGGTATACGCAAAATCATTGCCGTTTGCGCTGCAGCTAACGCTTCAAATCTGTCTCCAAGGATCACCAATACTTCCGGCGCAAGCCTTGCTAGTGCATCGGCAAAACCTAACACGCCAAGACCCATGCTTTTAGCCGTGCCCACCGCAGAATCAGATGAGAGTAAGATTTCGATTTTTTCATCTATCTGAAAACCATCTAACTCAATTTGCTTAAAGGTTTCACCGAATTCGGGAGACAAATGCATGCCAGAAACTAGCAATTGAAGCTGAAGAGTTGGATCTGATTGTATGTCTTTTAGAAGCCAAAAGAGCAGACCATACTCTGCTCTTGTGCCAGTAAAAACGGCAACTTTTGTTTTGTTCTCGCTCATTTCCATCACCTATATGCCAACAGGTGTGCTAGGTAGGTTAATTAAATGCGCCTCTATAAACTCCGAATAGGTCAGATCCCCTCGAAAGGCTTTTTCGAACATAGGTAATCGGTGCATTAACTTCCAGATTGGGCGAGTCATCACTCCCGCGGCATTGGTCTGTTCTAGAAGTTCATTACGCTGCTGTGCATCTGAGCAGATAATAGCATTGAGCCAGTAGTTCGATTGTGCGTATTCGGGTTCAACCACAAACTTAACGTCACTCACAGCGAAAAACGCTTGATATTGATTTGCAAGTTCACGCTTCTGCAATAGATATTGTTCAAGCATTTCCATCTGTGCGCAGCCGAGCGCAGCATTAAGATTAGGCATGCGATAATTAAACCCAGGCTCATCATGGAAGAACTCATAGGGGTGTGGCACTTTCGCTGTAGTAGTCACATGTTTAGTATGCTTCCCTGATTCAGCAGTGCAACACAACACCATGCCACCGCCACCGGTAGTAATAATTTTATTGCCATTAAAGCTAACTGCACCAAACTCACCAATAGTGCCAGTGTGCTTACCCTTGTAGAAAGAGCCGAGACTTTCCGCAGCATCTTCCACTAAAACAAGTTGCCACTTAAGACATACCACCACTAATTCGTCCAACTCGACTGGATGACCAAAGGTATGCATCGGCACTACAGCTTTAATCCGTTGGCCCGTTTGTTTGTGAACGCAACCACGCTCTGTCAGCTCTGCATTTTCAACTAAATAGTTTTCAACCGCTTTCGGGCACAAGCCCAAACTCACCGGAGAAACATCAACAAAAATTGGTTCAGCACCCATATGATACAAAGCATTGCAGGTCGCGACGAAAGTGAGTGCTTGAGTAATAACTAAATCGCCCCGCTCAACGCCCGCCATATACAGCGCGGCATGCAGCGCGGCAGTACCATTCACGGTTGCAACAGCGCGCTTGCTACCAGTAAAGGTTTCCATCTTACGTTCAAACTGATCAACAAACTTGCCTACACTCGAGACAAAGGTACTATCAATAGTTTCCATCACGTACGCTTTCTCATTACCCACAAATGTAGGAGCATGCAGCGTAATAAAATCTTGGGTTTTATATTGGTCTCGAACAAACTCAACCAGCAATTTGGGATTCATTTTACAACCTTACATCTTGCTATCAAGGTATTTACCAGTTTCTTTATGGCCGAAATCGGGGATCATAGTAAAGAAAAGCTCAACAATCTGTTCCTTGGTCCATGATCGTTGCTCTTTCATTTTCGCAATCTGCTCTTCAAAAAAGTTCAATAATTCCAGTTGATAAAGAGGCTCATTTTTGATGATGCCAAGATTCTCAAAGCGTGCCATATCGAGCACTTCTTTATCGGTAAAAAACTCTTCAAAGTCTTTTTCGCCAGTAGTGTCACTTCCGGTAAAGAGACACGGCCATTTGCCTTCGGCGGGCAGTGTTTTGGCCAGTTCACGCGCTTCGTCTTCATTTGCACAAAGATGAGGCTCATAGCCACGCTGTTTAAGGTACTTCACCGCAATATCAGCGAAAGTAATCAGATGTAGCGCTTCGCTGAGTTTTGGGAAAAAAATGTCGCGATTGTCACCGAAAATACATGACATTAAACAAAGCTCCCCCGACTCTTGAGGGGTAACAAAGTAGCGTTTGATATCATTTGGAGCGACAATCGGTTGATTTTTCTGGATGCGCTGATTAAAGCCATGCAACAAAGAACCATCGGAAAACGCGACATTTGCAAAACGTGCAGTCGAAATGGAGATTTGTTCACTTTTACGCATTAAAAACATTTCCATAATGCGTTTGGAGGCACCCATCATATTGACTGGATTCGCAGCTTTATCGGTTGAAACACAGAAGTATTTCTTTACACCAGAATCAATTGACTGCTGTATGGTTTTATCGGTATTGAACACATTGACATCAATCATACGCATTAAAGTAAACGGATCTTTCTCACTGCGAACGTGCTTAAGTGCAGAAAGATTCAGAACATAATCATACTGACCATCCGCTTTGATAAATGCGTCATACTCAATCGAACCAATATCCAAAGCAAACGTTTGAAAATCCCCATCGATATAACCAAACGAACTGCGAATATCACGGACCAATTCCACCATGTTGTTTTCGCTAATATCCACAATGTGAAGTTTCAGCGGGTTACGCTTAAAAATTTCCTTAGTTACCGCTTGACCAATTGACCCTGCGCCACCTAAAACAAGGAATTTAGATTCTGATACAATACGCTGTAACTCTTCGTTATGAACACTAATATCTGTTGAAAATAACTCTTTTTGACGTCCAATTAATGGCAATATATTGCTCATAAACCTCAATTCCTAAAAATTTTATTGAATTTTTTATTTTTCATCTCAGCTATTGGCAACTACCTGAGACGTATTCCATTCAATTTGAGACAGTCAAAATTAGCTATCTCATTGTAATTGTTTGATTAGAAAATTTTTGCTAAAACCGTCCCAATAGGCCCTTAGAAGGTGCTAGAGTCTAGAGCCTTGCTTCGCAACTGCTAGAACGCCACTACGTGGCTCTAGAATCTAAAAGCTGGATTTCCGCTGTCGCGAGAATGACAGATAACAGAAAGATTCTAGATTCTACTCTTTTCTCATAAAATGCCTTACCAGTACCAACATTACACCCAGCATGCCACCGAGCATAGTTCCTAGCACGCATATTAACGCACGCTTAGGTTTGGCCTTTTCTTCTGGTGCTAATGCGGGATCAATGGTTTTAAACACATACTCATCGCGCACTTCGGCAAACATAATGGTTTTAGCTTGTTCTTCCACCAACTTATAAAGAATCGCTTTAATATCGGCGACATTGGTTAGGGCAATTTGCTTATTTAAAAACTCACTGCTGCGATTGGCTTCAGCTACATCGCGCTCTTTCATCACTTTATTAATATCTTCAATTAACCAAGTAACCCATTGCTCTGCCACCGTTGGGGATAAATGCTCAACAGAAATAGTTACCATGCCTGATTCTTTATCTTTATTGACAGCGATGATTTTACTAAAAACCTTATAAGCCTCTTGCATCGATGGCTCAGGTTTTAAAGGCGCGTCGACTTCTCGTGACCAAGTATTCGTCTCAGCTATGTATATATCCTCATCGTAGAGAACTTTATCTTGCTCTCGATCCCATTTTTTGGCGGCCATTAAATCGGCAAGGATATTGTGTTTTTGGATAAAATCACTGGTAAATTGGCGAGATTTTAATACCTCAATGGCAAGCTGGGTTTTATCAGTACCACCTTTTCCGCCGAGATTAACTCCTGCAAGGCTAGCTAAACCACCAAACTGCGAGGCCAATGCACTTAAGCCACCGCCCTGTTCTTCAGCCGCAGGCGCTAATAATGCTTCGGACTTATAGATATTAGGTTGCAGTATGGCAAACACTACAGAGCCAATGGCAAAAACTGCAGTAATTGCAATAACTAACCATTTGCCTTGCCAGATGACCGCAAAAAGCTCACGAAGATCGATTTCGTCATCTTGCACAGCCGACGGAAACTTAGCATCTTGTATATATTTGTTTATTTCATTAGACATTTAAAACTTATCTCGTTGTTTTAGTTCTCGTAGACGGTTGACGGCTTACCGTTGACGGTTGACAGAACGCTTCGCTTACAGATAACGGTAAAAGCAAAGCTAAGAACGTTGACGGAACACTCCGCTCACAGATAACGGTAAAAGCAACAAAGAATTTGTTTTCCGTAAAGGGCGAAGCCCGTTCCGTTATCCGTAAGTCACGTAGTGACGTTCCGTTATCTTAGTAACATCCGTTAGTCACGTAGTGACGTTCTGTAGCCGCAAAGCGGCGTGCGCTTATTTATTTTCTGAATTTCGACCTTTAATCGATTTGATTAACCCAGCTAGCATAGCGGATAATCTTTCAGTTTTTATTAGTAATTCATCAACATAATTTGGTTCTAAATAACCAATATCTTTACCAATCATGGCTTGCGTAATCAATTCCGCAAGCGAAGCTTTAGCAATATATAAAAACTGTATTTGCTCTTTAGCGCCATAACGTTCCATTCCCTCAGCAATATTTGACGGAACAGAAAGGCCAGACCGAGTAATTTGATCTCTGAAGCCCCAATCTCGGAGGTCTTTTGTTGCTATATAAATAGAAGATGATAATTCGTAACTAAGTTGCCAGACTTCTAGCTTTTGAAACTTCATATCCTCTCCTTGGAAAAATTTGAAACCAATCACGGTTGACGGAACCGGAAACGTTGACTGTTGACAGAACGCTTCGCTTACAGATAACGGTATAAGCAACAAGAAATTCGCTTACCGTAAGGGCGCAGCCCATTCCGTTATCCGTGAGTCACGTAGTGACGTTCTGTAGTCGCAACGCGGCGTTCCTAGCTCCTTAGTTCTACAGCCCTGAGATTACAGACACTGCTACAGCTGTGTTGTAGATAATGCCAGTGACTTGGCTCCAAAGCGTTAAGTTATCTTTGTATTCAGTATCTAGTGGTACAACTATGGTATCGCCTGGTTCCATGGCACTACCGCCATTAAACCAAAAAGATGATTCTGGCAGTTGGACTGAACCATCCGCTTTTAGAACATATGAGCGAGATTCATCGGCACGTTTACGGGCGCCGCCTGATAAAGCCAGATATTGATCGAAAGTCATACCTTGCTTATATCTGTGTGTACTTGGGTGCTGTACTTGGCCCATGACAGAAATCGTTTGATTGGTCGGTGGAATGTACAAGGCATCGGCATCCTCAAGCATAAGGTTTGCGCTATCAATCCCTAATTCTATGGCATTAATATCAACAACTAATCGACCCACCGTTTTGACATTCTCGAGCTCATTGAGCATTTGATTTGCATCGTTATAACCAATAGTTGGGGTATCTTTGGTCAGCGCTTTCGCAGCTATCTCTCGGCGCAATTCATCTGCGAGTTTTGATAACTCAAGCTGCTCCTTATCTTTTACTGATTTACGTAAAAATACCGCACTGCGTGGCGCTGCATCACTCGTTAATCCGCCTGCACGAGCAAGAACATCCTTTAAGCTTTCACCACGTTGGATACTGTAAGTACCGGGGAACTTCACTTCCCCTTTAATGGTGACCCAACGATTCTCCTGCCAATCTGGAAGGGTACGAACAGTTAGAATATCGCGGCTTTGTAGCTTAATATTTGCAGCAGGATCATTTTGCATTACCTGGTCTAAACTTAGCTGAACATGCTCAATAGACACCCCATTTTGCTCAGAAACATTTTGACGAGTTAATTCTGCCGCAAGTGTATAAGCACCTTCCTCTAATCCACCCGCCGCGATTAGTAACTCTTTAACATCAGCATTGATGGTAATTGGGTATTGCCCAGGAAAACGCACGTTACCATTAATGTTAACTAACTTAGCAGCATCACCAAAACGACTTTGCTCTCTCAGCTTCTGAATTATTGGTTTTAGTAACGCTTCGCGGTCTGCATAATCAAACACAATAATTGAATCACGCGGATTTAATTGAGGATTGTAGTGTGATTTAGGCTCACCTATTGCTCGTCCGAGGGCAATACGCTCAACTTGAATATCGCCACGTTGGTTAATTTCACGAACAAGTAACGCGTAATCCAAATCAGCAGAGATGGTGAGGTCACCCCAAATTGAAGGGAGTAAATCAGCAACCGTTAAACCTTTAGTCCATTGATATTTACCAGGACGAACCACAGCACCAGCGACAGTAATCGCATTATCGATACGGCTTGAGGCTGATCTGACATTTAGGAGATCACCATTTTTAACTAAGGTGTTTAAACCAACATTTTCGGTTAAATCCACACTGATTACGGTTTTAACTGATTCATTACTGAAGCGTTCTACCGTACTCGCTTTAGGATAAGCTCCAGGGTTTAAGCCACTCGCCATGCGAATAACATCCGCCATTGTTTCATTATTTTTAAGCTCATAGATTGCAGGACGACGTACTTCACCCATCACACTCACTGAACCACCTGAAGATGGAATGAACACGACATCACCAGATTGTAAACGAATATCCCCAGAGGCATCCCCGCGAAGAAGAAGATCATATAAGTCTAAGTGGCCTACCGTTTTACCAGCACGCTTAATTTGAATGTTGCGTAAACTACCAATTTGGTTAACGCCACCAGAGATGAATAAGGCTTGAGTAATAGTCGATAAACTTGAAACAGTGTAAGAACCTGGTTGGAAGGCATCACCAGCAACAAAAATGCGGATTGAGCGTAATTCGCCCATAGTGATACTTGATTCTATACCAATCATGCTTTGGCTAATTTTTTGCTGTAATAATTCACGCACTTCAGCAAAACTCAACCCTACAAGGGATATCGGCCCTAAATTAGGAAACTGGATTGCGCCATCACGGCCTACGGTTAGTGTGTACTGGTTGTTTTCTTTACCAAACAACTGAACATTTAAACTATCACCAGGACCAATCATGTACTCAGCGGGCACAGGCACATCACTTACAGGTGCGAAAGTACTCGGCGAGCCTGCAAACAGATCATAGCCAAAACGCTTAAGTTGATTTTCTTTATTGTCTTCAATCGCCTCAACTTTTGCTTCTGACTTCGTCGCCTGATTTAGCTGATCACTTTCAGATTGGTCAACCACGTCATTTTTCGTAGCGCGAGGGGTAACTACAGTAGGATTCTCAACAACTGTAGCTGTAGCATCGGCTCCGGTTATCATTGAAGGATCAACACCATATTGGCGAGCTAATCTTTCTTGCTCAGACTTAGGTAATGCTTTGAACTGCTCAATCATCTGCGGAGATGGCGTAATGGCATTAGCCTGCGCGCCCATCAAAATCGCGGC
>Ga0075011_10002169_pt1 | contig 10653 bp, 9 predicted proteins | sample TARM_MetaG_T_14_FD_72354 | JGI IMG/M metagenome (GOLD analysis project Ga0075011, IMG submission 72354) | Freshwater microbial communities from Pennsylvania, USA, analyzing microbe dynamics in response to fracking - TARM_MetaG_T_14 | ecosystem: Environmental > Aquatic > Freshwater > River...
GGGCAGGCTTAAGCCTGCCCAGGAACATGAAGAGACGTGCAATCTTGATCGTCGCGAAATCTTGCCCGTTTACTATATCGGAGGATCTCGCGATGAGACAGACCCACAGAGTCGAGATAACAAAAGCTTGTCGCTCTTCGAGATCCACACGGCCTTGCGGCGACCGCGCAGCCAGTTGTCGAGGATGATGCCGGCCGACTGGCGGCCCTTACCCGCGCCGGTGCCGTCGCCGAGCATGAAGCCACGGCGGAAGCGGACGGCGCCTTCGGCACCCTCGGGGGCAGCGGATACGAGGTCGAAGGTCTCGTCCATGGCCCACGATCCGGCGAGGAACTCGTCATGCGCTTCGCCAGCATAGATGATGGTTTCAAGCTGGGCGTCGGAGAGCAGACCGTCGGCGACGATGTTGGCCGGGAGCATCGGCCGATAGCTCGGCTTGGGGGGCGCGACGCTCGCCATCGCCGCCGACTGCACCAGCTTGGTCGGGTGCGGCTGCGCGCCGGGGATGCGGATCGACTGGAGTGCATATTCTTCATAGATCGCGTCGGTCAGGCGAGCGCCCTCCGGCGGCGTCCAGTCCACGGTCTCATAGTCGAGTTCGACGCCCTCGGGCTCGATCGAGGTGAGTCGTGCCGGGCGCGCGGCTGCGGCGCGCGCGAGGTATCCGCGCACGGTGCGAGGAGCCTGCCGACCCGTGAGGGCGACGGCCCCCGGCCGAGCGACGGCGAGACGTGCCGGTATCTGCGCCTCGATCCAGCCGAGCAGCGTGGCGACGTCGGGCGCGATCCCCGCCGATGCCGGAAACACGGCCGGATCGGCGGCGGGGCGCTTGTCGAAAACGACGAGCCGGGTGTCGATGGTCGTGCCGTGCCTAGCATAGACCGATCCATCGATCGCCGCGGTGAAGGTGATCGTGCCGCGCTCCTGCAGCCGGACGAAGGCATCGCGCCACTCGGCACGGTCCGGGCCGAAATTGGCGCCGGTGATCGCGACCAAGCGCCCGCCGTCCACGAGCCGGGCCAGTGCCGAGGCAATATGACGATAGGCGGCGTCGGCGACACGACCGGAGACGTTCGCCAGCACGGAGAAAGGCGGGTTCATCAGCACGACACTGGGCATCGCGGTCGGTGCAAGGTAATCGTCGATCTGGGCCGCGTCGAAGCGTGTGACGGTGACGGCCGGAAAGAGAGAGGCGAGCAGATCGGCGCGGGCGTCGGCTAGCTCGTTGAGGAGAAGTGCGCCGCCGCTGATCTCGGCGAGAATGGCGAGCAGGCCCGTGCCGGCCGAGGGCTCCAGCACGATGTCGGTCGGCGTGATCGCCGCCGCCGTCATCGCCGCGAGGCCGAGCGGCGCCGGCGTCGAGAATTGCTGCATCGCCTGGCTTTCCTCCGAGCGGCGGGTGTGCGTCGGCAGCAGACCGGCGATCTTCGACACGGCGGCAAGCCGTGCAGCCGGAGACGCGGCTTTGCGGAAAAGCGGCTTTCCGTATTTGCGGAAGAAGAGGACGGTCGCGGCCTCGCAGGCGTCGTAGGCGGCTTTCCAGTCCCAGGCGCCGGAGGTGTCGGAGGCGTCGAACGCGGCCTCCATCGCGGCGCGCAGGATCGGGGCGTCGACGCGCTCGCCTCGTTCGAGAGCCCCAAGCAGATGATGGGCCGCCGCGAGGATGGCAGGCGCAGCGGGCGCGACCGGAGTGGTCACGGGCAGGATGGCGTTCATGATGGAGGCTTTCAGGAGAGCGGGAACGGGAAAGCCCGGCCGGCGCTCTCTCTCGACCGCCCGGACTCAACCCGTCCCGGCACTCCTCTCCCTCTCAAGGCGCTGCCGTGGCTGGCATGAGAAAAGCGCCCGGCCGCAGGCGGGGCGCTTTTCGAGTCAGCCGAAACGGCGGCCGGATTCCGTGAAGGTGTATTCGTTGGCGGCGATCGCCTCGTCCACGGCCTCGTCCGAGGTCTGGCCCTCATATTCTTGTTCGAGCTGCCGGTAGAGCCACCGGGCGAGATCGCGCAGCGCCTCGATCACGCTGTCTTCTGCATCGACTGTCATGTCCTGATAGGTTGGGCTGTCGCGCTCGACGGAGATCGCCATGCAATACTCATGGTAGTAGCGGTCGCGATGCGTGACGGTAGCGTGGAGCTGGTAGAAGTTTCGGCGCTGGATCGCCTGTAAGGCATCGGCGATCCAGTGCAGTTCACTGTCCTTCGGCGCATGGTCGCGGATCTTCTGCGGCGCCCCTTTTGCATGGCGATACCACCCCTCGAAGCAGGCGCCGTCGCCCTGACTCCAAAAGCCTGAAAACCAGATGCAGGGCTTTTGTCGAGTGCCGCCGCCGTAAAGCCGAACCGGCACGGTCTTGAGGTCGATACCGAGGATCGAGCAGATGCGCTCGAAATCGTCATAGACGAACTCGAACCAGTCATGGTCGAAGCCGACCTGCCGATACCAGGCGCGGGCCTTGTCTTTCGCCGCGTCGGAGAGTTCCTCAAGGCGATAGACGGTGGTTTCGATGATTTCAGGCATCGGGATCACCTCCGTCGAGCACGTCGGCGAGCCAGCCATTGGTATAGGTCCAGGCCACCGTTTCGCCGGTGGCGAGGTCGAGAACGTGCGCGCCGCCCCCGAAAGCGTTGACGCGCGGGCGCGAGCAGGTGTCGGCATATTGAAAGCCCCACCGCCCGGTGAGGCCGAACTCTTTGGCGCAGAGCTTCACGAACTGGATCAGGCGTTCGGGATCGCCGGTCTCGTCGTCGTGCATCCAGAGCTGGGTGCCGCCATGCTCGGGCTGGATGGAGAGAAGGAAGCCGTCGGACGGCGGCTCCTCCGAGGCGCCTTCCTCGGACAGCTTGTTGTAGAGGTCGAGCGCGCGAGCGGCGTTCTCGGGCGTGCCGACATCGAGAAGGCATGAGAAATGGGTGAAGAAATTGGCCATATCGGGCTCCTGAAACGACAAAACCCGGCGCGAGGCCGGGCATTGGTGAGTGCGGATTGAGAAGGAAGCGCGGGACAGCCGGAGCCGCCCCGCGCCAGGTCAGGTCATTCGGCCGCGATCGACGCCAGTTCGTCGCCTTCGTCGGCCGGGGCGTCGTCCTCATCATCGGCGAGGAAATCCGGCAGCGCGGCGGCGTCGCCGGTGTCGCTCTCGGTCGAAGCCTCCCCGGTCTGGTCATCGGCGAGATCGGCGAGACGGAGCGGCTCGGGGAGCCAGCCGCTGTCGGCGAGGAGCCGCTCGGCTTCACGCGCCATGTCGCCTTTCTTCAGGTGCCCGATGAGCTGGGCAGCCCGTTCACCGGCGCCTTCGCGGACGGCTTCGAGGATGCGCGGCTTGCTGACGCGGTTGAGGTAGTTGCCGAAGGTCGGCCGCCAGCCCGCGTCGACCATGTCGAGCCCGGTCGCACGCGCGAGCCGGTCGGCCTGAGCGAAACGAACCTGCAGCCCATGCTCGCTGACGCCGCTGCCACTGTGCGGGTTCGGCCGTTCATAGAGGGCGTTCACCCCGTAGCTCACGCAATGCGCCAGTAGCGTCATGCGGCTGGTATCGTCGAGCTGGTCGAGCCAGTTCCACAATGCTTCCTCGTCTGTCGGGATATCCTGCTTCCATGCCTCCTGCCGCTCGGTGACAGTCTTCGCGGGCACGCTGTCCTTCAGATCCTCGGCCTGGATGGGGAAGAAGATCTCGCGGACGTTGGCGTGCAGGCATCCGGTCGTCCCGCCGTGCAGGAAGGTGTCGGTCACGAGCTTGTGGAGTAGCATCGTCATGGCGACATGGGGATGCTGGGCCACCGCGTCCCGCAGCGCGAGGGTGCGGTGCGCGGTCAGTTCGATGATGAGACGCTCGGGCAACGGCTTGATGGCGTCGTCTTCCTCGTCGTCGGGCTCGACAGGCTGGCCGCCGATGGTGATGACGGCGCGCTGGACGGCAAGCGCTTCCGGCTCGGCGCTGGTGATGCCATCCACCTCCGGCCCCTCGCTCGCTTCGGGTTCGATCGGAAGCTCATCGTCGGGACGGACATAGCCGCGGTCGATGGTGAGGGCGCCACCGGCGTCGATGCTGACGAAGACACCACCGATGGCGATGTCGGCGGGATCGTAGCGAACCGGCCGATCGTCGAAGGCTTCGAGCGCCCGTTCGAGTTCGCCGAGTCGCGCGTCGATCTCGTCGGGCAGCTCGTCGCAGTCCTCATATTCGGCTTCGAGCCTGGCGTATTCCTCGTGGAGCGCGTCGGCCGTCACCTGCTCCTCGTCGGTCAGATCGAGCGCCACGCCGGGCAGCTCGCGCAGGCCACGGGTCGCGCCATAAGGCAGCGTCAACGCCACTTCGACCCATTTCCAGCCTTCGGCCGCGACCTCCTCGGCCACAGCCTTCAGCTTGTCGGCGACCAGGCCGTCGAGCAGCACCGGGTCTTGCAGCCAGCCGCCATCGTCATGCTCGAACAGGTCGCGCATGATGTAGCCGCCGGCCTTCTCATAGGCGTCGATGCCGACGAACACGGCCCGCTTGTCGGAGGCGCGCACCGTGCCCTCGGTCAAGAGGCCCTTGATCTGCCAGGATTGCGAGCGTCCAAGTGTGCGAGCGGCCTCCCAGACCTTCTCCTGGCGGTCATGATCGTCCGACACGGCGAAGGCCATGAGCTGCTCCAGCGTCATGCCGTCCTCGGCATAGGCGTCGAGCAGCTTCGGCGAGACCGAGGCGAGCTTGAGCCGCTGCTTCACGATTTGCACCGGCACGAAATGGGCGGCGGCGATGTCCTCCTCGGGCATCCCCTTGGCCCGCATGTCCTGAAAGGCGCGGAACTGATCGAGAGGATGCAGCGCCTCGCGGTCGGCGTTCTCGGCGTAGGAGATTTCCTCGGCGAGAATCACATCGTCGCGCTCGCGGACGACGCAGGGCACCGGCGCGGTCTTGGCGAGACGCTTCTGCTTGACCAGCAGTTCCAGCGCCCGGAAGCGGCGGCCTCCGGCGGGCACCTCGAACATGCCGGTCTCGTTGCCCTCGGCATCGAGCACCGGCAGGACACTGAGGCTCTGAATGAGGCCGCGACGGGCGATCGAGGCCGCCAGGTTCTCGATCGAGACGCCGGCCTTCACGCGCCGGACGTTCGACTGGCTGAGCATGAGCTTGTTGAGGGGGATGTCGCGCGAGGACGACAGGGCGATCTTCTGAACGGCAGTAGCCATCGGGATTTACTCCGCGACGGGCGGCCGGGAGACTCTCTCTCGACCTCCAACCCGTCACGGAAGTCCGGCCCTCCTCTTCCTCTCTGGGACGCCGACCGCAGGCACGGCACCCGCGCGGAACCGCACGCCCACCTTGCCCGTGCGCGCCAGTGGAAATTGGTATTCTGGCTGCCTCGTCTGATCGGGCTCAGCGAATTGAATCGTATCGCCGGCGATTGTCATGAATGGTTGCGATGTTTGCGCGCGCCCATTGCGCCAGATGCCGTACAGGCTCCGACAGCGAGTGCCCCAGCGCGGTCAGCGCATATTCCACCTGCGGGGGCGTGGTGGGGCAGACCGTGCGCTCGACCATGCCGTCCCGTTCAAGCGTCTTCAGGGTTCGCGTCAGCATTTGTTGCGAGATGCCGCCGACCTGGCGCTTCAGTTCGTTGAAGCGCCGTGGCTGGTCGCGAAGCGCCACCACCACCTGCATCGTCCATTTGTCTCCCACACGGCTGAGAACTTCGCTGACCTGGTGGCAGTCGGGGGAATTGCTGGGCGACGAAGGCATATCCATCTGACCTGGCCCCAAAAATATGCGTTCTTGGCGTGTGAGAAGTAGTCATCTAATTGGTGGTGGTCAATATTTGTGACCATATTGGCCCGGAGACGGGCTTCAGAACACGCCACTAAGGAGACCTGCATGATCCTCTATTACGCTCCCGGCGCTTGCAGCCAGGCCAGCCACATCGCGCTGGTCGAGGCAGGGTTGCCTTACAAGCTCGTCCGCGTCGGTCGGGACAAGCAGACCGAAGACGGTCGTGACTTCTGGACGATCAATCCGAAGGGCTACACGCCCGCGCTCGAACTCGACGATGGAACGATCCTGACCGAAAACCTCGTCATTCTCGCCTATATCGCCCAGTTGACTGGCAAGCTACTGCCGGAGGACGGCCTCGTCCGCTGGCGCGCGCTGGAAGCGACGGAGTTCATGACGACCGAGATCCACGTCAACTTCAGGCCCTTCTTCTTCAACGCGCCGCAGCCGGAGAAGGACAAGGCGCGGCAGATGCTGGACAGACGCTTCGCGACGATCGCTGGACAACTTGACGACAAGCCATTTCTCGTGAGCGATCGGATGACGATCTCCGACCCTTATCTGTTCGTGATGCTGTCGTGGGCGGCCATGTTCGGGATCGACGTGCCGGAGCGGCTCAGCCACTATCTTGCGCGGATGAGGACGGAGCCTTCTGTCGCCAAGGCGCTCGCTGAGGAGGGACTCGCTGCCACCTGAAAGCTGAGCCAATCGCAGCTTCATCCGCGATGGCTGGTGTTCGGGAGTCGATCGTCCGCTACGTGCGGGGCAATCCCGTTGCTGATGCTGATGCTGATGCTTTGCTACCGGGCCATAATAAAAAAACGCGGCCCTCGCACTTGTGGAGGACCGCGCCGTGGAAAATCGGAAACGAAGAGTAAAGACGCAAAGCCGGAGATACGGAAAATCGCGTGCCCGGCTTTGCGGAAGTCAGGCGGCCCGATCCATGAGCTTCTTGGCCTTGGCCTCCATATCGAGGCGGGCATCCTGATGGGGCTTGTCCCGCGCGACGGCGGTGATGCCCTGCACGAAATCGAAGACGCTCTCGGGCGGACGGCCTTCCTCGGCCAGAACGGTGTCGATGATCTTGCCGGTCTCGGCCTTGGAGAAGCCACGACGGCGCAGGAACTCGGAGCGATCCTCGTCGGTGCGCGCCACGATCCGCTCACGCGCAGCCCTGATGCCGTTGAGGAACGGCTGCGGCGAGGAATCCGCGAGGTTCAGCAGGGCCGGCGCCGCCTCATGGGCGAAGCGGGAGGCGGCATATTTGGAGTGGCGGATGGTGATCTCCTCGAAATTCTCGACGCCCCACAAAATGCGATTCTGGCAGACCGCGCGGAGATAGAAGGAGGCAATGCCGAGCGTCTTTGCCCCGACCTCGCTGTTCCAGGCATAAAAGCCACGGAAAAACAGGTCAGGCGAGCCATCGGGCAGGCGTCCGGCCTCGATGGGATTAAGATCGTCGACGAGAAAGACGAACACGTCGCGGTCGGAGGCATAGAGGGTGGTCGTGTCCTTGGAGACATCGACGCGGGGGTTGTAGATGCCGGTCGACCAGTCGAGTACGCCCGGCACCTTCCAACGGGTATCGCCGGTGCCATTGCCGGCGATGCGCTGGATGGCCTCGATCAGCTCATAGTCATGGATACGGCCATAATCGGGGCCGGTGACGGCGCGCAACTCGACGCGGCCTTCCTCGATTTCGAAGGTCTTGATCTGCTCGGCCCGATGCGAGGTCAGGCCATATTGCAGGTTGATGCCGGCGAGCGCGGCGGGAAGCTGGCGCAGATAGGCGGCCGGGGCGCCGACCAGGCTGGCGAGCTGCCCGAAGCTCCAGTGCGTCGGCGCGATCGGGGCCGCCGCGCCGGGTAGGATCAAGGAGAGGCGTTCGGGGTCGGAGCGACTCGCCTCGACGTGGATCAGGGCGCTTTCCACCGTGCGGGTCCGGCTCCGCTCGGAGCGTTCGCGCACGGTGCGGCCCAGATCGGTGAGCGAGAGAAAGCGTTCGTCGTCGGGGCGTGAGAACCATTCCGACGACACGCGGCCGACACGGTCGCCACGGCTCACATCCACCTTATAGCCATTGCTCGCGTCGTGGCGGGCATCGAGAACCTGGATAGTCATGGGACGAAACTCCATGACGGGCGCCGGAGAACTCTTCTCCAGCCCTCATCCCGTCACGGAAACCCGGCCCTCCTCTCCCTCTAAAGGGGGCGTTGCGGGGTCTCCCCGCAGAAGAGGGTGTGCCGGCAACAAAGTGCCGGCCAGGGGGAAGGCTTCCCCCCACCATATCAAGTTGGAAGAGGCTCATCCCTCACGTCAGATTCCCCCTGCCGTCAGCATCGCGGCGATGTCGGCAATCGGCCGGAACAGGACCAACGGATCGTCCTTCGAGGGGATAAAGCCTCGTCGCTGCCAGAACCTGGCAGCGTCTTGATCGACGGCGTTGACCATCAGCGCCCGTCCGCCGATCAGGCGGGCAGCTTGTACACAACGCTCAAGGGCATGTTTCATCAGGCCGGTGCCGATGCCCTGTCCGGCCCAGGCCGTATCCGTGGCGAGCTGCCCGAGCAGCAGACAGGGAACGGGATTGGGCGGCTGGCCCGTGCGGATCGAGCGAGGCAGGATCGAAGGGACCACCCCCGTCGGTGCGAGCCCGTAATATCCGACGACGCGCCCCGCTTCATGGACAACGACGACCGCGGTGAAGCCCTTTTCCTGATTGGAGAGGGCGCGCGCTTTCAGCCAATGATCGAGTGTCGGCTTGCCGCAGGAGAATTCGGAAACATCATGGGCGGCAGTCAGCGGTTCAGGCGCCGATAGAGCCACGGCTCACCGCTTCGCGACGTAGCCGGGCTCCCACGGAGCAGGCCGCTTGAGCACTTCCATCATTTCGGGAACGATGGTGGGCGGACGGGACAGGATTTCCATGAAGTCCGCGAAGCCCTCCGGGCTCATACGGATCAGCCCCTGCTCCATGACGACTTCCTCGGCGGCACGCACGGCGGCATCCCGCACGAAATCCGTGCGAGAACGGCCGCGCAGGCTGGCGGCGCGATCGATCATCGCGACATCCGCCTCGGGCAGCCGCATCGAGATCGGGTATTCCTTGCGTTCGACGGTGGCAGCCATGACCATTCTCCCTGGCCGAAATATAGCGGCTTGTAGCGCCAAACGCAATACGCTATTGTCAGCTTCATCCGCAGCCTGACCTGTCTTGACGAAAGACGCTAAAAAGGGATGGCTGTCGAGGAGGTCACATGGAGCAGGTTTCGCGGCATTTTCGCAGGTCATTTCACGACGCCAGCGTATCCTATTCGTCGCTGGCGCACGCTACGCTGCGCGCAACCGCTCCGTTCTCCGCCGAATATCCGCCTTTGATTTCCGTTGCCTATACTTGGATTCACGACAATCGTGAAAGCCATCAACTTGCAACCGACATCAAACGGCGCAACGATGGATCACGGCAAACGCCCAAAGCAGAGGAGTTCGCTTCGGCTCGTAGAGCCGGAACTGACTCTCGTGCGTCGCGGCGATGGTCCCGACCCGCGCCTGGTCGAGTTGGCTCGCCTGCTCGCCCGTCGTGCCGCGCGAGAGGTTTTCGAGGAGCAGACGAAGGGACGCCGCACGACGCGCTCCTGATGTCTCAGGAGAGTGCGTTGTGAAGGTCGCGATCTATGCCCGCTATTCGTCCGATAACCAGCGCGACGCTTCGATCGCCGACCAGCTTCGTATCTGCCGGCTCCACGCCGAGAAGCAGGGCTGGCAGGTGGTCGAGGAATATACCGACCACGCCATTTCCGGTGCTTCGCTCCTGCGCCCCGGCATCCAGGCTCTGATTTCCGATGCGACGCGCGGCCGCTTCCGCTATGTGCTGGCTGAAGCGATGGATCGCCTTTCGCGCGATCAGGAAGACATCGCCGGCCTTTACAAGCGTATGGCCTATTCGGACGTGAAACTCGTCACGCTCTCCGAGGGCGAGGTCACGCATCTGCATGTCGGCCTCAAGGGCACGATGAATGCCCTGTTCCTGAAGGATCTAGCCGACAAGACCCGCCGCGGTCTGCGGGGCCGAGTCGAGCTTGGCAAGTCCGGCGGCGGCAATGCCTATGGCTATGATGTGGTGAAGAAGTTCGACGCGAGCGGCGAGCCGGTGCGCGGCGATCGGACCATCAACGAGTTCCAAGCCGAGGTCGTTCGCCGCATCTGCCGCGACTATGCCGCCGGCAAGTCGGCCAAGCGGATCGCCTTCGAGCTGAACAAGGAAGGCATCCCCGCGCCCGGTGGCGGCGAATGGGGCTTCAGCACCATCAACGGCAACCCGAAGCGGGGCAACGGCATCCTCAACAACGAGATGTATCTCGGCAAGCTGGTCTGGAACCGGCAGCGCTTCATCAAAGACCCGGACACCGGCCGGCGCCAAGCGCGGATGAACCCCGAGACGGAATGGATCGTGCAGGAGGTGCCGGAGCTACGCATCCTCCACGACGATCTGTGGCAGGCGGTCAAGGATCGCCAGCGGGCCGTCAAGCGGAACCCGAGTGAGGACGGCGACGCCGAGAACCATTTCCGCGAACGCCGGCGGCCCAAATACCTCTTCTCGGGGCTGACCAAGTGCGCCTGCTGTGGCGGCGGTTATTCAATGATCTCGGCCGATCTGGTCGGCTGCTCGACCGCGCGCAACAAGGGCACCTGCGACAATCGGAAGAACATCCGACGCGATCAGCTCGAAGCGCGCGTCCTCAATGCGCTACGTCATCACCTAATGGACCCCGCGCTGTTCAAGGAGTTCTGCGAGGAATTCACCCGCGAGATGAACCGGCTCCGCATGGAAGGCCGGGCGTCGATCGACGCCCGGCCTTCCATGCGGAGCCGGTTCATCTCGCGGGTGAATTCCTCGCAGAACT
>Ga0075011_10002170_pt1 | contig 10652 bp, 9 predicted proteins | sample TARM_MetaG_T_14_FD_72354 | JGI IMG/M metagenome (GOLD analysis project Ga0075011, IMG submission 72354) | Freshwater microbial communities from Pennsylvania, USA, analyzing microbe dynamics in response to fracking - TARM_MetaG_T_14 | ecosystem: Environmental > Aquatic > Freshwater > River...
AAGCCCTTTTCAAAGGGTTTCCCTTTCCCCTTCCCCCGGGAGCGCCGCAGGCGCTACCCTTCCTTGATGTCTTCTTTAATGCGCATGCCGAAGTGGCGTCCGGCCTCGTCGGTGCGCACGAGAATTTTGTCCCCGACCTTGAGGGTGACCACGGACACGGGCTCGCCCTTGTCCGAGACTACGCGGATGGTTTCCGCGTTTTGCAGGAACACCTGGCCGGTCTTCACCCCGCTTGCGGTCTTGACCTCGGCGGAGATCAGCAGCATGGGCCGGACCTCCACCTTGACGCGGCCCACGGTGGCCAGGGAGGTGGCGCCGTCCGCGCCCACGATGAGCACGTCCGTTCCTGCGGAGAGTTCTTCGAGATAGGTGGTCTTGTCGCCGGGCATCTGGGCGTAGGCATGGACAGCGCCCGCGTTGACCCGGAAGGGGCGGGCGGCCACGTAGGGGTTGGATTCGGTCTCGGCGTGGACCAGGAAGGAGAATGCGCTGGAGTTGCCGATGAGCATGCCCTGGCCTTTCTTGAGCATGGAGATGGTGTCCACGCAGACGCGGTGGCCCAGGCCGGTGGCCTCTATGGCGGTGACGGTTGCGGTCGAGAGTTCCATGGTCCCCTGCGAGAGTTTGAGTTCGGCGACGATCCGCTTCAGGTCGGCGGCTCCCTCGGGCAGGACCACGATGGTGTCGCAACCCCGCTCCAGGATGCCCGCGGCGAGCAGGGCGCGGTCCAGAGATTCGCATTCCAGGGCCAGGGTGTCCACCTGGGCAAGAATGTTCTCCACCGGGATGATCTCCCACCCCTTTTTGAGAACCACGTCCTTGCCCGCCTTGATGGCCTTGACGGCCACGTCCTCGTCGGTCTTCTTGGTCAGTTCGACCACGGGCATGTCTTCGGGGGTGATGACAGTGACGCGGCCGAGCGCCCGAACGGCCTCGGCCTGGTCCTTATCGACCATGACGGCGTCCACGCCGGATTCCAGCGCCAGGGTAATCAGGGTCTTGTCGAAGGGCACGGATTTGAAGATGACTTTTTTCATGGCGGTTCCGCTATGCTTTGAGGTGGTTGAGGGCGGCCTCGACGGACTCGTCGCCGTGGACGACCATGTTCAGGGCCTGAACCAGGCGGGTGGGATTTTCGTGCTGGAAGACGTTGCGGCCAACGGACAGGCCAGCGCCTCCGGCTTCCAGGGAATCATGCACCATCTGAAGAAATGCTTCGGTGCTGTCAAGCTTGGGGCCGCCCGCGATAACCACGGGGATGCAGCAGGCGTCGCACACGTGGGCGAAGGTCTTTTTGTCGCCGGTGTAGTTGACCTTGACCACGTCCGCGCCCAGCTCGGTGCCTACGCGGGCGCAGTGGGCCACGACCTCGGGGGCGTACTCGTCCTTCACCTTGGGACCGCGGGCGTAGACCATGGCCAGGAGCGGGATGCCCCAGTTGGCGGCTTCGGATGACATTTGTCCGAAATCGCTCAGCATGGCGGACTCGGTCTCGTCGCCGAGGTTGCAGTGGATGGACACGGCGTCCGCGCCCAGCCGGATGGCGTCCTCCACCGAGGCGACCAGGGACTTGGCGTTGGGGAAGGGGGAAAGAGTGGTTGAGGCGGACAGGTGGACGATGAGCCCGATGTCCTTGCCCTGGGCGCGATGGCCGCATCGGACCAGTCCCTTGTGCTCGATGACGGCGTTGGCACCGCCGTCCACGACCCGCCCCACCGCCTCGCGCATGTCAACCAGTCCGTCGATGGGACCGACGGTCACGCCGTGGTCCATGGGGACAACTATTGTCCGGCCCGTGTTGCGGTTGAAGATGCGCTCCAACCTGATGGCTTTACCGATGTGCATGTTCTTTCTCCTTTGAAGTTGTTTGCCTCAAGGATTCGACTTGTGGTCGGCGGCCGGGGAAAAAAAACAAGGGCCGCCGGCTTTCGCCTGCGGCCCTTGAAGAAGTTCTTGCTATCCTGTGATCCACCTTCCGGTTACACAGCACCTCTTCCAAGCCCGCAGACGTGGCTAAACCAATACCAAAAATAAAAGTTGGAAAAGTATGCGGTGGAAACGGTGGTGGAATTCATAGAGACTAGAGCTACACCCTCAAGGTGACACTGTCAACTAAAACATTTGTCACGATTCCGAGGAGATAGCGTATAATACATTATATTCTTGCGACCGGCGGTCACTTTTTTATGTTTTGACAATTTTTTACATATTGACAATTTTGAGGTAATTTATACCCTGCAAAAATGTAATTTATTACAAAAATGAAAAAATATACCTGTGTAAAATAGGGTTAAAAGCTAGATTTTACGCTAATAGCAATAGAAACCGGGTTTGGCACGACTCTTGATAAGAGAGAGGCAGGTTAGAAACGCATTCCATTCAAAGAGGAGTACTGCAATGTTTTCGAGAAAGTCCCCGACCCATGTTTCCAAGAGGCTCGCCATCGGCGCGGCCGTTTTGGCAGCAGCTCTGGCCCCCACCTTCGCCTACGCCCAGGACGTGGAGGTCCTCACCCAGTCCAACGCCAACATTCTGTGGACGTTGATCGCAGCCTGTCTGGTCATGATTATGCAGGCCGGCTTCGCCTGTGTCGAGTGCGGCTTCACCCGCGCCAAATCCGCCGGTAACATCATGATGAAGAACTTCCTGGACTTCGCCGCCGGGTCCATAGTCTTCTTCCTGTTCGGTTTCGGCGTCATGTTCGGCCTGGATGCGGGCGGTGTCATGGGCACCTCCGGTTTCGCCTTGGGGGGCGTTGCCGAGGGCGACATGATGTGGACCTATACCTTCTGGTTTTTCCAGTCCGTGTTCGCCGCCACCGCCGCTACCATCGTTTCGGGCGGCATGGCCGAGCGCACCAAGTTCGGCAGCTACGTTATCGTTTCCATCGTTATTTCCGGTCTGATCTACCCCATCTCCGGTCACTGGGCTTGGGGTTCCCTGTGGCTGGGTGATGACGGTGCCGGTTGGCTTGAAGCCCTGGGATTCTGCGACTTCGCCGGTTCCTCCGTTGTCCACTCCGTGGGTGGCTGGATCGCCCTGGCCGGCGCCCTGGTGCTCGGCCCGCGCATCGGCAAGTACTCCGAGGACGGCAAGCCCAACGCCATCCCGGGCCACAACATCCCGCTGGCCGGTCTGGGCGTCTTCATCCTCTGGTTCGGTTGGTTCGGTTTCAACCCCGGTTCCACCACCACTGCCGACGACACCATCGGCCTGATCGCCATGAACACCTCCCTGGCCGCCTGTGGTGGTACCCTGGCCGCCATGGTCTTTTCCTGGTTCCGCTTCGGCAAGCCTGACATCTCCATGACCATGAACGGTGCCCTGGCCGGCCTGGTAGGTATCACCGCGCCTTGCGCCACCGTTACCCCCGGTCCGTCCATTCTCATCGGCCTGATCGCCGGTGTGCTGGTTGTCCTGTCCATTGAATTCATCGACAAGGTCCTCAAGATCGACGATCCGGTCGGCGCGGCTTCGGTTCACGGCGTCTGCGGTGCCTGGGGCACCATCGCCTGCGGCCTGTTCAACGTCGACGGCGGGTTGTTTTACGGCGGCGGCGTGGGCCAGCTCGGCGTACAGTTGATCGGCGTGGGCACCTTCTTTGTCTGGGCCTTCGGTGCCGGCTTCATCCTCATGAGCATAGTCAAGGCCGTCTTCGGCATCCGCGTCACCAAGGAAGAGGAGCTCAAGGGTCTGGATATCGCCGAGCACGGTTCCGAATCCTACAATGGCTTCCAGCTCTTCAGCAACGAGTAGTCGAAGCATAACTAGCTATCATTCAAGGAGAATATAAAATGAAGCTCATCATAGCATACATCAGGCCCGAAAAGCTCAACGACGTGAAGCAGGCCCTTTACGCCAAGGAGATCTACTCCCTGTCCGTGACCAACATTCTGGGCTCGGGTCGCCAGAAAGGGTTCACCGAGACCTACCGCGGCGTGCAGATGGAAGTGAACCTGCTCAAGAAGGTCCGCCTCGAGATCGGCGTCAACGACGACTTCGAACAGAAGGCCATCGACGCCATACAGTCCTCCGGCCAGACCGGGTCCGAAGGCGACGGCGTGATCTTCGTCTCCGAACTGACCAAGGCCCTGCGCATCAGGACCGGTGAGGACGGCATTCTCTAGAACGGATTGCGACGGCATATAAGCGCCGGGGCGGCGTCGACCACCGCCGCCCCGGCCTTGTGGCTCATCCGGGCACTCTGGTTGAAAAAAAATAAAGGCCGACAGAACAGGTATTTCAGTGTTGACCGCAGTGCCCGACATACAAAAGATCATTGAAAATCGTTCGCTGATCACGCATTTCCAGCCCCAGGTCTCGCTCAAGAGAAAGGCGGTCGTCGGGCTGGAGGCGCTGAGCAGAGGGTTTGACCCCCAAAGCGGAGAAATCATACCTCCAACCCTGCTGTTCGAGCAGGCCCGGGACAGGGCATCCCGGCTCGCCCTGGACCGGGCCTGCCGAACCAACGCGGCGGAATCCTTTGCCGCGCTGCACAGAAAAGACAAGAGCATGATGCTCTCCATGAACATCGACGCTTCCTGCATCAACGAGGAGACACGCGGTTCATGCCACCTCCTCAACCTGGTCACCCGCTGCGGCATCAGCCCGAGCAACGTGATCATCGAGATCATCGAATCCCGATGCGAGGACATGGACGCCCTCATGGCCTTCGTCAACTTCTACCGGAAAAACGACTTCCTCATCGCGCTTGACGACGTGGGCGCGGGATTTTCCAACCTCGACCGCATCCCCTTGCTCAAACCCGACGTCATCAAGCTGGACCGCACGCTCATCAGCGGCGTGGACAAGCATTTCCACAAGCTTGAGGTGGTCCGCAGTTTCGTCCAGATGTCCAATCGGCTCGGCTGTCTGGTCCTGGCCGAGGGCGTCGAGACAGCCGAGGAGGCCATGTGTCTGCTCTCCAACGGGGTGGATGTCTTCCAGGGATTCTATTTCGCCCGCCCCGCGCCCGGGCTGGACGCGGTGCCCGGCATGGCCACCAAGGTGGACGCCTTGGCCGAGCGGCACAGGGAGAACCGCACCCAGCAGATTGCGGACGACAAGCGGCTGTATTCCAGCTACGACCTGACCGTGCTGACCATGTGCCAGGAACTGGCCGAGACCCTGATTAAAGACATGGGCCGGGTTTTGTCCCATTTTGTGGAGATCTACGACAGTGTGGAGTGCCTCTACGTCCTGGATATGCGCGGCAACCAGATTTCCGATACCGTATGCGACCCGGCCCGGCTCAAGACCTCCAAGCGTTTTTTGTACGAGCCTGCCGAGGTGGGCGCGGACCACTCGCTCAAGGAATATTTTTTGCCCATTCAGGCGGGGTTGGAGAAGTTCACCACCCGGCCGTACATCTCGCTCGCCTCGGGCAACCTGTGCATCACCATCTCCCATATGTTTTACCACAAGAGCAGCGGCCGTCATCGCATCCTGTGCGTTGACATGTCACGGGCCGAAGAGGGAGGCCCCCGATAGGGTTAGGCCGCGACGCTCAAATAGGAACCGCCCGGTTCGGCATATGCCGGACCGGGCGGTTTATCTTTGAGAGGGGAAGCGGAACTAGATCTTGCAGGCGGTGCGCAGATCGTCCACGGCGTCGGTGGCTTCCCAAGTGAACTCGGGCAGCTCGCGGCCGAAGTGGCCGTAGTTGGTGGTCTTCTGGAAGATGGGGCGGCGCAGCTTGAGACGCTCCTGAATGTAGTAGGGGCGCATGTCGAAGACCTCGGTGACGGCCTTGGTCAGCTGCTCGTCCGAGACCTGGCCGGTGCCGCGCGAGCAGACCACCACGGATACGGGGTGGGCCACGCCGATGGCGTAGGCGATCTGGACTTCACACATGTCGGCCAGGCCAGCGGCGACGACGTTTTTGGCCACGTAACGGGCCATGTACGCGCCGGAGCGGTCCACCTTGGACGGGTCCTTGCCCGAGAAGGCGCCGCCGCCGTGCGCACCCGCGCCGCCGTAGGTATCGTTGATGATCTTGCGTCCGGTCAGGCCGCAGTCGCCAACAGGGCCGCCGATGACGAACCGGCCGGTCGGGTTGATGTAGGTCTTCAGGCTGTCGTCGATCAGGTCCTCGGGCAGGGTGTGCATGATGACTTCCTTGTGGATCGCATCCTTCAGGTCGGAGTATGCGATGTTCTCATCATGCTGGGAGGAGACGACCACGTTGTCTATGCGCACGGGCTTGCCGTTGTCGAACTGCACGCAGACCTGGGTCTTGCCGTCCGGGCGCAGAAAATCGAGGATGCCCTCTTTGCGCACGTAGGTCAGGCGGCGGGACAGCTTGTGGGCGTAGTAGATCGGGGTGGGCATGAGGGTGGGGGTCTCGTTGGTGGCGAAACCGAACATCATGCCCTGGTCGCCTGCGCCCTGGTCCTCGGGCTTGACCCGGTCGACGCCCTGGGCGATGTCCGGGGACTGCTTGTCGATGGACGAGATGACGGCGCAGGTCTGCCAATCGAAGCCCATGGTGTCGGAGCTGTTGTAGCCGATGTCCTTGATGGTGTTCCGGACGATATCCGGGAAGTCGGCGAAAGCGGTGGTGGAAATCTCACCGGCGATGAAGGCCATGCCGGTGGTCACCAGGGTCTCGCAGGCCACACGGGCGCTCGCGTCCTGGCCGATGATGGCGTCCAGGATGGCGTCGGAAATCTGGTCGGCCACCTTATCGGGGTGGCCTTCGGTCACGGACTCGGAAGTGAAAAGGTATTTGCCTTCAATCTGCATCTGACCCTCCTTCAGGGATGCTGCTTGATGACGTCTAGAAATCCGGATTGATGAGCTCGCACTCGAGGATTTCGTCGACGGAATTGTTCTTGCCGGCGATGACGACCCTGGGTTTGCGGGTCTTCGCTTCGTTTTCGTCCAGCCACATGTATGCGGCGATGATCACGCGCTGTCCGACGCCGCCCTTGTGCGCGGCGGCCCCGTTCAGGCATATCTCGCCCGGTTGCCCGGGGATGGCGTAGGTGGTCAGCCGCTCCCCGTTGTCCAGGTTGTACACGTCAACCTGTTCGTAGGGCAGTAGTCCAACCGTCTTCATCAGTTTGGTGTCAATGGAAATGCTGCCCCGGTATTCCAGGTTCGCGCAGGTAATGGTGGCGCCATGGATCTTGGCGCTCAAAAAACATCTTTGAGCCACGGGTCTTAAACCTCTATCAGTATGTTATCTATCAGCCGGGCCTTGCCCATGCGCACGGCCACGGCGGCCAGGGCAAAACGGGCAATGGTCTTCAGCGGTGAAATTTCGTCCGGGTCCACGATCTCGATGTAGTCCACCTCGCCCATGGGCAGGGCGGCGGCGTACTCGTCTGCCAAAAATTGCTTCAGAGCGGCGCAGTCGCGCTCTCCGCCCTTGGCCTGGTCGGCGAGCTTGAGCAGTCCCTTGCGGATGTTCGGGGCGACGGCGCGTTCCGTTTCTGTCAGGTAGGCGTTGCGGGAACTCAAGGCCAGGCCGTCCTCCTCGCGTACGATGGGATGGCCGATGAGCCTGACCGGCATGTTCAGGTCGCGGACCATGCGGCGCAGAATGGCGAACTGCTGCCAGTCCTTTTCGCCGAACACGGCGACCCCGGCCTGGGTGAGCATGAACAGCTTGGTGACCACCGTGCATACGCCCCGGAAATGGATGGGGCGGGTGGCTCCGCACAGATTCCGGCCGAGTTCGGGGGCCTCCACCCAGGTGGCGTGGTTGTCTTCGTACATGGCCCCGGGCTCGGGGGCGAATATCAGGTCCACGCCGTGGGCCTCGGCCTTGGCGCGGTCGCTCTCGAAGTCGCGAGGGTAGCTGTCCAGATCCTCGTTCTCACCGAACTGGGCCGGATTGACGAAGACAGAGACCACGAGTCGGTCGCACTCGGGCCGTGCCCGGTCGATGAGGGAGGTGTGGCCGCGGTGCAGGTAGCCCATGGTCGGCACAAGGCCGATGGTCAGGCCCTGCTCGCGCCAGGCAAGGCATTGGTGCTGCAATTCTGTAGTATCGGTGATGATTTTCATGTTTTGCCTCTAAGCTAGGTTGAACAACTGACAGATTTACCGGGGGGAGTCAAACAAAATGTTTATATCTGGATGTATTGATATAGCTTGGCGGTTCCGGCTCGGAAGGGGACTGTTTCGGGTGAAAAAACCGGTGTTGTCACGGACCATTACCCAAACTTTTGTTTGAGAAAAAACGGGCCTCGTTGTACCGTGCGTCATTATGAGGACAAATAAGGACATCTTCTCGGACAGGGCCGTGTCGCTCACTCCCCAGGAGCTGATCGATTTCGAACACACCATCAAGGACTGCATGGCGGAGTTCGTTCCCTTCACCTCCTACAGCCTGTTCTTTCCCAGGGAGAAGTCGGCCGAGATCCCCGAGCCGGAATTCCGGGCCGAGGACAGCGAACTGATTCTGCCCCTGGTCTTCAAGGGCGAGATGATGTGCTACTTCATCGCCAAAGGCGTGCGTCTCAAGGCCCCGGCCACGGCTCCGAAGTATCTCATGGCCCTGGCCGCGTCCGTGCTCGAGAAGCTGGCTCTGTACAAAAAGGCGGTCACCGATCCGCTGACCGGACTGTATTCGCGTAATTTCTTTTTCGAGGAGCTGGAGCAGGCCATCGACCAGGTGCAGGGGTGCCTGGCCACGGGAACCTGCCGGTCAGGGGTGGGGGCCCGCGAGCCCGAGATGGCCTTTTCCGGGACCTTTGGGGTCATTTTCCTCGACCTCGACACCTTCCAGCCCGTGAACGAGCGCTATGGGTATCTTAAGGGCGACGACATCCTGGGCGAGGTGGGGCGGCTGCTCAACCTGGTCTGTCCCAAATACACCACCGTGGCGCGCTTCGCCAACGACAAGTTTGCCATCCTGGTGCCCGACGCCAAACCGCACGCCTGCTTCCAGCTGTCCGAGGTCATCCGGTCTGGCCTGAGCAAGCTTTCGTTCACCGACAACATCACCAACGACACCATTTCCATTACCGGCAGCCTGGGCTACGTCTGCTATCCGCAGGGGCTGGAGGGCGCGCAGTTCAGGCGCACTCCTTCCGAGCAGGCGCGCATGATCGTGCGCAAGGCCCGCAAGGGCGTGGCCGTGGCAAAGGATCAGGGACGCAACCGGGTCTTTGGTTACGCCGACATTCTGTCCAAGGGCGGCCGGGTCCTCGAAATCCTGCCCATGAACCGCATGGTCGTGTCCCTGGGCGAGGCCTCCGGGGCCAAGGTGGGCCAGCGGTTCCTGGTCCGTTCACCCAAGTCCGGCGGCGTGGCCTCGGCCTCTCTGACCGAGGACGAACGCCTGTCCGGTCGCTACCCGGCCATGTACAAAGGCGAGGTGGTCCTGGTCGAGGTTCAGGACGACATCGCCTTTGCCGAGGCCCTGCACCTGGGCGACGCGGCCTGGTCCGTGGAGTCCGGCGACCGTCTGAATCTCATCCAGGGTGACGAAAGCATGTTCTCGCCCGAACAGGAAATAAAGGACGATACCATGCCGAGCCACGACGGCGCGACCCAGCTTCTCCGTTACGGTGAATTCGTCTCCTGGTTCGCCAAGGCCCGTCTCAAGCCCGAGTCCTTCGGCCTGTCCCTGGTCCGCATTCTGGACCAGCCCGAGGAAAGCGACCGCTACCAGGATGGCATGGACCACATGGCTCGCGACGTGGCCCGCCTGGCGCGCGGCGTGTTCGGCGATGCGGCCACCGGCGGCCGGTTCGGCCTCAACGGCATGATCTTCTTCACCGAAGGGGTGGATCGGCAGACCCTTTTGGACCGTTCTCTGGAGCTCGAACAGGCCGTGTCCCACACTCTCGGCCTCAACCTCTCCGTGGGGTCCGCGCGCTACCCGTTCCTTAATTTCGACCGGGCCGACATGCTCGAAAACTGCCGCAAGGCCTTGGAGCACGCCCTGCTTCTGCCCGATCCGTGTGTGGCCGTGTTCGACTCCATTTCGCTCAACCTGTCCGCCGACCGCAAGTTTATGGACGGCGACATCTACGGGGCCATCGAGGAGTTCAAGCTGGCTCTGCTCGACGATGACAACAACCTTCTGGCCCGCAATTCGCTGGGCATCTGCTATGCCCAGCTCGGCCGGTTCGAGGAGGCCCGCCACGAGTTCGAGCGGGTGGTGGAGCTGGACAAGAAGGACGTCCTGGCCCTGTACAACCTGGGTTGGGCCAATCACCGTCTGGGCGACCTCGAGTCCGCCGAAAAGGCCTACCGCCAGTGCCTCAAGGCCGAGTCCGGCCACGTCTATTCGCTCATGCGTCTGGGCTCCATCGAGGAAAAGGCCAATCACCTCAAGAAGGCCGCCAATCTGTACAAAAAGGCTGCCGAGCAGCCCGGCGGCGAACGCATGGTCCTACGGCCTCTGGCCCGCGTGGCCTACCGCCAGGGTGACATCGAGGCCACCCGCGAGTACCTGCACCTGGCCCTGAACGCCGACCACAACGACCACCACGCCATGCATATGCTCGCCAAGCTCTATCTCGATCAGGGCGAGGACCCGCAGATCGCCGAGGTCCTGGCCCGCCAATCCTCGGCTCTGGCTCCGGGCGTGAACGCGTACTGGGAGACCCTGGTCGAAGCCCTCGAAGCCCAGGGCAAGGGTGAAGAAGCCGCCATCGTCGCCGCGCGCGCGGCGGGGTAGCGCCTCCGGCGGC
>Ga0075011_10002171_pt1 | contig 10651 bp, 8 predicted proteins | sample TARM_MetaG_T_14_FD_72354 | JGI IMG/M metagenome (GOLD analysis project Ga0075011, IMG submission 72354) | Freshwater microbial communities from Pennsylvania, USA, analyzing microbe dynamics in response to fracking - TARM_MetaG_T_14 | ecosystem: Environmental > Aquatic > Freshwater > River...
GCTTTGGCCTCTGCAACTTTATCCTGTAGTTCATCTTTGCTATTGGCAGAGATGACCGCTCGAATCACATTGGCAATATTAGCTTTAGGCGTGTCGTTTTCAGATTGAGGCTGTAGTTCTATCTCTGGGTTTTCAGGGTTGGGGAATATCAAACAGCCATTTTGTGTTTGATGCAGGTTAAGTGCCACGGCACGAGCGACTTCAGATAATAACCATGAGCCACACCATAGATCTTGGCTGCGCCGCCCTGCTTCGATCAAACTTTGTACAGGGCCAATACTGATAGCCACTAAATAATTAGTCATTATTGTCCCTTCTCAAAAAAATCTAAAAACGCTGATAGTGGATCGTCAGCTCTTATCTGACCATCCTTATTCATCTTCATCGGTGTGATGGCTTTTGCGAGTGTGTTTCTTTCGTTTTCAGAGCTGGGCCAGTGGTTTGGGGTGCTATTCCTCGGTGAAGGACTTAATTCTAATGGTTCACGCAAAGCAGCTTGCCAATTAGGTAGTAATAAAGCGGCAGCTTGCCATTGGGCACCATTTTTGTAAGGGCGAATAATTAATGGGCTTGCCATACGCAGTGCACCTGCGGGTAAGAGCGTCATAGTGTTAGGTTCGGTTTTACTTCGATCATTGAAATCAAAAATAATTGGCATACCAAAAGCGGCCCGAGGAAAAACATTCCCAGCAGCATGTTCAGGTTCGTGATTGGCTTTATGCTTATTCGACATTCGACGAAGTTGGTCAGGTTCAGGCCAGCGGCTTCTTCCTGGGCGGTTTCCATGCCCTTCATTACGACCAATATCCGTGCCCTGCCGAAATTTATAAAGCGACTCTGTCGCTTTTTTCCATGCATCTTCCGCAGAGTTAGATAACTGCTGTGTAAGCTCTAGTTTTCCATATCTCGCCATAACCTCACTTTTAACAATCGGTTCCAGCTCATCGATAGTTACAGCACCAAAACCTCGGCGAGTTCTCCCACCAATTCCCCCAAAACTCGCCCACCAGCGCAGAGATTCTTTGACTTGTGCTTGAACCTGCTCTTTTCTTTCCTTGGTCATTCCATTTTTATAATGAATTTTAAGATCGAATTTATAACCACTTGTTAAACAATCAGTCTCACCCGCAGCGCCAAGAATATATTTAACGCCAGCACCTTTCATCGACTTAGAGCTTTCTAGTTGATTTATATTTATTGGTAGTGGTTTACAGACTACTCGAATTTCTACTCGGCTCGCTTTTGCGCTCCCAGAGCCAATCCCGCCCCAAATTGCTTCTTCTTTTTCGAGCATAGTTTTAGGATCATCAGATGGCCCACAGGCAATGCGCCACCAAAAACGTAAATGCCCTCGAATCGAGCTGGCGCGGATGGGCATGTTTTTATCGACTTCACCAGCGTTTACACCACCACCGTACATGGGCGTAACCAGCTTACATGAATAACTTTCCCATTGGGTGAAAGCCTCGCTATCTGAATCATCAAGTCGTTTTTTTAACGCTTGCAAATCTATATTTTTATTTTGTCTTCGCATTCCATGATTCCATTCTGCTGGATTAAAAACCAAAGGTAAGAATTGGTATCGTTCTAACCTGCCCGATACCGAACTTAACATTGTTTAATAAAATAAAGAATCAATATTTATCAATTATCTATCGGCTATAGAGCAGTGAAAGGTGCCCCTATTAATTACCCTATCTGAGTTAATTTCTAAGCTGCCTGTGCGGCAGTGAACCATATCGGTCTTTATAATTAGTGATTTTACGTTTTCTAAGCTGCCTGTGCGGCAGTGAACGGATTTAAAATGCGCAACTCAAAAGATGTAATTTTCTAAGCTGCCTGTGCGGCAGTGAACCGCCGTTGTCGTCTTTTACCTTACTTCCTGATTTTCTAAGCTGCCTGTGCGGCAGTGAACTCTTTTCGCGCAACTCTTCAAGCGTTGTTGATTTTCTAAGCTGCCTGTGCGGCAGTGAACCTCCGCCAAATTTCAGCATTGTAAATTTTAATTTTCTAAGCTGCCTGTGCGGCAGTGAACTGATGGACGTTACAGCAATACTTGATGATAACTTTCTAAGCTGCCTGTGCGGCAGTGAACGTTATGCGGATGGCTCAACAATGCATCTTTCATTTCTAAGCTGCCTGTGCGGCAGTGAACATGCTAATGTATAACGAGCTGAAATTAAAAGATTTCTAAGCTGCCTGTGCGGCAGTGAACGCAGCGTGCCCACAGCCAGACCAGCGCAGACCTTTCTAAGCTGCCTGTGCGGCAGTGAACGCCCCTCCGCGCGTGATTAATTAGACTTAACATTTCTAAGCTGCCTGTGCGGCAGTGAACTATTATGTCAAATTCGTGGTGATGCGCCTCAATTTCTAAGCTGCCTGTGCGGCAGTGAACATATTATTATTTTGTCTATGTTGTTAGGGTTTTTTCTAAGCTGCCTGTGCGGCAGTGAACATTAGCAATCGCTATTAGTGCAAATATTTAAGTTTCTAAGCTGCCTGTGCGGCAGTGAACGTAATTTTCTTCGTACCACGCTTGCTTTAACTTTTCTAAGCTGCCTGTGCGGCAGTGAACTCTCTTATTGGTTGAAGAGTGATAATGTGAAATTTCTAAGCTGCCTGTGCGGCAGTGAACTATTTTTATTTTGTAGATGGCAATGGCGATTTTTTCTAAGCTGCCTGTGCGGCAGTGAACACTATGCTCGTGGCCTGCGGCATTATACTCGCTTTCTAAGCTGCCTGTGCGGCAGTGAACTTATTAATGAGTGAAAAATACAATTTAAAAATTTTCTAAGCTGCCTGTGCGGCAGTGAACATTATTTTACAATTGTTAATCATGCGAGTGAATTTCTAAGCTGCCTGTGCGGCAGTGAACGAAAATGCAGATGAATATAAGTTTTTATTCCATTTCTAAGCTGCCTGTGCGGCAGTGAACTTAAATACTTCTGCAGGTTGTTGGTTTGGAAATTTCTAAGCTGCCTGTGCGGCAGTGAACATGAAATATTTATTTGCAGGCTGTCAAAGCGATTTCTAAGCTGCCTGTGCGGCAGTGAACAACAGAATATCAGCTAAAAAATAAGTTACAACAATCAGTTAGGTAAATTTTATGCTTTTCACCTATTTTTTCTGACTGTTTGTAACTTATTGTTTTTAAAGTGCGTTTTTAAAGAGCAAAAATAAAGGTTAAAACCAAGGAATCGTTGCTGTTTTACTTAAACCAAAATGATCAAATGTTCCATCAACGGCTTCAGATAACAATTCACCAAACTGAATATATCTTCGGTATAGTTGTTCATTGGATGTGCTTTCTAATTCCAAATAAGGGTTATCTAACCCTTTTGTAAACATTTTAGCTTTGTATGCTTTTATATTTTCATCAGAAATAGTACCTCGTTTAATTAAACGATTTAATTTAGCATTGGTCATCGTGCTTTGTTTACGTGAAATAACTCGATGTTTTACTTGTGCTGGAATTGGCACTACCCCACTTACGCTACAATAGCCACTTAACCCCCCTAACCAATTTTCGGATTGTAAATTAGTTAAAGTGGTTACACTGCCATGTATGCGTAAAACCCTCCCCAATATCAATTGATATTTAGGGAAGCTAACACCTACATTTGTCGATTCAATCTCAAATAATACCTTATGGAATTTTGTATAAACCTTGTTCAGTAATAGATTTTCACGCATTTCTGCATCAGGCTGAATTTGAATATCAATATAATAATCCATCTTTAAACCCTTATTTTAGTCACGTAAGCCAAACCTTTTTTACCAAGGTAAAAAGATGAAACTCCTGCGTTTTCTATCAATTCGTAAATCTCTCGCCCTTGCTCTTTATCTACATCAACTTCAATTTCTAACTTCCCACTCGCTTTAGTCATCAAATGTTTAATTTTACCTTCACCTTTAATAAATTCTTCACGAATGTATGGGTTCCCCCATATTTTTTTCTTGTCTCCAGTTGTATAACGGGACATAAAATCTTTTTTCGTAAATCCATTATTTGATATGCCGCTAATACCACCTGCTTTAGTTTTTGCTGTGCTCATATCGTATTTTTGAGAGAGACGGTCTAATTGCAGGTAAAGTGCTGAACAATAAAGCGAAATAGGAAAAACCAATCCCTTGTTATTTAGTCCTTTAAATTTATCAAAATTTTGATTTAAGTTGTTAAAGGCGTCTTGCACCTCCCCAACGTTTTCAACAACCTTTAATTTATTAAGTTCTTCTAGACGTTCAATTACCGTTAATGGATCGCAGTTTATATTTTCTGTTACAGATATATCCATATTAATAAACTGGCAAAGTTGCGGCAAATCGAATGCCAACACGCCCCAAAGTTCATGAGAATACTCGGAGTTAAAAACAGGATCATTTATTTTTACCATACCCGTAAATGAATTTTGATCTGTGCTACCTGTTATATTGCGAATAAAAGTCATCTCTTGATTTATGACTTTTGGTAAATCCTCAAATTGAACGCAATTTTCAATTTCTTTAAAGTAATAATCGTCTGATGCTCTAGATTTATACAACTTACGCTGATCACCTATCAAACGATTTAGAATGCCCATCACTGTATCAAGGCTAATACTACGTCGAAGAAAGTTTTCAGATTTACCTAAACTTGTCATCGGGTAAAAGTCGGGACACCCAAATCTTTTTATAAATAAATCAAACCAATGCGGCTACGAATTCCCCGTCCATTTTTATTGAAATGACCGACAGCTTTAGCAAGAGAAAACATGGAGCGAATTAAACGACAGTTTAGGATCATGAGAAGGCTCGGCCTAGATTTCTCTAACCTCAGCCAGTACAGGGATGTGCGTTCCGAGCCGGTGCGTTAAGAAGTTATTGAGCAGACAAGAATAAAAAAACGTCTCGGAACGGCACTGTGAGTTATGCGTCAGCATAGTGTCACGAACGAAGCTCTCTTTACCTTAGCTTTTCTTGCTGTTGAGAAGCATGACTCCCTCGAACTGCGAAACTGCGTTTCGGTTTCTTATAGTCTACACGCCGCCAAGGGCGGCACTCCAACAAAGAAAGTTAAACCAGGCGCTTACAAGCGAAAGCTTACAAATCACCGATGCGGCTATCAAGATCAATATCGCGGAAAAGTCGAGTGATTTCAGGGGAGGCAAATTATTTCTTGAAATAAAAGAGCAATACTCACTAGTGAAATTCAGGTAATATAAACGATTATCAATGCAAATAAAAATAGCTAAGTGGTTTATGATATGAATGCAGAACTACAAGAGATACAGGGCTTTCTTTGTCAATACCCCCCCTTTAACGAGTTACCTGAAGAGGTGATTGAGGATGTAACAAAACAGGTCGAGATCGCCTATTTCCGAAAAGATACGCCCATTATTCATTTTGGTGATTACATTAACGATCTTTATGTGATTCGCAGCGGTGTCGTCGAGATCCATCGCCGCAACGGGGAGCTGTATAATCGCCTGGATGAGGGGGACGTATTTGGTCAGCTAGGATTAATGACCAATAGTAAGGTTCGTTTTCCTGCCAAAGCGATTGAAGATACACTGCTCTATTGCATTCCCCAGAAAATCTTTCAACAACTCTATGATGAATACGATACCTTTACCGATTTTGTTGAAGTAGAGCATCACGCCCGACTACGTCAGACACTTTCGACGACTCATGATGCCAATGCCTTGACGACTTCAAAGGTCACTACACTTATCAACCGAGATCCTGTCAGTATAGATAAAACGGAAACCATTCAGGCTGCCGCACAAAAAATGGCAGAAGAGGGCGTTTCTGCACTGCTCGTTATGGATTCACAAATAGATACTCAGGATGAAGATAGTAGTCAGATCGTGGGTATTATCAGCGATCGAGATCTTTGTACCCGAGTGCTTGCAACAAGCCTTTCTCCATTGGAGGAAATAGGCAGCGTAATGACCTTAGAGATTATCTCTCTGGATCACAACGCCTATGTGTTCGAGGCTATGTTAACCATGCTTCGAGCCAATATCCATCATCTGATTATTATTAAAAAACGTCAGCCAATAGGGGTATTGGAGTCGGCTGATATTGTCCGTTACGAATCTCAAAACTCACTGCTACTGGTTAATAACATCTTTATAAAAAATTCTGTCGAAGAGTTGCAGGCTATTTCCCTACAAGTGCGTGACAGCTTTGTGCGGATGGTCAATGAAGATGCCAACTCGCATATGGTTGGCAGCGCGATGTCGGTTATCGGTCGTAGTTTTAAACAACGTATTATTGAACTGGCGGAAGAGCTGCTTGGAGAACCACCTATCCCTTACTGTTTTCTGGCACTCGGCTCGATGGCCAGAGATGAACAGCTGCTAGTGACCGATCAGGACAATGCGATTATATTGGACAACAACTACGATCAGGAAAAGCACGGTCAATATTTTGCTGATCTCGCGAAGTTTGTTTGTGATGCGCTAAATAAATGCGGTTACGCCTATTGTACAGGCGATATCATGGCCACCAACCCTACTTGGCGTAAGACCCGTAGCGAGTGGGAAGCCTGTTTTACCGATTGGATAGATAACCCTAACCCGGAAGCACTGCTAAACAGCTCCATCTTCTTCGATCTTGATGGCGTGTATGGTCGCCTAAAATGGGCTGAGCACCTCAATAGCTTTATCGTACGCAGGGCGCGTAAAAACAACCTTTTTCTTGCCTGCCTTGCCCGCAATGCGCTTAGCCGCAAGCCCCCTCTGGGATTTTTCCAAGGCTTTGTCATGGAAAAAGATGGTCAGCACAAAAACACCATTAATCTCAAAAGGCGCGGAACAGCGCCACTTGCCGATCTCATTCGTGTGCATGCGCTTTCGGTCGGGTCGCGTTCACAAAACTCTTTTGAGCGCCTTGATGATATTGATGAAGCAGGAATACTGCCAAAAGGAAGAGCTCAGGATCTACGCGATGCGATGGAGTTTATCTCTATGGTACGTACTCGCCATCAGGCGATTGATGTAGAAAAAAATATCGAACCCGATAATAATATCGAGCCAGAAAATATCTCTTATTTTGAACGCCGTAATCTCAAAGATGCATTCCAAGTCCTGAGTTACGCACAAAATTTACTTAAGCTGCGCTATCATGCTACCAATAAGTTTGCTTAACTATGATTTTACGAAAATTATTTAATCTTAGCTTCAACACCGACTGGACCGCTTTTTATCAAAAACAGAGCCACCAGGCCAACAATGCGCTACTGCAAAATTTCTATAAATGCGGTGTGACAGCGCCCGAGATGCCAGTCGCTAATGTGAAATTTGTCGCGCTGGATTTTGAGACTACAGGTCTGGATGCAAAAAAAGATGATATCGTCAGTATCGGCCTTGTCCCTTTTGATCTGAAGCGAATCTACCTAAATCAAGCCAAGCAGTGGCTTATCAATCCCAATCTGCCACTGGAAAAAGAATCCGTTATTATTCACGGTATTACCCATAGTGATATTGTTGATGCACCGGATCTCATGCGGGTATTGGAGGAGGTGCTGCAAGCTCTGGCTGAATGTACTATCGTCGTTCATTACCGACAGATTGAGAGAGATTTCTTTGATATGGCCCTTAAAGAGCGTATTGGTGAAGGTATTAGATTCCCACTGGTGGATACACTTGCGATAGAATCTTATCTGCAAGCCAAAGAAACCAGTCGTTTTATTAACAGGTTAAAAGGCGCTAAGGCTGAATCAGTTCGATTGGGCTCTTGCCGTCAAAGGTATGGCCTTCCTGCCTATACTCCTCACCATGCACTGACTGATGCGATAGCAACCGCTGAATTACTACAGGCGCAAATTGCTTACCACTACACGCCCGATACACCCATAGGTCATCTTTGGAAATAATAACGGCAGCTATACAAGCTGTTTCAAATCTACTATCTCCCGTAAATTAAAAAGAGCTCAATATTTATAAAATATTGAGCTCTTTAATTATGCATTACTCCCTTATTAGATCAGGAGTAAAATTCAAAACGCTTAATCAAATTCGACCAGGTTCAGTTTAAACTCGTCAAACTGATCGACGACCGATTGTTCAGGTGCGGCGGTGGCTAAACTGGTAATAATAATGGCACTTGTCGCCAAAATGATCCCTGGAATAATCTCATAAATATCGTATATTCCGCCCTCTAACTGCTTCCATACAACAATGGTAATACCACCAACAATAATACCGGCTAATGCACCATTGCGATTCATGCGCTTCCAGTACAGGCTCAACATTAGAGCGGGACCAAATGCAGCGCCAAATCCGGCCCAGGCATATGAAACCAGCGTTAATACCGAGCTATCAGGCGACAGCGCTAACCATAATGCGATTAAAGATAAAACGATCACGCCTAAACGGCCAACCATCATCACCTCTGCAGATGATGCATCTTTACGGATCAACTGTTTATAAAAATCTTCAGCTAAAGCAGATGAGGAAACCAGTAATTGAGAATCGGCAGTACTCATAATAGCCGCTAAAATAGCCGCCAATAAAATACCCGCAATCACAGGATGGAATACAGCATTGACCAACAGCATAAAGATCTTCTCACCATCTATTATTCCCGTAGAGAGGTCACCATGAACATACAACAGCCCCACAAGGCCAACCAAAACCGAACCAAACATGGCTAAAATAGTCCAAGTTACGGCAATACGGCGTGCCGTTATTAAGTCTTTATTGGTACGTGTTGCCTGAAAACGGGCTAAAATATGCGGCTGACCAAAATAACCCAACCCCCATGCCAGAAGTGACACTATCGCAATCCAGGAAAGTGGGTGTCCGTCAATACCGTTCCATATGCTTAACAGCTCTGGATTGATTGCCGCTAAGTCGGTTGCTACCTGTCCAAATCCCCCCTGCATCGCGGAAAGTGGCACTATCAGCAGTGCTGCAGACATAAGTAACCCCTGCACCATATCGGTCCAGGAAACAGCTAAAAAACCACCAAATAAGGTATATGAAACAACACAGATAGTGCCGACAATAACCGCAATGGTATAGTCTAAGCCAAATACTGTTGCAAATAGCTTACCGCCAGCCACTAAACCTGCGCTGGTGTAAAAAAGGAAGAAGACCAGGATAAAAAAGGCGGCAATCGTCTGCACCAATTTTGATTTATCATTAAAGCGGCGGGAAAGAAAATCAGGTAAAGTCAATGAGTTATCAGTTGTAATACTGTATGTACGCAGACGTTTTGCAGCAAAAGACCAGTTCGCCCAAGTACCAATCAATAAACCCGCAGCAAGCCATAGCGATTGCATACCGGCAGCATAGGCAAAACCGGGTAAGCCGAGTAGTAACCAACCACTCATGTCTGATGCACCTGCCGATAAAGCGGCTGGCCATGGCCCAAGCGTTCTGCCACCGAGAAAGTAATCAGAAGAGTTATTCGTGCGCATATAGGCGTAGTAGCCGATAAACAGCATCAGTGCTAAATACACAATAAACGTTGCTGTGATAGCAAAGTTGTTTTCGATCATAAGATCATCCTTGTTAGTAAGTTAAAAGCATTTAAAACTAGAACAGATATGCGCTAATTTATATTGATCTGAATGGATACTGCAGAATCAGTGAGTTACTCTTGGGTCAATGTTTGATAACTTAATCAAACTAAGTAACCAAGTTTCCATAAGAAATTTCGCTGATATTAGTGAGAAATTGAGTGCGTCTTTAAAAAAACTCCCCCATTTTATCAATTTTATCGTTAAAAATCCAGCTTCATAGAAGATGCGCTGATTAGGGACACGGCAAGATCATTATAAATTTAGATGTAAATTGAACTTTTTATCAAAGAGAGGATCAGATCAGTACATAATTTAATTTTAGGTACTTGGCATGAGCACTACTTTTTTAAAACACTTTGATTCTATTACTGATCCTAGGATTGAACGCTGTAAAAAACGTAACCTCTTAGATATTCTTCTTGCAATCAGCGCTGTACTTTCAGGCGCTGAAGGATGGGGATTTCGGACATTTAAAACTAGCTTGGCTTCGTCAATATCGCCCTTTTGAAGCAGGTATCCCTAAGCACGATACGATTGCGCGTGTTATTTGTCGCTTAAAAGCACAAGAAATCGAAACTGCTATAAAAGCCGGGAAAAAGCCGGGACACCCAAACCTTTTTATAAATAAATTGAAACGATGCGGCTACGAATTCCCCGTCCATTTTTCTTGTAATGAACGACTGTTTTAGCAAGGAGAAACACGACGTTTCCCCTAGGCTCGGAACGCACATCCCTGTGCGTGCCGAGCTGGTGCGTTAAAAACAGGTGGACAGTACAAGATCAAAAAATGGCTCGGGGCGGCACTGTGAGTTATGCGTCAGCATAGCGCCACGAACGAAGCTCTCTTTACCTTAGCTTCTCTTGCTGTTGAGAGAGCATGACTCCCTCGAACTGCGAAACTTCGTTTCGGTTTCTCATCGTTTACACGCCATCAGGGCGGAACCCCAGCAATGAAAGTTACAGCAAGCACCTACAAGCTAAAGCTTCTCTCATCGGGTTTTACTGTTAAATAATAAACAGGCGGACTGAAGTCCGCGCCCCAAAACCAGTTGCTTATAAGAGCACATTGATTTTCAACCATAAAAAAAGGTGCCTATCGTTTACAGACAGGCACCTTTTTAAACCATTGCTTTTACTGTT
>Ga0075011_10002172_pt1 | contig 10649 bp, 5 predicted proteins | sample TARM_MetaG_T_14_FD_72354 | JGI IMG/M metagenome (GOLD analysis project Ga0075011, IMG submission 72354) | Freshwater microbial communities from Pennsylvania, USA, analyzing microbe dynamics in response to fracking - TARM_MetaG_T_14 | ecosystem: Environmental > Aquatic > Freshwater > River...
GCGATTAACCAACATGCTCGTCAAAGTTATGAAAGTGGTGAAAAGCTTTTTGCCAACCCTTTGCCTTACCGCATTCGTACGAAACAAGTCGCCAATAAAATTCCTCAAGGTTTCTATATTCAGTTACGCCGTGATGGTTTCCATCAATGTGTTCCTTTTGACAGCTACCGCTTTACAACAAAACTCGGTACAGACGTGACGTTGCTTGGCATTGATCCGCTGGCTGTTGTTCCTGTGATGGGTAAAAAAACACTGAGCGAAATCAGTGCACTAAAACTGATGCAACCACCTTATCCGGTTATGGTTGGGCAAGAGCTAGCTGCTCACCAAGGCTGGGAAGATGGCGATATGATTCAATTGCATGATGGTGAACAACTTGGTCCGTTACTTATTGATCGTCAGGGGATGGTGAGTGGCACTCGTTTAGTTTCTGATATGTCTTTGGTTCGACAACTGAAGAAAAGCTCCGGTTTCTCAGTTATTGCATGCGGCTCAATGTCTGACGACAAACTTGAAAAACTGGCGGCTAGTTTGCCAAATGGCATGATTTTAGTTCGCAGTACACGTTCAGAATTGGAATCTCTTACTAAAGCTTTCCACATGAATCTGACGGCGATGGGCATGCTATCTTTCTTGGTCGGCTTGTTTATTTTCTACCAAGCGATGTCTCTTTCGCTTATACAGCGCCAGCGTTTAGTTGGTATGTTACGCCAAACCGGCGTGAATGGCTGGCAACTGGCGCAGGCTCTGATGCTCGAACTCTTTGCGTTAGTGTTTGTAAGCTGGATTTGCGGTAATGGCTTAGGTCTCTTATTGGCAAACAAGTTAATTCCTTCCGTGTCTGTCAGTCTGGCCGATTTGTACAACGCGAATGTAGGTCTTTCGATCCAGTGGGATTGGGAGTGGAGCAGTTACAGTTTGCTTATGGCGGTGTGCGGTGCTTTTGCTTCTTGCGCTTGGCCGCTGGTACGTTTATTAAAATCTCAGCCTATTCGTTTAAGTACTCGTTTGTCGCTTGCAAGATTTGCCGGTTCCGAATTCAGTATTCAGGCCTTTATAGGTGGCGCTCTAGCTGTCGCTGCCATCGCCATTTATCAAGCGCCAAAAACACAATCATCGGGCTATACAATTATTGCTTTAATGTTAGTGAGTGCCGCGCTGTTTACTCCATTCGTTATCTGGAAGCTGTTTAATAGCTTTTCCTACAGTTTACGTTGGGTAAAAGCTCGCTGGTTTTTTGCCGATGCAGCGGCAAGTATGAGCTATCGTGGTGTTGCTACCATGGCATTTATGATTGCCATGGCAGCCAATATTGGTGTGGTTACTATGGTGGGTAGCTTTCGAGATACGACTGATAAGTGGCTTAATCAGCGATTAGCCGCAGATATGTATCTGTATCCGACTAACAGCTCAGCCTCTATGATCAGTGGCTGGTTAAGTAATCAGGCTGAAGTGAAAAACGTATGGTGGCGTTGGGAAAGAGAATTTCCTTCCAACAAAGGTACCTTGCAAGTCGTGAGCACGGGTGATTCCGAAGGTGAGGCGAACTCATTGACGGTGAAACTGGGTGTTCCTAACTACTGGTACTACTTGCATCACTCTAAAGGCATCATGATCAGTGAATCTATGGCCATCAAACTGAACCTGAAACCGGGCGATACGGTAGATCTCTCTGAGCCTCTTGGCGCTGGCTGGCAAATTGTCGGTGTTTATTACGATTATGGTAACCCTTACAACCAAGTCATGATGTCACATGCGAACTGGTTACACGCTTTTGCAGGTACCGGTGATGTCGCTTTAGCTATTGTTTTGAATGAAGGCGCAGTCGGTGAGAAGCTGAATAGTCGTCTGCATTCGGCTTTCCACCTTGATGCTGAACGACTCATGGATAACAGCGCGATTCACCGTCAGGCAATGCGCGTTTTTGACCGTACATTTGTGATTGCTGATACCTTAGGCAACATTACTTTGCTTATCGCAGTATGCGGAATCTTTTTTGCAACATTGGCAGGTGAACTTTCTCGCCAGAAACACATTGCATTGCTGCGTTGTTTAGGAGTGTCTGGAAAAGAATTGGTTGGCTTAGGTGCATTACAATTGTTTGTTTTTGGTTTGATATCGATGCTGATTGCGATGCCACTAGGCTTAGGTCTGGCGAAACTGGTTATAGATGTGGTGATTCGTCACTCTTTTGGTTGGACAATGGAACTGATAGTTTCTCCTATAACTTATGTAAAAACGGCCATTCTTTCGATGCTAGCGCTGATCGTTGCAGGAGCTCTACCTATTATCCGTTTACTTCGTAAGTCACCGATGAAGTCATTGAGGGACGCTTTGTAATGAAAGTTCGAGTCAGCCTCAAATACTTGATTGGTTTCTTAATCCTTGCCGCAATAGTTTCCATAGCGAGTATTGTTTTTCGCGATTACAAATTTGAAGACGATGTGGAACCAAACCGAGAGTTAAGCTCGCTTTTGTCTGCGGATGTGAAGCACGCTTTCGCGCCAGTGTTACCTAACAATCCTGTCGTTCTACCGGACGATTCTTCATTTCATCCGCAGCATCAGCATGAGTGGTTCCATTTTTTTGCTAATGTGCGTGACAAAAAAGGTCATCCTTACTCTGTTCAGTGGAGCTATTTCCGTATTGCTCATGACGAGCGAGTCGAGGAACTCGGCTGGTTAAACTCACAAGTTTATTTCTCATCGGTAGTGATATCGACCGACAGAAAGATTTGGCGAGAGCAGCGTGTTGCCCGCGGTGGTATTGGTCAAGCTGGAGTGAGTGCTTTGCCACTGCGCATGTGGATTGATGATTGGACTTGGCGATCGCTGGGTAGAAATCCTTTCCCCGGGCATCTTGATGTTAAAACGGACACGTTTAGTTTATCGTTATACAGTGATTTGGATGGTCCGTACGTGCTACCCGGAGAACAAGGCTTTCAAACAAAACACGAGACAGAACCTACAGCGACTTACAACCTGCAAGCACCATTTCTTAAGGTTTATGGTCAGTTGAAGTTGACGAAAGAGACTGACCCGATAGCCGTTGATGGCACTGCTTTCATGAGCAAAGAGTGGGGCACAGGTTTGATGTCGAATACGCAACAGGGTTGGGACAAGTTTGTCTTGAAACTGGATGACGATACCACTTTGTCAGTAAATCGTTATCGACATGACGAAGAGCTTCCATATCTGTTTGGCACCTTATCTTCAAAAGAAAAAACCATCGTTTTAGATAACAAAGACATTGTTATCCTGCCTCTCAATAAAACGGTCATAGAAGGAGGTAGAGTAATGCCTTTGGAATGGCGTATCATGGTGCCCAGATACAATATCGACCTGAAGACAGCGCCAGTGAACAAACAATCTTGGTTGCCTTTCATCGTTCCTTACTGGGAAGGGGCAATAAATACCACTGGTTCTGATATCGCACATGGCTATATGCAGTTAACTGGTTATTAACTGTTGTGTGAAAATGAAGATTAAAAAGGAGCTAATGCTCCTTTTTCCATATCAGGAGGTGAGATATTTCAATAACTAACTTTGTTTAGACCATTAATTCTTTCCTATACTTACCAAATAGCAATTAATACGGAATATATGTGCGAAATGTTCATTTGTTTCGGAAAATCCGATGTGTTGAGTCATTACAAGCGATTGTTCAAGAATGTTCTAAAGTACTAAACTCCTGTGTATCTGTTCTGATTCATGTATCGACATAACGAAATTATAAGGACGATAAATGACTGATATCATTCGCGACTTTTTAAAAATGGAGTCTGCTGGTGGCATAATCCTGGTAATTGCAGCAGCTGTAGCTATGGTAATTGCCAATTCTCCGCTTAATGAGTTCTACCAAGCGGGTCTTCACACATACATTTTGGGGATGTCTGTTTCACACTGGATCAACGATGGCTTGATGGCTATTTTCTTCCTGTTGATCGGTCTTGAGGTAAAACGCGAGTTGCTTGAGGGGGCTCTGAAATCGCGTGAAACTGCCATTTTCCCGGCAATTGCTGCCGTAGGTGGTATGCTTGCCCCTGCACTTATTTATGTCATGTTTAACATTTCAAACGAAACGGCGATTCAAGGCTGGGCTATTCCTGCCGCAACGGATATCGCATTTGCTCTGGGTATCATGGCGTTACTGGGTAGTCGTGTTCCAATCAGTTTGAAAGTGTTCTTGCTTGCTTTAGCAATTATTGATGACTTGGGCGTTGTTGTGATTATTGCACTGTTTTACAGCGGTGACTTATCTACGATGGCGTTGGCCGTTGGCTTCCTAATGACGGCAGTACTGTTTTTTATGAATGCTAAGCATGTGACCAAGATTAGCGCTTACTTGATCGTTGGTTTCATTCTTTGGGTAGCGGTATTGAAGTCCGGTGTTCACGCAACATTAGCCGGTGTCGTGATTGGTTTCTCTATTCCACTGAGAGGAAAAGACAAAGAGCATTCACCGCTTAAGCACTTAGAACATGGTCTTCATTCCTACGTAGCTTTCGGTATTTTACCTCTGTTCGCATTCGCTAACGCAGGTATTTCTCTTGAAGGTGTTTCACTGAGTGGTCTGGCTCAAGCTCTGCCGCTAGGTGTAGCGTTAGGTCTGTTTATTGGTAAACCGTTAGGTATCTTTAGCTTCAGCTGGGTTGCGGTAAAACTTGGTATTGCAAAATTACCAGAAGGCGTGGGTATGAGACATATTTTCGCCGTGTCTGTGCTGTGTGGTATCGGTTTTACTATGTCGATCTTCATTTCATCGCTGGCGTTTGGCGCTGACTTCGTGAATTTCGATACTTATGCTCGTCTTGGTATCTTGATGGGTTCAACCTTGGCAGCGGTCGTCGGTTACTTCTTGCTGAGTGTTTCATTGCCAAAGAAAAAATCAGCATAATCGAAGTTTAGCTATCGATTTATGTAAAATAGAAAGCCCCTCGACTCAGTCTGAGGGGCTTTTCTGTTTGTATCTGAATACATCTAAATATTAAGCGACCAGTATGTTGATTACCCTAGCGCTTTTGGAGTGTTGAGAATATGGTCCATTCTTCGACAACTTTTTCCTTTAGACCGACCACAGTTGCAGTGACTTTTCGGTTTACTGCATGCGCCGCAGGATCATCGCCTTCATCCTCTAAACGACTTTCACCATACCCAACAATTCTGACTCGGTTAGGGCTGATATCATAGGAAAGAAGTTTTTGCTCAACGGCTTCTGCCCGTTTTTTCGATAGCTCCAAATTGTATTCATCTGTACCCACTTTGCTGGTGTAGCCTTGGATTTCAATGGATGCAGATTTGTATATCTTCAAAAAATCCGCCATGGTTTGAATCTGGCTGGCGAAGACGGGGTTAATCTCATAGGAGTCATTAGCAAACAAAATACGCAGTTGACGTTGGTCTTGTGCGCGTCTTACTTCCCCACAACCATCATTATCCACTTCAGAACCCGAAGGTGTTCCAGGACAAATGTCGCGACCATTGACTACACCATCTTGGTCATCATCTTGTAGATCGGCAATTTGGTTGGCCGTAGGTGTTGCCATGTATTCGTACTCTTCAGCACTATTAACTGACATCGATAGGGTAAGACCAGCGAGTATTGCTAGTGATAGAATGTTCTTCTTCATAATTAATACTCCACTTCCTTGGTCCACTCTTCGGGAACATCAACCAAAAGCGCGTCTATTAATACGCCAGTCGCGTTCATCACACGATACTTGGCGTACTGTTCAGAATAGTGAGCATCGAGGTATTCTTTGCGAGCTTCAAACAGCTCATTTTCGGTGTTCAATAAGTCTAGTAAGGTTCGTTGGCCAATGCCGTATTGCTTTTCGTACGCAATAACCGTTTGTGCCGCAGAGTCTACATGGTCAGCAAGGAAGTTTTTCTGCTGGAGTGTTAAATCCAACGCACTCCAAGATAACCGTAAGCTCTCTTCGATTTGACGATAAGCGCTATCTCTTAAGTCTTTTGCTTTATTCAGTTGATAAGCTGAACTTTCACTACGGTCGCTATCGCTGCCGCCGTTATAAAGGTTATATCTCATCCGCAGCATCGCCACGGTTTCATCCGCATCACCTTCATAACCACCTGCATCGTCTCGCCATGTTTGACGAGCTTCGATGGAAAAGGTGGGGTAGTAAGGAGCTTTAGATTGCTTGTATTGGAATCGAGCAGCATCTACATCTGTTTTGGCAATTTTGATCACAGGGTGTTTATCAAATGCCTCGACTAACGCATCTGAGAGGGACAAAGGAATCTTAGATTCATCGGCGCGAGGGTAAATTAACCCTAGTGGCTCTTGTCCTACTAAGCGGCGAAACTGGGTATGAGTATCAAAAAGGTTGTTTTGAGCCGCAAGCAGGTTGCCTTGAGCTTTGGCAATACGAGCTTCTACTTGAGTTAAATCTGCCGTTGAGCCTACACCTGAGTCGACTCGCTTTTTAATGTCGCGATAAATGTCTATGTGAACCGCCAGGTTACTTTCCGAAAGGGCGAGAATTTCTGTAGCTTTCACTGCGTTTAGATAAACGTCGGTTACTTGTAGCGCCAAGTTCGATGCATCATCTAACAGTTGTAATCTCGTGGATTCAGCTTCAGCGGCCGTTCTATCCATATCGTTAAGCGTACCATTACCATCCCATAACAATTGATTAAGGATGATGCTTGCTTCTTTTCTGGTGAGGTCGGTATCTTCACGTCCACTTGTTGATGCCGGACGAATACCCTCGTACCCAATACCTGCATCTAAGTCGATAGTTGGGAGGTACTTTCCTCCTGACGCTTTGCTGTCATTCACTGTACTGACGTATTGATTGTAGCTAGCCTTGATATCAGGATTATTTGAAAAAGCGATTGCCACTGCTTGCTCGAGTGTTTGTGCGTGAGCAGAGGCGGAAGCCAGTATCAAACATCCTGTTAAGAATGAAAGGTTCCGTTTCACTATGAAGCTCCTTAAGTATGGAATTATCTCTTACTCGACCATTGAGATACTTCATTTTGTAGGTGGCGAGCGTCCAAAGGTCATGCCTTAGTTTAAGGAAGCTTAGTTTATAAAATAGGATTTTGTGAGTTTAGTTCAAGAAAGTACCAATGATAATTTTCCTTATATATTGAAACCTTAGTTGATGTTTGGTTCTCCACTCTACTAAATGAGTTGAATGTACAATTAGCCATTACTAATGTTAAAGCATGAAAAACCGCTCACGCAGTGGCGTGTGAACACCTGAGAAGAAGCAAAATGTATAGAGGGTGCTCATACGTGTTATCGATACGCACATAGGGAATAGGCTCATGAATGCACGTACACTCAGCCAGTTTATGTTAGCTAACATAACTTTGGTCATAGATAGGCAAGGTCAAATTCGAGAACTTATCGCTGGTGCTCAGCCTGCTCCCGGTGAAGTAGTGATGACAGTTAGTGACGATGCTAATCCGCAAGTTCAGGCTCAGTTGATTCAAGCGAATGATCAACAGACACCGCTCAATATTGATGATGAAGTCGCTCAAATTCTTGCTCAATTGGAACAGGGTGTTGACCCAACACTAAATCCAGACCAAGCAACCGCCGCTGGTGGAGCCAATGGTTCCAGCCCTACCGATACGGGCACGATAGATATGACACTTGCTGAGGTACTAGCCCAGACAGCATTTGATACTAATGGCCTTCAAGCTCCCGGACTCTCTCAGACACAAAGTTTGGCAATTGACCTAGTTATAGCCCAAGCTCTTGCACCTATCGCTCCCGTTGTAAATGCTGCTGTCTTGGATGTGGACGAAGCACCTTATTTCGTTGATGTACCCAGTGATGACCCACAAGATTCATCAACAGATTCTAATGATGATGGCAAGGTTGATTCCTATACTTTTGGTTACAATGAAAACAGCACCGTTGATGATCTGATTGGCACCGTACAGGCGATAGATCCGGAAGGCGGTACGGTGACGTATCGTATCGATCCTGAAAGCGAACATGCGGAGTATTTCTCTGTTACCGAAGAGGGCAAAATTTACTTAACGGCAGCGGGGGTGGCAGCTTTTACCAATGACTTTGAAGCTGGAGATGATAACCAACATAACATTACTGTTATTGCCAGTGATGGTGTTAACGAAGTCTCGATTCCGGTAACGCTTAATGAGTTGGATGTAAACGAAGCTCCCCAATTCGTAGATCCTGAGATTGATGATGACCCCAATGACGTGGTTGTGGACGAAAACGACGACGGGGTGGCGGAGTCTTACAGTTTTAGTTACAACGAAAAAAGTTCATTAAATGATGTTATTGGCGTTGTAAAAGCCATTGACCCAGAGGGTACTAATGTCACTTATAGTATTGACCCAAATAGCGAAGAAGCAGCCTACTTCAGCATTAACGATGACGGTGAAATTTATCTAACACCTGCTGGAATAGAAGCATATACAAATGATTTCGAAGCTGGCGATGACAATCAGCACCGTATAAACGTGATCGCGAGTGATGGGGTAAATGAAGTTACGATTCCAGTAACGCTTAATGAGTTAGATGTAAACGAAGCTCCATACTTTGTTGATACGTCTTACACTGATGAAACAGACGAATCTGATGACCCAAATAATTATTTGCCGGGAAATGACTTTACTGAGGCGACGGAACAAAGTAGTGCCGCGTACAAGTTCTACTATAACGAAAACTCCGAGGCAGGTGTAACAATTGGTCAAGTACAAGCAAATGATGTTGACAATGATAGTTCATCCATAAGTTACGCAATCACCAATAATGTGATGGTGACTGTTGATGATGTGGAGTATGAACTGTTCCAAATTAATGCTGAAACTGGTGAAATTAGCCTTACAGCGAAAGGTGTAGAGTTATACACGAATGACTATGAGAAATCAGTCAACGACCATTCTATACAAGTCTCGGCAACAGAAGTTTTCCCTCCTAGTGAAGAGGGAGGGGATGTTAGTTACGGCTATACCGTTTATACCACCGTCGATTTATTTGAGCGAAATGTAAACGAAGCGCCTGTGGGTGAAAACTTCACACTAGACGTAACCGATGCCGAAGGCGTTCTGTTTGATTTCGGTGATGGTAAAGGAGAAGTTAAATTAGTCAGAGTGGTGTTTGACAATAACTTGGTACCTTCGGAAGACCATATCTCAGATGTGGATGTAGATTACTTATCAACCAATCCGACACTTGATGACCCGTATCAAGACCTTATTCAGTCACAAGAGTTATCTGTCTATATAACTGAATTACCGAGTATTGGATCGTTATATTACTGGAATGAAGACCAGAGTACTTATGTTCTTATCGAAGAAAGTGATTTGTATGTAGAAGGTAATGATAGTCCGACGATGTTTGATCCGGACAGCATATTTTATAAAGCTGGAGAACCTGGCGATTTTACGATTGATAAAGATACTACCGGCACACAAAGTGAGGGTGGTGACGTAGTTTACACCCTAAGTAATGGAGCATTAATAACAGTCTCTGCTACGAGTGATCAGGGAAATGGTAATAAAGGCATAGTCACTATAGAGACCAATAACGGTAGTTCAAACAACAATCAAGGCGAGGGCTTTGGAGTTGATGGTGGTAATGGTATTGGTAACGGTGAGACGCTGATTTTTGATTTGAGTGCTAATCCTCTTAGTTCAGTTTCATTCGGGGTTGATGGTTTGAACAGTAATCATCAGGCAACAGTTGTTTATACGTACCTTGACGGTACCAAATCAGAACCAATGTATTATGGTGATGGTTCTGTTAGCCAAAGCGCAGACGTCAGCTATTCTGCTCCAGATGCCGATAATCCCATAGTTCAGATTGAATTCATTGAATCAGCTCACACAGGTGGTAGTGAGTCAAATAGCGGCTCGAACTATGTTGTTTCTTATATTTCCGGTGAAGAAGCGGTTGTTAATGACCCTACATTTGAGTACACGGTAGTTGATTCTGAAGGGGCGATGCCTGTAGATGAGGATGATAACGTAGTTACTTACGAGGTAACTTTAGATGTCGAAAACGGGGGCAATATCGTTTATGCAGATACTGGTGACGATACGCTTGAAGGAGATGATCGTTCTAATATCTTCACTTGGCTTGATTCTGCTCTAGATAATAGTACTGATATCATCAAAAACTTTGAGTTTGGGGTCGATAAGGTTGATCTAACCTCAATATTAGATGATGACACAGAAACGACGGACATCAGCGACCTTTTAGGCAAAGTGACTATCAGTTCCGTTGATAACGAAGATGTCGTGTTGACAGTGGAGCATGGAGCTAGTGAGTCTCAAACAATTATCATTGAGGACATATATGCTGATATTGCAGGTATGGAAGCAGCAGATATATTAAATAGCCTTGTAAAAGTGAATACAGAAACAGTATAAATTTTGTGAAAGAACTTACCCCAAGAAGCCCCTGCCAAGCAGGGGCTTTCTTTATCTCGAATTCAGTACCAATTATTTGCTCAATATTATGTGTTTGATTTGTAATAAAGAGCATTATTTTCACATGATTTCATATTGCAAAAAGCCACTGTTTTATGTTAATTTCCGCCCCAATCTCAGACAGAGTTTCTGGGGGATACGCGTAATGACCATTCAGGCTGATTGTGACATTACGTAGGGTAGGTATCAGTAAGTCCTTTTACTGATAGA
>Ga0075011_10002173_pt1 | contig 10649 bp, 8 predicted proteins | sample TARM_MetaG_T_14_FD_72354 | JGI IMG/M metagenome (GOLD analysis project Ga0075011, IMG submission 72354) | Freshwater microbial communities from Pennsylvania, USA, analyzing microbe dynamics in response to fracking - TARM_MetaG_T_14 | ecosystem: Environmental > Aquatic > Freshwater > River...
GCTCGAATTCAGGAAATTCAGGGCAACAACCGGTTAAAAACGCTCAAATAGTGGGCAATTCGCTTTGTCTTTGTCGCGCTCTGTCCATTTATGAATTCAAGTCCGACAGGCTGCTAGGCACTGGATTGACGGTAATGGCTCCGTGGCAATCAGCTGAGTAAGTCAGGTTGTAGATGCCACTCTTTAGCCCAAAGTGAGGTGCCTTACCGGCCTCGATGTCCAGCCAAAGAGAAGCGGTTCGCTTGTGACCAGTAAAGGCATGAGAGAAGAAGAAAATCCAACTGTTGTCTGAGCGCCTGGGATGTTTCAGTCGAAAGTCCTGAAAACTGAATTTCTCAAAGGCTTTAGCATGAAAAATCACAACTGGTTTGAGGGCTCGCAGCGCTGATGCCTCAATGAAGGCTTTCAGCCCAATCAAGTCCAACTTCTCAGCACCGTATGCCATCAGCACAGTCGACCACAGACACCGCTCTTGATCGCGCGTCATAGCATGCCCAATACAACAAGGGCCGCTTACGCGGCCCTGTGATCAACTTGAAGCGAACTTATTGCAGCCAGGCCTCAACAGCATCTGCGCCGTGTTCGGCTTTCCACGCTTTTAACACCTTATGGTTGCCACCTTTGGTTTCGATGACTTCGCTGGTGTGCGGATTTTTGTAGCGCTTGATGGTGCGCTCACGGCGAGCACCTTTCGCAGGGGCCGTAGCGGTCTTACCGGCGTTTGGATCGAGCAGGGCGATCACGTTACGCAGGGAGTAGTTGTACTCGGCGAGCAAGGCGCGGAGTTTGTTTTCAAACTCGATCTCTTTCTGAAGCTTTTGATCATTTTTGAGGGCTTCGAGGCGGGCTTGCTGCTCGGCGATTTGGGCTTCCAGAGCCTTGTATTCTGCGATGATCGACATGCGGATGCCTGATAAAAAACTGAAGGGGCATATCCGGCCAGGGCTGGCCATTCAATGCTGGATTTGATCTTTGAGGGATGCTGGCTCCCTCAATATGGGCATATTAATTCAGTGCGAACTTACGCGTGTACTTTCTTGAAACCCAGCCCTCTGCGCCCCCCGCAACGACTGTGACATGCAGCCAGTCGGGGTTGCTGGCGTCAAGCACTTCGAGCATCTGCCCATCGACTAGGTGAACAGGAAGGATTGTTGCCTTGGTGCTGGGCGCCGCTCTAAACCGAACGCTCTCACCCCGAACAAAGCGGAAGTCACCGTCAGGAATGAACGCAGCAGCGCACATTTCCCTTCGCACGGTCTTGCCCATTTGCCCTGCTGTCATGCCTGGCAAAATTTTAGGCTGCAAGAAGCACAGCTCTTCACGTACGGCGTTTTGGGCTGCAAGGTAGGTGGCCAGCAAACCAATGAACCAACAAAACCATTTGAAATAGGCCTTCGCTGCTGGGCTTAGCTTTGACAGATCTCCTGTCGAAGCAGCGTCAGCCAGTTCACCCTGGAGTTGCTGCTGTGTTGTGGTCTGCCCCCCGTCAACATCATTGCTGGCATCAGGCAGGTCGGTCAGGTGCGGAGCGGGAACTGGTGCCGTTCTGAGCGTTTCAGCCGCTGCTGCTATGGTCGAAAGTAGCTGACTAGATGCAGGTTTATCCCACTCCACGGCTGCGACTTCAGCCAGACTCCCTACCGTCAACAGGGATGACCCCAATGAGAGAAGCTCCGCCATCTTGGGATAGGTACTGAACGTATTTGCAGTCGTAATTGCCGCAAGTTCAGCAGCCACCCGCGAGGAGCTTGCCAAGGGCTCCATCACGCCCAACATCTCACGAATCGACTTGGTGTCCGCCAATGCGGAGGTGTTGAGAAGGGACTGAACGGAGGCCATCTCTTTGGCGAGATGGCCAACTTGAGTTAGCCCGGCGACCTGTGCCCGAAGCTGGGAGGAAATTGTTGGAGCCTGAAAAAGCTGTTTGTGCATGTCCTTAATTGGACGGATTGAGTCCAGTACGGCCTGCATGGCCAGGCTGGGCTTTAGGGCATCACAGATTGCAGCACTGGCGGCGGCAATAGTGGCTGAATATGTAGAGCCCAAGGGCTCTATTGCTGCCATGGCCAGTTGAGCACTGGCCCGTTCTGTCAGTAGCTGGGAGCTGGCGAAAGCTGAACCGATATTGGCTGTGGTAACGATGGGGTCTAGGGCTCTGACAGCCGAACCGATCAAATCGTGTGTATTGGCGCCATCAGAAGCATTTTTCATCAATACCTGCCGTTTGAGGTCAATGCTGTATACGTCTGCGATGAGTGGAAAGCTTTTTCCGCTCACTTAAGCGCGGCGTTGATGGCGTTGATGAGGTTCGTACAGCCTTCAACCTCATGCGAGGCCAGGTCGGCTACAGAGTGATCCCGCGACCACCTGAGGAAGGCCTTGGCCAGCTTGTACTTCGAGAAATCCTTGCCGATCTGCTTTTGGAATATATCGACAATGGGCTTGCTGGCGGTATTGCCAAGGGCCGAGGTGATATCCCAACCCAAGTCGGCTTTAGCGACTGCGGCCAACGTGTCGCGCAGTAGATCTTCGATCTCCGCGTGCTTAATCTTAGGTACTGCGTAGTCTGAAGTCCGAAGGATTCGCTTGGTGCTAAGGCGATGCACAAGAACTTCCTGCTGGGCTGCCTGATCACCTGCATTGTCTGAGTCGAGAAGCGCCGCCACCTTGAGGTTGTGCGAGGTCAGGATGGTCGCGAAGTACACCACCTTGCTGGCAGTGTTAGCTGGCACCAAGGCGATCTTGTCGTGCAGCGAAGCATTTCCCCCTTCCTTGAGAAGACTAGAGATGGCCTCTACATACCAATAGTCGGTCAGGCCTTCCAGGATCAAGTTGCGCTGATTGGCAAAAAGGCTTTGTGCGAGGTCGTAGCCGAGAGCTTCTTGCAGTGGCAACAGCGCTGCGGGGTCACTGGATGACACGGTTGTGTGTACCTTGGTGCCCACAGTCCGATCTGTCAGCTCCACCACCCTGACCAAATCGAGTTCGTCTGGCCCCACGAGGAATGGCGAGTGGGTCGAGTAGATCGTCTGGTTCTCATCGGCGAGCAACGAGATGGTTTTTCTAAACTCTCGCTGCTTCAACGCGTGAAGACTCACACCTGGTTCATCAAGGAGCAGGACAGTGTTCTTGTGCTTGCCTTTGGCTTCAGCGAAAAACACGATGAAGAATGAAACCAGCCATTGGAATCCTTCGGAGCGCTGATCGAGCTCCACTTCAACACCAACATTGTCCTCAACAACGACCTTAAGGTACTGGCCATCTGCGGTCAGCCTGAGTCTACTGGCCTCGGCTTTATTGTCGTCAGGATTCCAGACCCTGATGATCTGCTGCGTCAGTTCAACGCTGGCAGCATTAAGCTGATAGCTGCGTTGATCCAGTTTTTCTCGAAATTTTTCGATATCCGTTGTGTTATGGCTTGGGTCAGATGTTCGACCCAAATCGGATAGTTCTTGGGCGGTAAATCCAAGCAGCTTAAGCAGGCAGTTGTTGCCGTAATCGTAGGCATCGTCATCCAGGCTGCCATTGGCCAAGCGCGTAGCGAGATTGCCCAAATGAATGATCGGCTTAACTCTGAAGTAATTGCTGTAAAGCACAAAAACAGGCTTGCTCTTGCTGAGATACGAAAGAAATTGCTGCATCTCAACCGCATGATCTAGGGTGGCGACTAAGCTTTCCCAGCGAGCCACCTCTTTCTCATCATCTTCGTCAACATAGGGAAGCTTTTCATCAAGCCAGGCCTTTAATGTTACGGCGTCGCTCGACAGGCTTCGATATTGGCCCCACGTACTCGTTATCTTATTCAGGCTATCGGTGTGGATCTTCGCGGCACCCGCGACGGTCGCTCGATCCAAATGAGCCGTTAGCCTTATCAGGTCATTTTTGATGTCGTTGTAAACGGGGGATCTTGCCCCGTTTATGCTGTGTGACGCGTTGTTTCCTAAGTAGCGGGTATAGGTGTAGCTAAGTGGCTGCTCTTTGATTTTTTCAGGAGCACGATCCAAGTCGGTCTGCTCTAGCTCGAAGGTTGCTGTCACGACCTCTATATCTTCAGCGTCTACCTCGCCCCTGCTAATTTGGGAGTAGAGAGCCCTTGGGTAATCACGAAGAGCATCAAACTTCTTGGTTCCTTCTGGAGCATTTATCTGTTGGATTGCTTGAAGAATGGCAGTCTTGCCAGCTTCATTTGGGCCAACCAGTATCGTTTTAAGTCGTTCGACCTCAAACTCGCCGGTATCAATGATGCTTCGATAGTTTTGAACTCGTACCTTACTCAAACGCATGGTCAGTCCCTTTGCAGCACATGGATGTAGGTTTGCTCGAACGATAACCTAGTGTCATGTTGGAAGAGAAGGGACGAGATAGGCTCGAACTGGAGCTACTCCGACTTGAATGAGGTCGGTCAGGAGATGCCTCAGCGATATACTGAGCAGCTTGATTTGGAGCCTCCATGACCCAGCTGCCCATCGATGCCGCCATCCCCTCCGTGCTCCACGCCCTGGTCGAGCAAGACTCTGTCGTATTGCAGGCCCCTCCAGGTGCCGGTAAGACCACACGCGTTCCTCTCGCACTCCTGAACGAGTCCTGGCTGGGTAATCAGAGCATCTTGATGCTCCAGCCCCGCCGAGTCGCTGCGCGGGCCGCTGCTGAGCGCATGGCCAGTGAGTTGGGCGAGAAGGTCGGTGAGACGGTTGGCTATCGCATCCGTCTGGAGAGTCGGATCGGCCCGCGCACGCGGATCGAGGTGGTCACGGAAGGGATCCTTTCCCGTAGGCTTCAGGACGACCCTTCGCTGGAGGGTGTCGGTCTCGTCATCTTCGATGAGTTCCACCTTCGGAGCTTGGACTCTGATCTGGCTCTCGCGCTGTGCCTAAATGGCCGAGAACTCTTTCGTGATGACCAGCCGCTGAAGCTTCTCGTGATGTCGGCCACCCTAGACGGGGCTCGGCTTTCGAATCTCCTGGCCGATGCTCCGGTCGTGACCAGTGAGGGGCGCATGTTCCCCGTGGAGACGGTTTGGGGCCAACCCTACCAGGCGGGTGAGTACATCGAGCCTAAGGTCGTTCGAGCGTGCCTCGATGCTGTTCATGATCAGCAAGGCAGCATCCTGGTCTTCCTACCAGGTCAGGCTGAAATCCGCCGCGTGCATCAGGAGCTCAGCGACAAGCTGGTTGGGCGTGATGACTTTCTGCTGTGCGCGCTTCATGGTGAGCTTGATCTGAATGCACAGCGAGCAGCTATCGAACCGGCGCCACCGGGCAAGCGCAAGATCGTGCTGGCGACGAACATTGCTGAGACGAGCTTGACCATTGAGGGTGTGCGCGTAGTGATCGACTCCGGTCTGGAGCGGGTGCCACGGTTTGACCCGTCAAGCGGAATGACCCGCCTCGCGACACAACGCATATCCCAGGCCAGTGCCGCTCAGCGTGCTGGCCGTGCTGGTCGCTTGGAGCCGGGCATTTGTTATCGGCTTTGGTCTCAAACTCAACATGAGCAGATGGCGGCCTATGGCGCCCCGGAAATTCACCAGGCCGACTTGGCGGCTCTGGCGCTGCAATTGGCGCGCTGGGGTGTTACGCCTGATCAATTGAGGTGGCTCGATATGCCTCCCGCAGCTCCCTTTACCCAGGCGCGAGATCTGTTGGGCCGGTTGGGGGCTTTGGAGGCGGATGGTCGTTTGAGTCCGCATGGCCAGGCGATGGCAGAGGTGCCTGCGCATCCGCGTATTGCTCACTTGCTGCTGCGTGGGCATGCGCTTGGGCTCGGGGCGCTTGCTTGCGATGTGGCTGCGCTCCTAGGTGAGCGTGATGTGCTGCCCGGTGGTGGGGCTGATCTGCACAGTAGGCTCGCGATGCTGGAAGGGAGCCAGCGTATGCCACGTCATGCGCAGGGGGTGGCACAAAGGATTAAGCAGCTGGCTCGTCAGTATCGAAGTTACCAACGCGGAATCGTTACCAAGGCTGTGGCTGATCCCGAGCATCCTCGCTGGCTTGGCTGTCTGTTGACGCTCGCCTACCCCGACCGAGTGGCTCAGCAGCGCCGAGCCGGCGGTGGTGAGTACCGGCTCGCCAATGGGCGCGCGGCCATGTTCACTGAGCCTGATGCGCTGATGAAGCACTCCTGGTTGGTGGTGGCAGAACTGGGTAGCCGGCAGGGCCAACGTGAAGAGCGCATCTACCTCGCGACCGACCTCGATCCTGCGTTGTTCGAAAATGTACTCGCGGAGCAGGTAACAGTCGTCGACGAGCTCGACTGGAATGAGCGTGCAGGGGCCTTGGTCGCTGAGCGGCAGCGCAAGGTGGGTGAGCTGGTGTTGAGCTGCGAGCCGCTCAAGGAGCTCGATGCGGATGCTCGTAGTCGTGCGCTTCTGGGGCTTGTTCGAAAGAAGGGGTTGGAACTGCTGCCTTGGACGCCGGAGCTGCGACAGTGGCAGGCGCGTGTGGCGCTGCTGCGTGAGCTGGATATGGCGCAGCAGGGGCAGAGTAAGTGGCCGTGTGTTTGTGATGCCACGTTGCACGCGACTTTGGAGGAGTGGCTGATTCCGTATCTGAATAACGTCAGCCGTCTGAGTCACTTCGGCCTGTTAGACCTCAGTTCCATTCTGCGCGGAGCGCTTCCCTGGCCGCTGCCGCAGGAGTTGGATGAGCTGGCTCCCACGCACATCAAGGTGCCGTCAGGCTCGTCGATCAAGCTGGACTACAGCGAGTCTCCGCCAGTGCTGGCCGTACGGCTCCAGGAGATGTTCGGGCTGGCGGATACGCCTCGTATTGCCGGTGGCAAGTTGCCGATCAAACTGCACCTCCTATCGCCGGCTCGGCGCCCCGTTCAGGTAACCCAGGATCTCGCGAACTTCTGGCGCAGTACCTACCTGGAGGTGAAGAAGGATCTGAAGGGCCGATACCCCAAACATTGGTGGCCAGATGATCCGATGGAAGCAGAGCCGACCGCTCGGGCGAAGCCGAGGAGAAGTTGATCGAGGCGGTGGGGGCTATGGAGAGCACTCCGTCTATTGTCTGAGCAATGCGGATTCACGCTGCTCAGCAATCAACAAGTCCTTCTCGGCCATGTCTCTAAGGGCTCGGATTTGGTTCGTATATTCGTTGACTGGCATACCTTCCTCCAGTAAGACGAGCAATTCCTTCTCCTCAGACATGTACTTTCGTATGGCCATGACTAGGTGTACCGAACTGACCGTCTCTTTGTATTTAGCTAGATCGCGGAAGGCGAGGTGGATGTAGCGCTCGATGGACTTGTTATCCAAGTGGCCCGTCCAACTGGTGACCTCTGCGATAAATGTCTTACTATCCAGCAACGCTTGCCGGAACTGGTCAGAGTTTGTGAGTTGATGTCGTTGGATTAATAATATGAATAGGTTGGTGATGAAGGCATGACGAAACATATGCGGGGTGACTTGAGATTCGATGCCCGCAAGCTTCCTAAGTGTCAATATCTCATTTGAAACTGCGGCACTTGTGAGCTGATTACCCGTCGTAGCGGACACGAAGAAGTACCCATGATCCTTTCCACCCTTGTAAACGCTCCGCATGATTTTGCGCCGTTCTACCTCAATGTACTGACGTAGCTTTCTTAGTGCAGTGCCGAACACTGGTACGTATCGCTCAGCACCTTCCTCTCTCTTAAGCGTATCCAGTCGAAGAAGCGGATGCTCCATCTCCATCGCGCGAAGTACATCGGCAACTTTTAGATTAACCAATTCTGTACGTCGGGCTCCGGTGTCGGTAAGCAGGTCAATCATGCATGCCCTCCGAACCTTCACGCCAGCCGGTACTCTGTCCTTTCTAATTGCCGCTCTTAGCAGATCAATTTGCTCCTTTGATATAGGTAACCTGCGGTGCTCCCGATGAGGTCTACCAAAGGAGTGATGTGTCAAGTAAGTGCGGGAGATTTTCCTTCCGTTGCTAGTCGTCGTAACATATTTTTCTTTACGGGCTCTAATGGTGCCTTCAGAAGAAATAAAGTCATTATCGCCATGGAATCTGCCTACAAAGCCCAGAAAATCTAACCACACCTTGCCTGTTGCTAAGATGGTAGATTCAGATTTTTTGGGCTGGGCAAGGTTGAAACTTGATGGCTCTTTTCGAATTTCCTCGATGTAATCGGTAAACTTGTCATCTGATAGGTAGATGGGATCAATACCGTCTCGATAGCAGCGCCGAAGGAGCTGTCCTAGTTTTGCCGCGTAATCGCCCATCGAGCCGCCTTTGTCTCCTCTTCGAGATAACCCTTGCCGGCTTCTTCCTGGGCGATTTAACAGCGATAGCATGTATAGATTGCCAATTAGACACGGCGAGCCATTTGGCCAGATAATAAAAGGAATACTTGTGGCGTCGCGGGTACTTAGCTTATCTACTGAGAAATGGCTAAAAATCTCAAACTTACCAAGTAGATTATAAAGTTTGCGATTGGGTAGGCTCGACATTCGATCACCTTTTCCGATAATCATCGAGGTTCGCTACTTCGAACGAGGGTGTAGAAACTTCCGACATAGTCGGGATAGTGTTGAAGGGCGGCATGCCCATGCTCACGATAGAGCGGAGAGTCTTTAGCGCGTCTTGAGTCCGTTTGCCGCGAATTTTTTCGTCAGGTGCATCGCGGATGCTCGTGAACTGGTGAATTGACTCGGATAGCGCGCGCAGCAGAATCATGTTGGTCTGTCGCTGCATGTCAAGCTCTTGCTCTAGTTGCTCGACTTTTCTGCTGAGCCCAGACTTGCTGCGCTTATTCGAATGCTTTTCCTTTTTATCCGCGTTATCCAGAGCCTCGCCAGCTTTGAGTCGTAAGTCGTTTAACGAGTTAAATCCGCCACTCAAGTTCTCGTTTGCATATGTTTTAAGCGTATTCAGACTCATTGGGAAGGTCGCTACAGATTCCCCAGTCTCAAGCTCGACGGAGCGGTTCAAGCTTGCAATCCCGCCTTGGCTTTTAAGGGCAGAGCGAAGCTCCGCGTCCTTATTGAAGCGTAGCGGTTGTTTGCATATAAGTATTAGTAAAGCGTGCAGCGCTTTAAGGCCTGATATTGTTTGTGCGACTCTCGACGACTTTTTGCTCATGCTACCTCCGGAGTTCGAATGAGGCGCGCAACGACCTTAAATTTCTTTCCCTGATGGTCTGTGAAGAACTCCGGTTCTATCTCTACCCAGCCTTCTTTCATTAGATCGTGTATCTGATCCTCTAGGTCATTAGTATCAATGACGCTAAAGTCTTTTGTTCCAAATTTATATTCTAGAAGGTCGGCAAGTGCTTGGAAGCTCTCAGTATTGCCTTGATGTAGTTGTTCCGCAACATAATGCGCTTTAGCCCCGGCTAGTATGGTGCCTTCCGTGGACTCGGTGATGTAGCGGTAGACATGCCTCGGATCGGTGTGACCTAACATCCATTGGAGAGTATCAAGCTTAGCGAAGCTGCCGCAGTAGAAGAAAAGCATCGCGAAGAAACGACGCAGTTGGTGCTGGCGGATGTAGTACCTTTCTCCGTTTGCATTTAGGGGGGTTTCAAAATAGTCACAAAAAAGATCTAGGTTTCGATTGAATACATACGGGCTGGAATCCGTTAGTGATGAGGCGGCTTTGAGGTTGGGTGTGGCAAAGAGTGTCTGAAGCTCTGGGATGAATCCTACTCTCTTAAGTGTCTTCTGCATTTTGACCAGGTTCTTAATCATGTCCGCGGCTACAGGTTCGATTGGGCGCGCTTCTGTTCGGCGATGGCCAAATAAGCGGCGAGTACTTTTAGCGTTTAGGAATAATAAGAAACTATTTGAAATATCTAGACAAGTATCAGTTCTTAGGGCGCATAGCTCACTGACTCGTCGAGCCATGAGGATTCCAGTTGTTATCTGAACTGCACCAATATAGACAGATATTAGCTCTAGGAGTGATGAGTTAGCCCTGAGGCTGGTGAAATACTGCGGCGAATCACCCTTGATAGAATTGCCGTCATGCCCGTGATCCATAGTGCGGGAAGCTAGCGAAAGTTTTTTTAGACCAAATTTGCGCAACTTGTCTCCACAAAAATGACGAACCTCATCATCGGTTAGAGAGGCAGGCGAGATGCTACGTTTCTTGCATTCAATCGCGATGCGGCATAGTGCCCTTGTAAGTTCATTGCCATATTCGAAATGGAACTCAATTGCTTGTCGGAGGGCTTTGAACACCAGGTCGGATGGTAGGGTGCGAAATCTCCCAACGGTGGACAGCTTTGGAATATGCCTGTCGGCGCCGACGAGATCTTCAACGGCGGGTGCTGGAATGCCAAGTTCGTGCAAGATACCAAGGTTGTAGAGGGAGCGCCTGTACGTTGAGTAAGTTGTGTCCCTGATGGCTTCGCGAGCTTCACTTGCAACTGGAGCTCCTGGATACTCACGCTCGAAAGTACTTGCGTTATCGTTATAGCAAAGAATGGGGTGAATAGACTTTCGGCTGCGCTCCCCAAAAACTGTATTCCTGTAAATGTCTTTGGCTATCAAAACTGAATTTGGTTGGTTTCCGTATAGAACTTGTCGGTGATAAAGGCGGCGGTTGCAGAAGCTGAGTGCAACACGGTTATTGATTTGAAGCTGGAGCATGATGCCGCATAGCCATGGCTTCCTGCATCACCTCGCCCATGACTTCGATCGGGCACTTGAAATCGAA
>Ga0075011_10002175_pt1 | contig 10644 bp, 7 predicted proteins | sample TARM_MetaG_T_14_FD_72354 | JGI IMG/M metagenome (GOLD analysis project Ga0075011, IMG submission 72354) | Freshwater microbial communities from Pennsylvania, USA, analyzing microbe dynamics in response to fracking - TARM_MetaG_T_14 | ecosystem: Environmental > Aquatic > Freshwater > River...
GCTCACACTGGCCGCATCGCCTCTTGATGCACGCACCAATCCGGCTCGACTGATTGCCTTCTATGAATCCCTTGGATTCGTCCGTACCGGGCGCACCATCAATCCATTGGGTGACCCGGAAATGGCGAGAGCACCCAAGCCCGCCTTGCAGTCGGCGCCAACGCCATTCCGTATTCGGATGGAAGACCTGCACCTGCCTGTTGAGGCCTTGGTCGCCCGGACAACCTATCCGCTGACCAACAGCCCGACACCTGCCCAGGCCACTTCGTTGCCGCTTGGCTCAATCCGGTTGGCAGAATTCGGTGATGCCGATGAGCGTTATGTCGATGTTTTGCGTGAGGTAAGCGTAGACAGCCTGTTGCTGTCCGAACCAGAGCAGGACATCAAAAACACGCCGACCTATCAGCAATATGTTGTCTGGGCCAAACAAGGCCGAGAGGCGCCAGCTATACAGGTGAATGAAAATGACCGTGGTGAGCTGGTAACCTCAAATCGTCGCCGTGCTTTGGCTGCAAAAGAAGCTGAGATTAAAACAATCAAGGCATGGGTCAGCCCGATCAACCCGGCTACCGGATCGCCGCTGAAGTATGGCGACATCAAGAAAATGGCCGCTGGACATGTGGTCACCCAGTCGGTATCCGACAGCGCTGAGAAATGGGCCAACAAAACCGCCAACTGGCGCAACAGGTTGCGCGTCACCGCCACCAAGGTTGCTGACCGCGATGGCTACTCCCTATTCAGCGCCCCGATGGGCGAGGGCTTCAATGACCTGATTGCGGTAACACCTGCTGGTCGCGTGATTGCTTCTGCCTTTTACGGCAACAACGGCAAGGGTCAGCTTGAGGCGGCTGTCGAGGTCCACCCGGATTACCGCCGTCAAGGCATCGCAACCGATCTGTACGACACCATTGAATCGGTGACCGGACAGCGGATCACGCCATCAGAAACTCAAACGGAGTATGCAAAAGCATTCTGGGCATCGCGCAATGCTTCGTCGGCACGATTCAGCGCAACCCCAAGCCCGTTGCTTGTTGGCGACAGCTACATGGTCAATTATTGGCAATCGGCAATGAACTTGGATGAGGCTCGCATTCACGCCTTTGCCAAGCTCGGCAGCGCCCAGCGCGGCAAACCAGAAACAGCGATGGTCAGGGCGCAAGAGGTGATACGCGGCAACATCGTCAACGTGGTGATCGAGCATGTAGGCGACCTGACCAATCGAATGTCACCGCTGCACAGCCCAGGCTTCGCGCATGCTGAAACCCTTGGCAAGATTGAAAGCCAGCTGCGGCGTCTGAGGCAAAGCTACGGCTTCCGCCGCGAGTACGAGGAAGGTCTTGAGTCCGCTGCGCGGCATTATGGGATTGACCTTGACGAGCACCGTGCCAATGTTGAGGCGGCGCTTGATGCCTATGCTGATGCTCATGCGGCATTAGAGGTTTATATTCCGGCGCAGAAGCTGGCGCGGGATGCCGCCGTTGCGATTGGTCGGCGTGAATTTGAAAAGGCCGAAGGCCTCCTGAGCGAGCTTCAGGACATGATCGCCTCTGAGTCAGATTTTGCCGCCGCCATGAAAGCGGACCTTCTGCCAGGCGCCAGCATTGATCCGTTCGTAGCCGCTCTGCGTTCAGCTGCAGAAACACCGGCACCTGAGCCCTCGCGGCCAAACGTGCCAGCCCCTGATGCAGAGGCACCCAGCAAAAACAAAGTCATTGCAATTGAGTATGCCAACCTGTTCGCCACTCCCGGCTTCCTGAGTGAGTTGCCACTGACCAGCAAGGTATTCGCCTTGCGAACTGTCATGGGTAGCGCCCCAGATACACCGGATCAGCTGATACTGGAAACAGCACGCCGCATCTTCCAGAGCGAAGGGTATCCGCAGGGCACTGTCAGCCCAGCCAGGCCTGTCCCCATGGGTGAGGGCGCAGATCGAATGCTGGCCAATGCCGGCGTCAATGCTACCGCCGCAGAGCGAACCCTTTTCAAGCAGTCCATATCACCAATGCTTGACCTCTTTACTGATTGGGCATACGGCACAACCGTTGTAAGCGATAACGGACAACCCGCCGTTGTGTTCAGCGTTGAAGCGATGCGCGACGACTCTGATGACGCTTTGTTCCGTTCAGGTATCGGCGCCAAGCGCTTTCTGACATTCGCTCAGGCCTGGGAGGAAGCCGAAAAACGGCTGTTGCTGCTACCCGAAGGGCGCGGCATGCCCTATCAAATCACGCCTTCCTATGTTGCCATCCGACAGCCCATACCCGGCATGTCTGTCAACAGCGACACGATAAGCGTTGACGCATTGCGGGATTCCATCGGTGACGATATGACCGATGAAATCCTGCAGGAAATAGGGCAGGCGGCCACTTACGCTGGCACGGGTACTGGCACCAGCTACTTCACAACTGTTCAGGCTGTCAGCGCCGCTCGCATACTTGAGAACCCCCGTTGGGTGGACGCTTTCAAGTCGGCTGGTTTCGATGGCGCCAGCTATGCAGTCACCACGGAATCTGGCCAGCAGCATGTTGAGCATTGCGTGTTCAGCCCGGATCAGATGCTGCAGGGCCGCTCCATGGTTGTCATCACCACGGAAAATGCAGGGCAAGGGATTCGTTTCTCATTGGCTGACTCCGTGCGCAACATGGCTGATCACCACACAGGAGTTCCAGCCAATAGCGCCAGCGATGCTCATATGCGCCTGCAAACATCCGCCAGCGGGATGCCTCTCAGTCTCACCCTGGATCACATCGCCGGGCTTCGCGTAACCGGGGAGGGTGGAGAGGCAACGAAGGCGCTGATCAACCAGGCACAACAAGCCATGAGCAACCTTGATGTCGGTATTGCCGAACTGCAATCGCGCATCGAGCGACTTGCCAATGACCCGCACAACAAAGCGCTACTCACCAGGACACGGCAACTGCAGTACGACCTGACCGAACAGCAGCGCTCTATTCGACGCTGGACCATGCCCAACAAGCACAACGTCATGCCGTGGGATAAACCTGTAGGCAACGGACTTCGGCAGCGTCTTGCATCCGTCATAGCTTTGCCCGATGAGCCCATCACCGGGAAGAAAGCGGTATTCCTTGCGGCTGCAACCCATGGCGGGTATGACAAGGCGATAGCCCGCTTGGCCAAATCAGGCATTGCTGGCGTAGATAATGCCGGCGACATGGTTCTATGGGATGAAGCCACGCTGGCGCTGAGCGGCCATCTGGCACTCAATGAGCAGGGGGCTCGATTCCACTTGGCCTGCCACGGCAGCCCCTATCTTTTCGATCAGTTTTCGCTTGAGAGAATGGGCGATGGCGAAGGTTGCCAGGCCTACGGCAAAGGCATATACCTTGCTGATCGGTTCGACATCGCAAATTATTATCAAGGGCTGAACACCAAGGATTGCGTCTACTACGAAAACACCCTTTTCACGAAGTGGTCGGATATGGTGGAGCAGGTAGCGCAACACATCTGCAGCCAGCACCCAGAGTTCATCGAGCCCGAAACTGATTTGCATCGGGCTCTAGGTGTGCGTTCCACCAAAAATGACCTTGAGGTGCCGGTACAGACCGTTCTGAAGCTACTCTGCTGGAGTCCAGGCAGAGTCGAGCACTACATTGAACATCAAGACCCGCGCTACACCGATATTTTGAAGCATGTGGCCAACGGTGTTATGCGTCCGCAAAAAGACAGCTTCCAGATATTGCCGGCATCAGGTGCGCGGGGGTTAAACGAAATATACCAGTCGAACGACTCCGTATACCGGCGCGGGATTAGCTATCTGGAAAGCGCTATTCGTTGGCAAATCAGTCGGGACATGGATGACGACACCATTGCTGAACTGTTCGCAAACGCTGCAGAACTCAACTCCAATGTTGAGGAACACGCTGCAACCCTGGCCAGTCTCACTGAAAAGCTGAAACACAATCCCAATGATGAATTTCTGCAAGAGCGTCATTCGGCGGCAGAGTGGGCGCTTCAACAGGCTGAGTCTGCGGCAAAACTCATCGCTGACTATGGCCCACTACGCATCCAGCGCCCGATTGAAAACGGCTATCTATACCTTGTTGATGCCAATATCTCTGACGATCAATATCTTGATTACAACAAGCCGTTTAGTCAGCAATCCCCGACCGTCCAAGCAGCTTTGCAATCAATCGTTGACGGATGCTCAGACATTGCCGAAGGTTTCCGACAGCAACTGGCAATCGAGATTCAGGCAGATGCTATCGGCAGAACACTCTATGAGTGCCTATGGCTCAAGCATCCCTACGTCCATTCAAACCAACACCACAATAACGGACTGATTGCCTCGAAGGTGCTTGATGAATTAGGGGTGCATGGCAATCGCTATGAAGATGGCTTTTCACGCGAACGGGACGATCAAGCGACAACGTACAATTATGTCGTGTTCAACCCGGAGCGGCTAACGATTCTGGGGGGCACAAACCGTCAAATCACATCAATTGACGAGCTGGTTCCGATCTGCCATAGCGATGAAACCAAGCCAAGACAGGCCGCTGCGCTTGGATAGCTGACAAAATGCAACTCACGTCCATAAAAGAAAAAATGATGGAACAGATTGGCCAGATGCCAACGATCCCAGACGAGCTGCCACCAGAGATAGAAAAAAAGGGGCTTATTTACTACGGGCGTAACGCGATCCGACTCACTCAGGCTGAGGGAGAAATTGCTACCTTCTCCCTACTTCAGTGGCTTGTGCTTTCCCTGCTGCTGATCGTCTGGCTCTGGCTTGCCCAGTTAATGCCCGGCGCATGGTGGACTACCTTTGTGCCCGGCCAAAAACTTTTCACGGTGGCCGACATTGTTGTGCTGTTCTCGCCGCTTCTATTGATCCCGATTGCTGCCTTTCCTATTAGCCTGCTAACAGGTTGCATGGGGGCAGCCCACTTCCTGAGACAGCAGATGGGCGAATCCACTGTTATTACCTGCATAGGGCTCGCTATCAGGCGTGCCTGGCCGCTCTGGATTTTCCACTGGATTGACGGATGGATCACCGTTACCCAATGCCTGTCACGAATTCAACACGCTGCGCCACGGCAAGGTGGGGCAGGGGATAGCGATGACCCTGGTAGCGAAATGGGTAGCGATGCGGGCGCGGGAGATAACGCCGACGAAGGTGGTACGTCCACCTCAAACAAAGCCCAAATAATCATGGCACAGGAAAGCGGCTACCTAATTTGGAAGATTGCGGTTGCCGGTATGCTCCCAGCCATTCTCTCAGGCAACGGACTCATTGCCTCCGCAAAGGAATCTGCCGCCTTCGTGCGGGGAAACATAATCACAATTACGGGGCTTCGACTCGCATACTCCAGCGCCTGCTGGTTGATAGGCATTGCCTGCTTCGTCGCCGGTATTGCGTCCGAGCGCCTAGAGTGGATGCCGCACCTTGGATACAGTGAACTCTATACCTCGCTCGTTGCCATTCTGGCGCCAGTCATTATTGGGTTCGGCATTTTGATGGTTATCGTGAGGCCTATCTATGTCCTCGCGCTGTGCCAGCTGTATACAGATCATCAAGCCAGCCAGCATGCTCAGGCACGGGGTCAGTAAGAGATCGGGTCAGAAAAAAGCCTGCCGTACTTGCGGGTAATATGGTTCAAATCAGATGCCTGCGCTGTGCTGCATCGGGAAATGTAGCGATGGCGCAGCAGGGATGTCGCCCCTGCATCGTATCAATTGATGAGCTTATTCCGGTCGCATCTTTTGGTTAACATAAGGCCGGCATTGCGCCATGAGCCAGTCGAATTATTAAGGCTCGGGGCTGCCGGCGCTTTTCCAGCATCAATACGCTCTCGGATCGTTGAACAGCATCCCATATTTTCTGGTAATGATATTAAGGTCGGATGCCCGTGCTGTGCTGCACATGGATATATATCGGTGCCTCGCTCTGGACGTAGCTGGCGGGTTGAATTTAGGTGAAAAAACACGAATATTGAAATACACCTGCCTTATCGCAAAACAGGACGATGGGGCAGGGGTGCCATCGGAAGGCGCCAGGCAAATGACCTGAGCGCACTGGGGCTCTGCTTTTGGACTAGCCGCTACGGTGCCTGTAAGCCCCACAGAAAGCGCAAATAACAGCGCAGTTGAAATACGCATTAACATCCCCCTTGGTGATCGACCAATCCATCCTACCGCCATATGGTGTTATTATACTGACATACGAATGTCAGCGTCGAGAACGCCACCTGAAGAGGCTAAATGAGCTACACGATCCAGTACACCCGCAGTCGTTCGCCAGGCAAGGTCATTCGCCAAGGGACAGAGCCAAAAAAAACAAGTGATTGGAATGTGTATTGCTGGTTCGTGCTACCCAACGGCGAGAAGCACACGCATAGCACCACGGCCAAAGGCCAGTCTTCAACAACGCTTATCCCTTGGCTGAGCACCCTGATTGATAGTCTTGCTTGCGATCTTGGCAGCCAAGTTGTTAGTGCTGGCTGGACATGCACCACGCACGGCAAATGTGCCGGTGGGCGTAGACCCTCGCGCCGAAAGTAGATCACACTCTACTCTTAAAAACCTGTTTGATCACCGAGTCAGCACGCTTATCATAGATTCGTGTAGTTGATAAATCGGCATGACCAAGCACTCGTTGAGCAAAAAGCTCACCATGCTCTTCAATCATCTTGGTGCCTAACGTCCTGCGCCCATCATGGGGCCGAATATGGAAGTCCAGGCCTGCCAGCTTGGATCGCTCTTCTAAGATATAAAATATGCCGCGCCCGGTAAGACGTTTGCGCGTTATCCTGCCACCTTTAACAATGCTGGTGAATACCGCGCCACCCGTTAACCCTTCCTGGCGGCGCACAGCAAGCCATTCCTCTATGAAAGGTATTGCCCATGCCTGTAGATACTTCAGCACCCATTTACTGCCTTTTGTCCTGACGCGGAACTCGCCTTCTCGCAGATCAATGCTGCCATGATCAATGCTCGCCGCCTCAGCCCTGCGAACGCCAGACCCGAAAATCAAGGCAATCAAGGCGGCGTCCCGAACGCCCTGCACGCGCTCGTCTTCTCGACAGCACTTGAGCACAGCCTTGAGAAACCGATCCTCAACCATTCGTCCACGCCCGATCTGGTTGCGACCCCTTGGCATCTTAACTTCTTTGATCAACGCAAACTGCGCTGCAGGCATAAGTCCGGCGATAAAGCAGGCCCGCGTGATCCCACGCAAAGCAAACATATAGAGTCGAATTGTCGGAGGCTCAAGCTCACCCTGCAGTGCAATCATCAGGTCAGAAAACTGATCGGCAGTGACTGTGTGCCAGGGCAGCACCTCCAAGTCACCATCAACCGGCAAAATACCCAATCCATCAGCCATACGGCTTAATGCATACTTAATTGTCATTCGGGAAGAGGGCGCCAGTGGGGCGACAAAGCGGCGATACACCTGCCGCATGATTTCAGGCGTTACATCAACGGCCCTGTCATGCCCTTTGAACTCCTGAATTTGATGCATCAAGAGCGCCCCTTGTCTTGCTCTGGTGACATGAACATCCCAGCAATTCGCCGCTTGATCACAGCAAGATCAGTCGCCTCATTGAGAATTAAGGTGTTTTCCAGTTCAATCTGTTCCCCATCATCAAGCGGCACCAGATCACCCTCATGGACAAAGATCGACACCACCTTTTCGCGGCCCTTCAATACAACACCGGGCTGGCGATCACTTGCAAACAGATGGCGATGCATTGTCACTGTGACACCCTTGCCATGCATCCAATCCAGCAGGCCCATAATTTGAGTCACCGCTTGCCGCTCAACCTCAGACGATACCGGGAACAAATGGCGTGGACTGACGGAAGGTATCAGCGCCACATGTCCCAGCTCAAAAAAGGAAGAAGAGGGCGTCTGTGTCGTCACGGTGGCCATGGCCAACAATGGGCCAGACACGGTGCCAAGCCGCTCAACATGACCAAAGATCGGAATGGTTTTCCCATCGGACAGGCTTAGGTCACGCGCCTTGATCCCGTCTATGCGGTCAAACAACAACCCTGTTGGCCTGGCGCCTTTGGGTGCTAAGCCACTCAATCGCTTCCCTAAACTTATCATCCTGCCAACACTGATCCGAGTATCCATTGCACTCGACAGAGCAATATTCTGCGCCAGCGTGTATCGGCCTGCTGCTGCCCTTATTCTGGCAAATTGTTCCGATAGCCCAAGCGGGGCAGACGGGTCATACACTGTCAGACCGGCGTCATCCAGTAACGTGAACAGCAAGGAGAGGATTGCCTTCTTTGGGGTGCCTTCTGCATAAAAAGGTTTCGACTTTCCAGCACCAGCAGACCCGGCGAACTCAGCATGGAGGCTGATCAAGTCGCTGTGATCAAATCGTAGATAACCCGGCCTGTTGTCTGTACGCTCAGATGCAGACCCGCTGGCTGATCGTCCGAACGAACAATCATCTTTATGATTGGCGCTGCTTTGGTTGTTTCGGAGGAACAGCTTACCGTTATCCACCAGCGCTACATGCAGGGTCGGGCCGGGCGTCATGCAATCACAGACAAGCCAATGATCATTGTGGCGAATCTCACGGAGTATCCGGCTGGCCCGTTCGTTTTCAACACTCATTAGGCGCTGATCACAGTACCGCGCAAGCAGGTCACGCTCATGCTCGGACAAGCTGCGAACCATTTTGCGATTTTTAGTGATAACGAGCATGTAAACCTCCGGCTTCCGTTAGCCTAGCATATTACTTCCCTAAATAAACATTTAGGGAAGTAATCACCGTAATGAATGGCGGCACCATCAGCCGCCTTTGCCCATCAAATCTCAACCGTTCCAATGGAACGCATACCGCCACCCCAAGCTGCCCAGTGACAAGCTGGACGACCGGCTCCTTTTTGGCAGTCTAAGCTACCATGTTCGCCTCACAGTATTAGATCGCCTATCTTCCATTGCTCCCCCAGGAAAAAATCAGCCTCAATCTCAGAGACATATCGCTTTTGATACTGCCCATCTACTTTCGCCAGATACTCACGGGCCTCCACAGCAAGACCTCTAAGATCACCACCAAAAAAAACCGTATGACTGTACAGAACCTCTATTTCAGAGACGTAGGGACAAGTGCTTTCGCAAACATCAAAATCCTCAACCTTGTCCAAATCTTTACCCCCTGGGCAGTGAGCATCGTCAAAATAATCTTCATGGCACGGTGGTAAGAGTAATTTCCTATGTTCTTCTATAACGATTTCCCAATCGAGTGCATTGTGTTTTATTGCAGTCAATGTCATATCGCCATGTTTGTATAAAAAATCACCTTCATTTGTCTGGCAAAACATAATCATATACCGCTCCTTCTTATCTGATCGCGCCGGGTAATCTCGACCTTTATTCACGGCCCAATTTACATAGAGGATTCGGATGCAGGCTTGAATGGCTCACCTGTTTCCAGATAACAAATCACTCCTGCTAAAAACTCTCCCGCCATTTCGTTACGGCTTCCAAAACCACCTATATCAGCCCATCGCCAGATTTGATTTCATACGTTGATCAGAGATCATCCCCAATTTCACCGCATGCTCACGAGCCTGATCAATGTCATTGTCCGAGACACCTTCAAAGGTCAACAAGTGAATAGCCTCTTCGCGTGTGCATGGCTCCAGCGTCACCGCTACCGGCTTGCCGATCAGCGAAGTGGAATCTGGCAGACGTGTATGCTTTCCGCGCACATCCATCCATTCGCCGGTATCCCGATCAACCACGACAACATGGAACGGCTCAGGGAATCGCTCGTCATCAAAGTCGGGATCAACGTGCCAGTTCGTCCACGCTGCAATCTCCCCGTACCCGGCGTCATGCAGCGCGATAGCAAAGGCATCACAAAACCCATTCAGGTATTTGCGGCCTTCCTCGTCAACCTCACGCATCGCCTTCCTGCTGCGTGTATGCCTGACCCTTGAGCGCACGCTTCATGCCGTCCTTGTTAGCCGCAAAGGCCAAAAACAGCCCCTCAAGAAATGGCTCCATCTTTTCCACTGTCATCCCTTCAGGAAGATTAACAGCGCCCTGCTCCACCAGTCGGCCAGTTTCCACAAGCAGCACCTCGGCCATTTCAATTTCGCTGTCGCGCTGCTTTGCCAACTGAGCATCTTGGGTTTCCAGCAAAACAGTCTCCTTACCAGAAATAGATTTCAAACAGACCTGATACAGTGTCTTTATCATTCGGTATCGCCTTTAGGTTATATGGCGCGGATAAGCGCTGAACAAACTATATGGATCATTCTGAACACAAAGATACAGGCCAGACCGATACTACACAGCCGTGCCTGTATTTAATTAACTCTTTAGGCATGCCTATGGAACCTGCGGCACACGCCCCGCAAACCGATCATCCACCCCTTTAATCATTTGGGCTCGAACTTCAGATGCCGTAGCAGGCTTTTTGGCAGACTTCGCCTCATCAGCAACCACTCCGCAACCAAGCAGCGCCAGACACAAACCAGCAACAAAAATAGCCTTTTTCATACAATTCACCCTCGTCCGTTACTATTAAATAGTAATATAGGACGATAGTTATCAACCGTCAACACCTCTCTTCCAAAAAGCCTGCGAAAGCCCATTTAGAGCAGTTATCCGCTGCGCCGCTTCGCCAACAACGGCCTTGCTGTCCATTGCTGACTCAGC
>Ga0075011_10002177_pt1 | contig 10642 bp, 10 predicted proteins | sample TARM_MetaG_T_14_FD_72354 | JGI IMG/M metagenome (GOLD analysis project Ga0075011, IMG submission 72354) | Freshwater microbial communities from Pennsylvania, USA, analyzing microbe dynamics in response to fracking - TARM_MetaG_T_14 | ecosystem: Environmental > Aquatic > Freshwater > River...
ATATTATACCATATCAACATAAGGAGTGCAATTACATGCGTATTGTGTTTGTATTACATAATATTACATTAGTTAAACAAGCTATCTAACTCATCAAAGTCTGTAATTTCCATCTCACTATTGATTGACTGCTCTAACTCAATCTCATCTTGATGGTCTGGATGATACTGTAATAGACCTTGGTTTAATTGACGATAGAAAAAGCTTTCTGGTGCGCCCTCTTGAATATCTGGAATAGGAAACTCTTTATCCCAATCTCCTTGTTCAGCTTTAACCATTGCATCAGCAGTATCGACTAACCATTCAGTAATATTATCTAATTCTTCTTGGTTAAAGTCAACAAAAATATATCCATTTTCAAGTTTGATATTATCTTGCACTTCTTTTGGAAGATACTTTAATGTATTCTCTTTAACTGATTTGCTCATTAACTCATTAATTTCTGGGTTCTCATATCCTAAATCAACTAAATAACCACGAATCTGTTTGTCTAACTTCTCTACTAATTGTCTACGCTCTACTAGTGATGGCTTAGACCATTTACCACTCTTTAGTTTGTAGTATCTTGTCACATACTTCATCATATCATATCCAACATGGATATTCTCTACTGGTACACCACTCATCTCATGTACCGCCTTAGCATAAATAAGTAACTGTTTAGATTTATCTAACAATCCCTTGCCAGAGAATCCAGATTTAGATGATGTCTTAAAGTCCAAGATATAAATATGATGTTTCCCTTCTTCATCAACATCACCCCACATTGCATCAACATATCCAACTAATACATAATTCTTTCCATTTCGATTCACAACTGTTGTTACAGTCTTTTCAATTAACATCTTCTTATCAATAGGTACGAACGTATTAAAGTAGTTCTCTAGGTTATCTAGGTATCCATTCTGTACATTCTCACTCATGAATCTGTATTCTGGGTAGAACAATAACCAATCATTTATAATAGACTTATATTTTGTCGGTAATTCCTCTTTAGTAATCTCTCCCTCATAATACGACTGAATCAAGTCATGCATCCACGTACCAAATATTGTATATACATTTGATGTATCTACCTTTAAATCTTTCTCAAGATAAATAATACGATATGCCCATGGATGTTCTGTAAATGTACTCATCTTACTATAAGACAAGATTGTATCTACATTGTACTTTTTCTTTAGTTCTTCACGTTCCTCATATGTCATTCTAGCCAAAATCAATTACCCCTTCCTCTGCTGGTTTTCTATACTCCAGCAATACCTTATAAACAGTATACCCTTTATCGACAGGGCTGTCTTTCTCTCCTAATAGTTTATTGAATACATCATAGCAAAAGCTAACTTTCCTAAACCTTTGTAGTGGTTCAATAGACTTCATTAGCATTTCTACTTCACTCTTATTATGCCATATATCGTTATCATATGCAATAACAATTTCTGTATCTACATCTGTATTATTAACAATGAATTTGATTTGTTGCATAGATAAGCTATGCCCACCAACAGCAACACCAATACCTTTTCCGTCAGTAAATGATGCTTGTTTCAGAACACTCTTTTCGCCCTCATATATAATCATCATCTTTTGCTCTTTGATATTATCTTTATTTTGTGCGTAACCATATAGGTTTAAGTGTTTCTTATAACCATTAATAAAGTTCCAATACTTAGGTACTCCTAATGCCTTAGCTACGTTATCATCAATACCTGTGATACGTCCTTGAATACCTACAATCTTATCTGTTTCATTCCAATCATAATGAGGGAATATTATACGTTCATCTTTAAGTGAATAACCAATATTAAATTGCTTGATGACCTTGGGGGATATACCCTCTTGTATAACATCAACAGTAGGCAACATAACATAGTCCATTAAAATGTTTTCATTGTACAGCTTGTTGCCTTTTGGCTCTGATGTCTTACGTTTACGATACTTCTTCAATAAATCAATTGTAGCATTACTTTTAACTTCTCTAGGTTTTGAATTGCTAAACCCCATAATTGTTCCCACAAGTGAGAACACATCTTTTTGTTTACGTCCGCTAAATTCTGAAATAATGGAGAAAATATCTCCTTTAAAGTTAGCTCTACTAAATACTACACCGTATAGATTCTCATCTGTAAAGATTGAACATGAGGTGGGATTATCTCCGTCTGGTAATGCACATCTAATCTCTCCCTCTTTAGGATAGTTAAAAGAATGAAAACCAAAGTATGATAATACCTTTTCAATTCTACTATTATCTTCGGATATATATTTCTTTAACCCTTTTAAATCCACATACCAGCGCCCCTATCTACTCTCCCTCGATTTGAGTTACACCTACATCTTTAACCATGTTATAAGCCTTATCTGTTCTAAGTACAATCTCTCCACTTGTTGAGCCAGCACGGTTTTTAACAAGGAATAATAGCATGTAATCTCTATCTTCATTTAGCTTTACTGTACTTCCTTCTTCATTCTTAACTACAATACCACCAGAATCTGACTTCTTCTCCTCTGGATATAAGTTTCTAGCTAAGATAACTGTACTCGCAACGTCAACGATATTCTTACTAATACCTAGTGATTCCATGGTTAAACGTTTTGTATTCTGTTTGTTTAACTGGTAGGTTAGTAAGATGTGTGAGTTTCTGTTACCTTCCTTAATTGTATTATATAGCTTAACAGATGATTGTTGTAATGCAAGCCATGAGTTGTTCATGTCTGTACCGCTACCAATATCGTTATCCAACTTCAATGTATCTAGTATGTAGTATCGAATATCATGTTTACTACTGTACTTCTTAATCAACTCAATTGATTTATCCATACTGAATGTCGTTAAGTTTACGAACATAACTAACTCATCTTCAATCATTTCGTTAAACATTTCTTCTGCTTCACGCAACATTTCCCATTCTTTATCAGTGAATCCACCTTCAAAGAATCGACCTTTACTAAATCTACTATCTTTATTAGCAATCTTCTCATTGATGATTTGAGTAATAATTTCACGTTGCCATTTTGCCATATCTTCCTCGTTACAGATAATCAATACAGGCTCTCTATATTCAATCAGAGTAGGTAGCATCAGCATTGTGGTTAAGAATGACTTACCTTCACCAGATTTAGCCGCTAGGATTGTCATCTCACCTCTACGCATACCGTGTGTAGCCTTAGTTAGTAGCTTAGAACGGTATGGATAGCCACGCATAACACCTTTGTCAGCTTGTACTAACATGTCATGTAAACCACTCTTAATATCAACAACTCTATCATTTCCCAATTCTGAATTAGCGAATACATCACTTGTAATAGCTGTGATATAATCCTTTAACTCATTGTAGTTCATATGAGTAATCTCATCCCAGTTCTTACTTACATCAAATCCACTACGATATAAGTTGTCAATGGCGCTAAACTTTAGTACATTGTAATATTGCTGTTCAATGTTGTCTGGCTCAATAACATCTTTAAGCAATGTAATTGTATCATATCCACCCCAGTCCTCATATAGCTGTTGTGTTTTAGCTCTTTGGTTACCAATAAACTCATCAACAGATAACATATCTAATACTTCATAGCCAGAATCAATCATTTTCTTAGCCATCATAAAGTAGAACCAAAACTCTGTACCCTTCTTAAAGTGTGAAACCTCTAATGGATAACGCTTGTATAAATCTACATCAGAATAAACAGATGCTACATACATTGATTCCGCCAATTGTCGTCTGCTTTCAATTTCCTTTTCAAAATCAGTATTGTTAATTGCTTTTTCTGCCAAATCTATTGCCCCCTAAAATAAGTCATCATACCAATCTTCTGATGATTTGTCATTTTCTTCTTCTTTAAATAGTTGTGAAACTCTCGAACGCTCACGACCACCTTCGTTTTTCTTGATAAATTTCTCATCAAGAACTTTAGCTTTAACGCCATCTAACTTCATCTTGTTCTCTTTATTGCGATTTAACTTCTTAGATACAGAGTTAATATTCTCCGCAATAATATTCATTATAAAGTTAATCAGATGCTTGTCGTCATTCACAGTAAACTGTCTAAGTCTAGCCTTAATTCCAGCTTCACAGAATACAAGTGTAACATATATTTCCTCATATGTATACCCTGTTTTTCTCCACTTTACATTTTTACCATTCGGTACAAACGTTCCAGCATACATACCTCTGATTCGCATGACTGCATATTGACCACCGATTTTCTTACCTTCATCATCAATTTCAAGGTACTCATATAACTTATCACACGCTTTATGAAACCAGTAATCTGATTCTTTAGATGCAATCTCATCATCTAATAGTTCTGCCATTTCCTTTTCACACCAATGGTGAAACTTACGAGTAACATATTGAACACCGCCCTTTGAATGTAAAGGAATTTCTTTTTCTACCTCATCTTGTCTTTCAATATACTTACCGCAATAGTAGCATATATTCATTCCAATGCCCTCCTTATGTGTTTCTATAAGCATTATACCATATAAAAAAGAAAAACACAAGAACTTAATCATGTGTTTTTCTGGTTGTTACATTTTTACTTGTCTAATATCAAACTCACGTTCTGGGTAGAATAAAATCAATACTTGACTTCGAGTTGAACTCTTACCAATCTTTTCAGAATAACTATCAGACCCTTTGATTGAACCTGTAATAACTTGGTACTTATCATTTCCTACCTCTGTTACCTTGTAGCTATGATAGTGTCCACCTAATAGAATGTCTAGGTCTGTATTATGATTAACTGATGTTGTAGCTAATGTTGTTTCATTCTTCAATTGGTGTCTATGTCCGTGAACGCACATGATATTCGTTCCGTCAATATTCATAATCTTATGATGAGGGCTATCCCCGTCAATGATTTCAACAACATCACTATTCTCAAAAGTTAAGGACATAATTTCTCTATGAACTTCTGTCCATGTTTCACCGTCAACTGATAACTTATAGTTAGCATTTGTTCGAGAATGATTACCGTCAATAGAAAAGTATTTAATTCTAAAGTAATCTGATAACTTATTAACGAACTTGATAATTAACTTAGTCACTCCTACAATCTGTTTAGCTGAACTCTGTTGAGTTTCAACACGACTACCTTCTCCATGTAGATAGTTCTCGATTTCATCTCCCAATTGAGCGATAACCAATTCTTCTACACCAGCAATACCACACTCATGAATTAGCTTGTCAGCATACTTGTCTAGCAATGGTTCTAATTCTTCTGTTGTATAGTTGTTCTTGCCTTCATATCCATAATGAATATCTGATAAGGTTGCTAATGCTACGTTACCGCTACTTGGAATGTATTTGCCCTTATTAAGCTCAATACTGCCCCAGTCTGACTCTTTAATAGACTCACTTAGAATATCAAGCAATACAACATCTCGTGTCATCTCACGCTTTAATCGGCTTAATTTAAGAAAATCATCTTGTGCTTCACGTTTATGAAAATACAATTGACCGATTTCTTCTTTGATAGAATTCAAAGTTCCTTGTGATGCTAATTCAGCAAATTTAGCTTTCTCTGGTAGCTCCCCTACCTTAGCACGTTCACGTTTAATTAACTGACGATAAGATTCGGTTGTAGAGGAATCAAAATATCCCTCTACCTCCATCATCTCTTTGTGTTTCTTCCAACTTACTTTGCGTGAAGGACTAAGCTTACTCAATTCATTGTAAATCTTAATCGCTGTTTCAATATGGTCTTGACCAACTTCTACTGTAATATCTCCAATATCTGTATACTGCAAACTCTACTCTCTCCTTAATTAATAAGTACGCCCCCGCTATACTATTTACTTAGAATACTTATCTAAAATTTCTGATAATTTATTTTGTTGATTCTTAGTTAAATCGTTTGCACTTGTAATCTTCGCTTTAGATAAGTCAGCTTTCAACTTCTCTTTACCCTCTGCATCTAAGCTACGAGATACTTCTGCTAAACGTTCACCTAAAGTTTTATCTTGTAAAGCTTGCTCTGCTTCATAAGCATCTGTATCTTTGTCAGATTGACCTGTATAGTCTGTACCTAATACCTTAGAAGATTTTCCTGTTAAGCTTTCTTTCCAAGAATCATAAGAAGGATTCTCGATTACTGTACCTACCTTGTAAGTCTTGGTACGGTCTTTCTCAACACGACCCTTGAATACTGTTTCACCTTTTGCATTTGTTTCTGTGAATAAGTACAATACAACATCATAGTCAAACTTAGCTTTCTTATCCATGTCTGGAATGATACCAATTAAGTTTTGGTTTTGGTCTTTAACTTCTTTCGCTTGTGCAATATCAATAATGTTTACACCTTTAGATGATAAGTCAATCTTAGTGTTTTGTTGTTGCTTAGTGATACGACCAATTGTACCCCATGAGCGCATAGATGTTGCCGTATCTAACTCTGCATCTGAGCCTAATTTCTTCTTAGCACGTTTGATGTCGATTTCTGTTACTGAGTTGATTAAGTTTTCACGGAATTTTGTAGCTGAATCTGTGATAAACGTTTCAATACCTAAATCTTCATGTTCTTCTAATAATTCTTCTAGTACCTCATTTAACTCATTGTATGATTGTGTATTTGAGATTGCGACTAAGTTCTTACCTTCTTCTTGTCCTTCATAGAATGATGCACCTAATTCAGCATCAAGCATAGCAATTTTAGGGAATGATAAAGCAAATACTGTTTTACCTACACCAGAGAATCCATAAGCTAAGAATTTTACACCTGTTTTGTATTGTTGTGGTTTACGAAAAATAGACAATTAAATCTCTCCTTTTTAAAAATCAAGCTACCTACCAGTTATCCACCAGTAGGTGCTATTAGTTACCTTACATCATTATTATAACATTAACCGAATAAATCTCCAAAGATTTCGTTATCATCATCAGTTAAATCTGAAGCTTTTGTGGTTGTTTCTGTTGTTGTTTCTTCTACAAAGTCATCATCATCTTCTACTGTATCAGATAACTTATCAGCTTCTACTTCTGGGAATACTAAGTCATCAAAGGTGTATAAGTCTTTTAATACTGCTTTATGTTCAGCATTTTCGCCTTCTCCAACTGTTTGTAAATTAACCTTAGTGAAGATTAACTCACTTGTACGTGCACCACGAACAACTAATTGACTACGTAACTCTTCTTCTGTTGCCATTCCAATTGCAATAAGTTCTTTTGCATCATCTGATAATTCAATATCTCCAACATTACCTGTTTCGAATCCTTCGTTGATACGTAACTGTACATCTAATACGTTTACTGACTCTCCAGACACTTTCAAGAACGCTTTAATGAATTTACCCATCTTGTCCTTCTCTTCATCTGTCTTAGCAATAATGTAGAATGGTTGACGAATACTTGCTACTTTCTTAAATTGCTCATATCCATTAGATGTTGGTAATTGGCTAAAGTAGTAATTAATTAATCCATTAACTCGAACCTTACCGTCATTCTCTAATTCTTTCTTCCAGTTCTTATCTAAAGCTGATTCATCAATTAGATATGTAGACTGTTGTGAAGCTTGGTGTTCACGGTTTAATACTTGTTCTCCATCTTCATTCTCATGTGTTTCGTTTAAGCGAACTCGTGAGATTTCATAACGTTTGTAGATACGCATATCTCCATGCTCATCAGCTTTACCTAAACTGTATGTTGCACGACCATTAACGACTACTTCCATGTCGTGTTTTAAGTTGTCTTGTAGATACTCAACAAAGTCAATGTCATCTAAGAATCTACGTTCGATAAGGTTTCCGCCCTCATCCTTTTCAATTTGAGCATATCGGAAATTTGATGGAATCAATGTATCTAAGATTGTTTCATTGTTCTTATCTTCAAAAGGAATTTGAACACCTTTACGTGTTTCTTTATTCATACCATAAAGCACACCTTTACTTAAAGAACGTCCACCCCAAATGTTAGGATAAATAATGTTTCCTTCTTCTACTTCCAAACCAAATCCTGTATTAACTCCTAACCAAGATGAACCTGGTTTTTGTTCTGCACCTTTTAGTGAGTTATCATTAATTTTAACCTTACCTACCAAGTAAAAGTTGTTACGACCTGTTGTCAATTCTGCCATTATTATATTCTCTCCCTCTTTTATAAAACTTCTTGTTCAGCTACATCATTTGTGTAAAGGATTCTAAAATCAGCATCATCTAATTGTGAGTGTTCAGAATCAATTACAATATCAATATCTTCATCAATGATATAATTTAGATAGTTAGCAATAGCTTCACTATCAACAAAAATAGCATCAACCGAATCAATATCATCACGTTCATTAAAGCCATCTAGTGTTGATGTAATCTTATGAACTACATCAAATTCACTTTCATCTAATTGGTTAAACAATTCTCCAATGTCTAACTCATTATTTTCTTCAATGATTTCATCTAGCTCTTGTGAAACTGTTTCATCATCATTGTAAGAAAAATCTTCTTCTGCTCCTTCAACTTGCTCATCATCAGCAACAACCTGTTCTGGTTCTCCACCTTCTGCCTGTTGTTCATACCCTTGCTCACCACTATTATCCTCTGTAATCTCAGCATAACTAACTGATACATTAGGATATTTAGCTTTGATTGAGTTCAAGATGTTCTCTCCAATAGAAGATACTAGTTCTTGTTCATTTGTTGCCCCTACTGCAAGCATTGCTCCATACTTCTGGTCATCTGTCATCATTGTTTCTAAATCAATTGTAAGGACAGTTGACAATACATATTTATTCATATAATCCCCCTTTGTTTAACTATTATAACACATGTGATAAAGAATTACAAGCATTATATTGATTTATTTTTCATTATTTTCTGAAAGTGTTTTATCCAATGCCATATTCAAAAGTTTAATATTCTCTAAACCTTCTTCGAGGATTGAAGATAACATTGTTAGTAATAAATTCAATTCGTAATCTGTAAATGTAGTTGTATCTGGTCTTAAGTAGGTAAGAATATCATTAACCTTATCTTGAACGTAGTCGGTATACCCATTTTGTGTAAAGGTATTTCCAAAATCATTGATAGGTTTCTCAATTAATTCTTTTAAATCTTGAATATCTTGTTCTACTTCTTCGTAAGTCTTGTCCAAGCTTCATCACCTCCCTTCAATAATACTTATTATATACTATGTAAGACATAAAGTCAAACATTATTTTAACATTTTTTCATTTTTTGCCGCAATATATAATGAACTTAAAGTATCTGGTCTTGATTCAATCAGTTTAAGTAATTCTTCCTTACTCAAATCTTGTAAGTCATCAATAGTTGCTTGCTTACCAGATAAGATATAAGAACCTTGTTTCTCAAGCTCATCACTATCATCTAAGTATGAGATAGTTGTATCAACTGATTCGTGGTTCATAAATCTTTGTGTCAATACCAAGTCTTTTGTTTGGCTGTATAGTTTTGTTGCAGTATATCTACGTAAGCTATGTGGTGTAATCTTTCTAGCTTCTGGTCTTTCTTTAGAAAAGTCATTCATTAATCGAGAAAAGTTTTGTTGTGATACTCCATGGAATAATTCTTCTTTATCGTTACCATTATATAAATTTTCTTTTAAATGATTATAGAACTCATCTGTTACTGGGTTCTTACTTACCTTGTTACCTTTACCAGTTACATAGATTACCCATGAGCTGAACCCTTTTGAGTCTGATTCATATACAACATCTTCCCAAGTTACCTTAAATGATTCAGCAATACGAGAACCAGTTGTAATCATAAAGTCTACTAACATACTGTAATGTAATCCTTTGAATTGATTATCTTTAAATCTATCATTCACTAACCAGTCTTTAAATTCTTCAATGTCTTGAATTGATGCTTTGTTAAAGTGTTCTGTATCATTCTTCAACGACTTACTTGTTGACTTGAATGATGTATTAATAATTGCATCCATATTAATATCATCAAACACTCTATTAATATTAAGTTGGTCTAATAACATTGTAACAATCTTTACCTTATACTTAATAGTAGATTGTTTCAATCCTTTATTAATAAAATAACCTAAGTAATTCTTTTTAACATTGGCTGGTAATAGCTTTTTCATGTCCTCATCATTTACTTCGCTAACATCTTTATCAAACATTACCTTAAAAAATTCTCTTGCGTTTGATTCATAGCTTGTCTTGGTTGATTTCGAGTTTGTTGTTTCTAACCATGTGTTGTAAACTTCTTGTACGTTCATTTGTAAAATCCCCATTTCATAAATTTATTCGTTTCTGATTTACTACTTATATAGTAGCATATTTTTTCAGAATAGTCAACATAAAAAGGGAAGAAAATGCCCCTCCCTTTATCATTTTACATATAAATTCTTTTTATTTCTGCCAATATAGAAAATTTCCTTCCAGCTCGGAATATATAAAAATTCTTTTCACGTAAATATGTGCTACTTGGTTAGTCGGATAAAGAATACCGACATAAACAAATCTGCTAACTCTGGTGACTTGCGCTCTGTGATTGTTTCCCACGTTGCTGAATCGCTGATTAGATTTAGTGTGTCCTTAATTGCATACACGTTAAACTTATTCTCTTTAAGTTGTGGTAAATATTTCTCATAAACATAATCACTAGATTCATTAAAGAAAACCTCCCTAGCAATCTCATACCCTAAATCTGTAATCTCATTATTCTTAAGCAACATTG
>Ga0075011_10002179_pt1 | contig 10642 bp, 10 predicted proteins | sample TARM_MetaG_T_14_FD_72354 | JGI IMG/M metagenome (GOLD analysis project Ga0075011, IMG submission 72354) | Freshwater microbial communities from Pennsylvania, USA, analyzing microbe dynamics in response to fracking - TARM_MetaG_T_14 | ecosystem: Environmental > Aquatic > Freshwater > River...
ATTAGAATGAAAAAAAATAATTAGTTATTTTTTATGATCAATAAAAATATTAGACAACTAATAAATTAAATTTTTTATTTGAAAATTAATTTAAAGTTGATGGTTGAATATATTGTTAGCCTCTAATCTATTTACACGAGAACGGGGTGTTCTCTGGTGAGGGAGGAATTATGTCCATCCGGAATAATACCTACTTCAGAATGCTAGTAACGGGTGTTGTTTTGTTAATGACTATGCCTAATCTAGTTTGGGCTGATAATTGGGATAACCAGAATAATCCGCAGATAAGAGACCATTTCGGTATAGGAATGGGTGAGGATTTGTCCTCCTTTAACGAACTCGCTGCAGTGGTAACCAAAGACAATTATGCCGAAGTCGAATTAGAGCGCTCTATATCAGGTGATGTGTATATCGAGCAGGGAAGTGGTCTATCAGGTAACAAAGCAAAAGTCGTTCAGTCAGACAGTGACGGAAGTAGGGCTGGTATTTGGCAATACGGTGCGGATAACACTGCGTTGATTACTCAAAGTGGTACCGGTAATCAGGCTTATATCCAGCAGTATAATTACGGAAATGAGGCGTGGATTAATCAAAACGGTGATAACAATATTGCAGCAATGGTCCAGTACGGACTTGGTATAAGTAGCTCAATTAGTATTAATCAACGTGGTGATAATAACCAAGCTTATATTGTCGATTACGGTGGTTCCAACTATGGCATCAGTCAAAATGGTAATGACTATGTTGCGATAGTAGGAGGTTATGGTCTCGAAGTATATGTTAGTCAACAGTAATGAATAATATGTTTTCGAAACCTGTCTATTCAAAAAAATGTAACAATATGATAAAGGAAATAATCATGAAAACTAAGTTAGCATTAATGATTGCTGCAACTTTAGCGTCTTCTGGTGCATATGCTGCATGGGATAATAAAGCGGTAGTTGACCTTGATGATACAGTTGGCACGACAGCTGAAATTTATCAAATTAATAATGCAGGCATGAACGATGCTTCAATTAAAGCCGTTGAGACTGTTGATTCAACGTTAAAGATTTCTCAAGACGGTGTGAACCACGAAGGTGTTATTAAAGTTTATAACGTAGAAGGTGGGTCAGACCTAAGTATTGATCAAACTGGTGGTCATAATACGGCGAAAATTACCTCAGAGCAGGGCTTTAATGACTACTACAACGATACTGTTGCCGTTACGCAAGTTGGTAACCAAAATGATACGCGTGTAATTCTAGACGGCGGTACGGATAATGCGTATGTCCAATTGAATGCTTCCGGTAATAACAACGTCTCAAAAGTTAAATTGGATGAAGGTAATAGTGCCTCTGTGCTTGGTGATGTAAACGGCAACAATAATGCTGCTGATGTAAACATTGACCATAGCGATTTCAATGGTGTTGTTTATACACAAAACGACGGAAATCAAGAGCTTGATGTTGATATCAAGCGAGATAGTAATGGCAACTTTGTTTCTGCATACCAAGATGGCTATGATAACTATGCAAAAGTGGCCGTTAAGGATGGTTCAAACGGCAACATTGCGCTGGTGGCTCAAAGTGGTACAGAGAATGATGCTGTTATCAACGTTGGCAATCAGTCAAATGTAAACATTATTGGTGTCGGTCAGCTCGGTGAAAACAACGAGGCAAATGTTAGTGTGACCAATTATGCAGACTTTAATGCTGTTGGCATTGGCCAAACCGGAGACGACAACCAAGCGAATGTAGATATTGAACACGGTGATGGTAATGAAGTTTATATTACTCAAACCGGTAACGAAAACGTGGCTGACGTAGATGTTTTAGGTGGCTTTAGTGACCTTAACGATATTTCTGTTACTCAGACTTCAGCACGTGCTGAAGCAAACGTCTACGTTGACTGGAGTTATGACAACACCATTAACGTTAACCAGAACTATGGTGACTACGCAAACGTGTCGGTTACTCGTGGTGGATGGAATACTGTTACGGTGACTCAAAAATAATCAGGTTTTATGAAACTGTATCATCTAGCGGCGCTTTGCGCCGCTTTTCTCACTTCTATCAACGCCGTTGCTATGAGTCATTTATCCTTTAACCTTTATGAGGGAGCGCTAGAGTTTCAATGTGCTCAAGAGTCTGATCATATCAAGGTCACTGCCAAGTCCAGCCATCAGTTTGCCGCGAAAATTAAAGCGAATACATCAACTGGCAACCGAATGAGCTACGGCTTTTCCGGTGGTGGGATAATGAATCTCGGTTTTCGTTCAAGTGATTTGCCAATTGAGTTCGAAATCATCAATGAAAAACAAGGAACGGAATATTTTACTTTAGATTTCGGCTGCCAAATAAATACTTAGTCACTAATAGTATTACTAACTGTTCATTTGGTTATAGCAAATCTATTCGTTGGTTGGTGAGTAAACCGCACTATTGCATTTTCATTAAACAGCGAGGGTTCTATGCTTGAAGATACGTTACACAGCACCGGAGTTGGGCTTATCACATTCTCTGTGTTTATTGAATTCAACCTAACTCAACATGCACATTCGATGGTGGAAATATTACTTGCAGTGTTATAAGTTGTCTTACGCTACCGATACAAAAAAACAAACCCGCACAATTTTTGTACGGGTTTGGTTGTTTCTATGCTTGTGGTAGCTCTACACCTTTCTCTTTAAATAATCGGCGGCATGCTCGACCATCGCTATGGAACAAATGACAACGGTGCGCAGGTAAGCCAATGGTAAATGTATCGTCTACCTCAACATCTAAAGTGTCTGGCTGGCGGTAAATGACATCTGAGTCAGAACCTTTTAGGTTCATGTATACCTGGGTTTCGTTACCAAGCTTTTCCACCATCATGACTTTGCCTTCAATTTGTGCATCACCTCTTTCGGCATCGAGCAAGTGCTCCGGACGCACGCCCATAGACATACGTTCACCACGGCTGACGGTGGTTCCATCGACCGGGATCCAGAATGACATCCCATTCGATAGCTGTACTTTAACCTGATCTTTTTCAACGTCTTCGATGAATACACTCATGAAGTTCATTTTCGGAGAACCAATGAAGCCAGCAACAAAACGGTTTTGTGGATAATGGTACAGCTCTAGTGGTTTGCCGACCTGAGAAACAAAACCAGCATCAAGAACAACAATTTTGTCTGCCATTGTCATGGCTTCAACCTGATCGTGAGTGACATAAATCATGGTGCAACCGAGTTTACGTTGCAATTTAGTGATCTCAGAACGCATTTGAACCCGTAGAGCCGCATCAAGGTTGGAGAGCGGTTCATCCAGAAGAAAAACATTTGGCTGAGAAACCAGCGTTCGGCCAATAGCAACACGTTGACGCTGACCACCGGATAGCGCTTTTGGTTGGCGATCAAGCAGGTGAGTCAGTTGCAGAATGTCTGCAGCATGATCAACACGTTTGTGAATTTCTGTTTTATCTGCTTTCGCCAATTTGAGGCCAAAAGACATGTTGTCGTATAGGTTTAGGTGCGGATACAACGCATAGGACTGGAATACCATGCCGACACCACGTTTTGATGGTTCGATATCGTTCATTCGTTGATCACCGATATACAAGTCACCAGATGTAATATCTTCAAGGCCGGCAATGCAGCGAAGCAGGGTTGATTTACCGCAACCTGAAGGCCCGACAAAGACAACGAATTCACCTTCTTGAATTTCTAAATCAACATTTTTAGAAATCAACACATCGCCATAAGCTTTACATACATTTTTTAACGTGACATTCGACATCTAACTCGTCCTCGATCAACTTTTTTAATTATCACTGCTCTCTATTATATAGATGACTTTCTTTAATAAGAATTGAGTTGTCAGCAATGATAGTAGGAATACGTTCAGGTTTTTGATTTCTCTATTATACGTTAGCTATTTTGACGCTGAATCAGAGTCAAAGCTGTTTGAAACAGAATCTTTACTCAGCACAGTTAAAATAGTTGCGTAGAGGGAATATCAGCAGCACTTACTATTCGTGCTGTTGGTTTTAAAGGTAAGAAAAAAATGGGTGATGTCTCCATTCTAACAGTGTGTTCACTTATGAAGAGAGCATCACCCACTAATGCTGATGTTTATGTGCTTTTCATCTATAGTGCGTTTCCCCCCGCTACGATCAAACCCACCGTACACACACTAAAAAGAGCACATCCACCGCATCAAAAATCAGTATTAATACTGAAAAGCTTCTTACAATCCACTCTTGGACACCATTAGTTTCTAAGAAGTGGTGAATCGTCACATCCTCCTAAATGTTTTTTTTATAGGGGGAGTAGAAAAGGAGTAGTGGGAGGAGGGGGTGATGGGCGTAGTTAGATCAACCTCAAATAATTTGCAGTAGTATTGGTGAAGTGAGTCACAACAAAGTGTTTTTTTGTGACCACCGTCGATGAGTTGAAACGATGCAGATCACGAAAATAGTCCATAATACATAGGGCGTAGTGCATAGGAGGATGAGCTGCCGTCCGTTTTTCCTGATGATATATGGCGAAATACGGCGAAACCTCTTGGTTTGCTCTACGACATAAATAATAAAAGGATATGAACATGAAAAACGCCCTAAGCACTGTCGCGCTAAGTACTTTGGTCGCTCTTGGTTCGTTTGGTGCTCACGCTGCAATCGAAGAAGGCCAATTAACTATCTGGATTAACGGCGATAAAGGCTATAACGGATTAGCAGAAGTTGGTAAACAGTTTGAAGAAGATACTGGTATTAAGGTGACGGTTGCACACCCGGATGCTCTGCAGGATAAGTTCCCTCAAACAGCGTCTACTGGTGATGGTCCTGATATTGTGTTTTGGGCGCATGACCGTTTTGGTGGTTACGCGGAGTCTGGCCTGCTGGCAGAAGTAAAACCGTCGAAAGAAGTTAAAGAAGGTATTATCGACTTTGCATGGGATGCGGTGAGCTATAAAGGTAAGCTTATTGGTTACCCTATCGCAGTTGAAGCACTTTCTCTAATTTACAATAAAGATCTTGTTCCAAATCCGCCAAAGACATGGGAAGAAGTTGCTGAATTAAACGCTAAGCTTGAAAAAGACGGTAAGTCAGCAATTATGTGGAACCTAAAAGAACCGTATTTCACGTGGCCGCTGATGGCTGCCGATGGTGGTTATGCGTTTAAATACACGGCAAATGGCTATGATGTAAAAGACGCGGGCGTTGCAAATCAGGGTGTTGTAGACGCAATGAACTTTGTTAAAGGCCTGGTTGATAAAGGCGTTATTTCTGCAGACATGGATTACTCAGTCTCTGAAGCAGAGTTCAATAAAGGCAATACAGCGATGACTATCAATGGTCCTTGGTCCTGGGGCAATATTGAAAAATCAGGTATTAACTATGGTGTCACTACATTGCCTAAGTTTAACGGCCACTCTTCAAAACCTTTTGTTGGTGTTCTGACTGCCGGCATCAGTACCGCTTCTCCGAACAAAGATTTAGCGGTTGAGTTCATTGAAAACTATCTGCTGACCAATGATGGTCTGCGTAAAATTAATGATGATAAGCCGTTAGGTGCAGTTGCACTAAACTCGTTCCAGCAAGAGCTTGGTAGCGATGCGCGTATCGCGGCGACAATGGACAATGCGATGAACGGTGAAGTAATGCCAAACATCCCTGAAATGAATGCATTTTGGAGTTCTGCGAAAAATGCAATCATCAACATCGTTGACGGTCGTCAAGGTGTTGAAGCCGCTCTGGCTGACGCAGAAAAACAAATGACTAAATAACCTAAACCCTGGATGCTCTAAGCAAGCATCCAGGCTAATTAAGGTTTAGTTTCAATATTTGGGGAGGGTAATGCCTCCCTAGTTTCTTAAGTTTTATTCGCTAGCAGGTTGTTTTATGCAGTCAGTCCAAGGTTCAGAAATGATGTCATCACCAGCAACATCAATTGCCTCTAACAAACGCGCATTGATTAAATGGGTAGTATTAGCCTCTGTGGGGGTTGTGAACGGTTATGCTTCAATTCTTATGTATTCTCGTGGTGAGTCTGCCTTTGCTTTACTTACGCTTACACTTACCGCTTTAGCACTTTATATTTTTGGTAGTAAGAAAACATACGCGCACCGTTATATTTACCCGGGCGTCGCTGGGATGATTTTGTTTATTCTGTTTCCTCTGGCTTACACGGTTAATTTGGCGTTCACGAACTACAGTGCTAAAAACCAGCTTTCTTACGAGCGGGCACAAGCGGTTCTTATGGATAGAACTTATCAGAGTGGTCACAGTTATCCATTTACTCTTTTTGAGACTGACGATGGTTTTCAGATCGCGATTAAAGATGGTGATACTCAATATACGACCGAACCGTTTTCTTTTGCCGAGTCGTTAAGTCCCAAAATGGATCTGAAGCTCGCTGATGAAGTTGTAGGTGAAAAAGCATCGATTAAAACCATTATTAGTCATCGTGGTCAGTTGAGTGACGTTAATCTGCATTTTCCTAATGGTAGTGATATCCGTATGAGTGGGCTGCGCAAGTTTGCTGCGGTTGCTCCTTTGTATACGCTCGGTGATGATGGCGAAACACTGACGAACAATGAGACTGGCGAAGTGCTTCGCCCAAATATGGATGTGGGTTATTACCAGCCGGTCGATGAAAGTGGGCAGTTTGTTGGCTCAACGGTATCACCTGGCTTCGTAGTCTCTATTGGTACACATAACTTTGAACGTGTATGGAAAGATGAAGGTATTAAAGAACCCTTTATTAGTATTTTTATCTGGACGGTTGTTTTCTCGGCACTCACTGTAGCGTTTACGCTTGTGATTGGTTTAGTTCTGGCAAGCATTGTTCAATGGGAAGCGCTGAAAGGCCGAGCGGTTTACCGGGTGCTTCTTATTTTGCCTTATGCGGTACCGGCATTTATCTCAATTCTGATTTTTAAAGGCCTTTTCAACCAAAGTTTTGGTGAAATCAATATGGTGCTGAACTCTATTTTCGGTATCAGTCCTGCCTGGTTCTCGGATCCATTCTTAGCGAAGACGATGGTTCTGATCGTCAATACATGGTTGGGTTTTCCCTACATGATGATCTTATGTATGGGGCTGCTTAAAGCGATTCCGGATGATTTGTATGAAGCTTCGGCGATTGATGGTTCTAACTTTATCAGCAACTTCAACCGCATTACTCTGCCATTGATGATCAAACCAATGACACCGTTATTGATTGCCAGCTTTGCTTTTAACTTCAATAACTTTGTGATGATTCAGTTGTTAACTCAAGGCGGTCCGAACATGATAGGCACCTCTGAGCCAGCGGGCTATACAGACCTACTGGTTAGCTACACTTACCGAATCGCATTTGAAGGTAGTGGTGGTCAGGACTTTGGTCTGGCGAGTGCAATTGCAACACTCATCTTCCTGTTAGTGGGTGGCCTTGCGTTACTCAACCTTCGTTTCACAAAACTTGATCAAGACTAAGGAGACTCACAATGGCAATGGTACAAGGTAAATCATTAAAATACCGAGTGTGGGCAACACATATTGCAATGTGGGCTTTTCTGGCACTGATTATCTTCCCACTCTTAATGGTGGTTGCTATCTCTTTTCGTGAAGGGAACTTCGCAACCGGCAGCATTATTCCAGAAAGCCCTTCTCTGGAGCACTGGAAATTAGCTTTGGGCATCGCGGTAGAAAACGCAGATGGCACGGTGACACCACCGCCATTCCCAGTACTAACCTGGTTATGGAACTCCATCAAAGTCGCGGGTATTTCATCGGTACTGATCGTTGCGTTATCAACCACTTCAGCGTATGCATTTGCTCGTATGAAGTTCAAAGGAAAAACAACCATCCTGAAAGCGATGATGATTTTCCAGATGTTCCCTGCCGTATTAGCGTTGGTGGCATTGTATGCCTTGTTCGATAAACTGGGACAGTATATTCCGTTCCTTGGACTGAATACGCATGGCGGTTTGATTTTCTCTTATCTGGGGGGGATTGCACTGCATGTATGGACGATTAAAGGTTATTTTGAAACCGTTGATAACTCGTTAGAAGAGGCTGCTGCACTGGACGGTGCGACACCATGGCAAGCATTTCGTCTGGTACTTTTACCTTTGTCTGTGCCAATTCTTGCGGTTGTGTTTATTCTCTCATTTATCGCAACAGTGGGTGAGGTTCCGGTGGCATCGTTACTACTTTCTGATGTAAACTCTTATACACTTGCGGTTGGTATGCAGCAGTATCTGTACCCTCAAAACTATTTATGGGGCGATTTTGCAGCGGCAGCAGTATTATCTGCGTTACCAATTACTATCGTATTTTTGCTTGCGCAGCGTTGGTTAGTCGGAGGACTTACGGCCGGCGGTGTGAAAGGATAACAACGATAAGGGCGACTGCAAGGTCGCCCATTTTGTTTTCTCTTAACAATTTGGTTTGGCCGCTGATCAGTTAAGTTGGAAGCATACATTCTGGCGTTACGCATAGCTGGCTGTTAGCTCAATTCCTTACTGTAAATGACTAACAGTTTTTGTAACCATAACCTGAGCCTAGCTCAGGTTTTTTTATGCGTGAAATAGCAATCTAGAGCTCGCGGCTGGACGGAGCACACCCCATATACTGGAGCAGGACAAACAGGCTTTCTTGTTGCAGAGCGACTTTTCTGAACAGATCCGCAAAGGTATCATCGCCACCAAAACAAGTGCGGATGTAGTGATTGATTTCTGAAGGCTGGTAACCCTCTACATAAAGTGTCCGTATCCAATGATATTCAACAGATTTAAGGTCAGAAAGGGTGTGTTCACTTAAAGTAATATCACTGATGGACAGTGCCATGTTGGTCATCTCTAGAGAGTCTATTCAATTTTCCAGCATATTAAATCAAATAAAAATGAAGCTTATATGACAGTGTGCCGTTAAGATGATTAGCAAAGCAATTGTTAGCGACAGAAAAATAGGCTACACATTTATACCTACCCTTAAAACCAGTTTACCGGGGTAAATATCGTCTATGAACTCGCTTAGTCAGCTTAATTACTAGCTCATACGGAATGGTTCCAATATGTTTTGCAACGCGTTCTACGGGTAAATTTTCTCCCCAAAATTCCACTGTATCACCGACTTTATCGGTCGCGTTCGGGCCGAGATTTACGGTGATCATATCCATGGAGACCCGACCAGAAATTGGAACGATTCTGCCATTCACATAAACAGGTGTTCCAGCTGGTGCTGTTCTTGGGTAGCCATCACCATATCCCATTGCGACAACACCGATATACGTATCTTGCTCTGATGTCCAGGTTTCACCATAGCCGACGGGTTGGTTCGCTTTGTGTTTGCGAACAGCAATCAGTTTGGAGTTGAGTGTCATTGCACTGCGTAAACCATGTTGCGTGCCTACTTCATCTTCATTGGGTGAGATTCCATAAAGTGAAATCCCTGCACGCATATAATCCAGATGAGAGTCAGACCAGTAGAGGATCCCCGCTGAGTTTGCCAGTGTTTTCGGCCCCGGGAACTCTGCGGTTTGTTCAAGAAATAGTTTGATTTGCTTTTGCGTGGTTGGTGAAGAAAAATTATCAGCACAACTAAAGTGACTCATGAAACCAACCGGTCCGGATAGCTTTTCCGTCGCTTCAATTTGTGTCACATAATCTTCGAGCTCACAAGGCTGAACGCCTAATCGGTGCATGCCAGTATCAAGCTTTAACCAAACCGACAATGGTTTGGCAACCTTAGCCTGTTTAAGATCTTCAAGCTGTTCTTTACAGTGAATTGTGGTTTGGAAATTCTGCTCTGCTGCTATTGTTAAATCCTGCTGGCAGAAACAACCTTCTAAAAGCAAGATTGGCTGAGTGATCCCGGCACTGCGCAATTCCTGCGCTTCTTCAATTCGGGAAACCGCGAACATATCCGCTTGTGGTAACGACTGTGCGGCTTTAATTGCATTATGACCGTAAGCATCACCTTTGATGACGGCAACTACGGATTTATTGCCACATTTACTTTTTAATAAATCGTAGTTATCACTAAGAGCTTGCAGATTGATAACGGCTTCTGCTGTGATCATTGAATCTTCCCTAATTTAAATATTCCGTCCGTTGTACTCAGTGACAAGATATGGATTAGAGCCTGTATCATACTGAGTAATTGTTGTTTCTCCAATAAGGACGAGTCAGCCTCTGGTAAATATCCTTTCTGATTGAGAAAGCAACAACCAGACCAAAGCAAACTCAGCATACCGGTTAGTAAAACAAATGTTGTTGCACCTGTATAAGAATAAATACTCCGGCACATTTTTACTTTCTGATGATTGATCTAATTTGAATTCTTTGAAGTGGTATATTCTTATTTTGTTTAATTTATAAGAATAAAATGCCGCTGTCAGATTTTGGGTTATCCCGCGAGATAAAACGGTGGGTGGTTGTTTATGCAGATATTAAGCGGATTATGAACAGATTATGCACCATTTTGGGCATGTTAAGCCCAAATAAGGGCAAGTATTAACAAGACACAGCATTGGCGAAGCATAGTTTTGAGTTTTATATTGATGATGATCACAAAATGGAATTGTCTGTTTATTTGTGAATCTGTGAAATAATTTTCTGATTAAAGTTTTACTTGTTGTTTTAGATAAGACCCACACTCAGTTTGATGACAAGATAATATTTCAAGTGATAAC
>Ga0075011_10002180_pt1 | contig 10642 bp, 9 predicted proteins | sample TARM_MetaG_T_14_FD_72354 | JGI IMG/M metagenome (GOLD analysis project Ga0075011, IMG submission 72354) | Freshwater microbial communities from Pennsylvania, USA, analyzing microbe dynamics in response to fracking - TARM_MetaG_T_14 | ecosystem: Environmental > Aquatic > Freshwater > River...
AAAGATAATCATGCATCGGCGCGGGTTCTTGAAAAGTGCGGCTTCAGGCTTGAAGGCTTACTCAGGCAACAATTCAAAATGGGTGAAAACTGGCTCGATGAATCGGTCTTCGGTTTACTCGCCGATGAAAGACGTCTCTAGCCAAATTATCTTCAGCGAATTTTGTGCGGTGCTGGTATAATGCCGCAGGTTTATTTTTAGAAGGCGTGTATTAAGTGGCGCAAATTAATCAATTAGCTTTGCATTCTGGCGAAGATTTCATTGAATTGTACAAAGTATTAAAAGTGCAGGGCATGAGCAATGCCGGCGGCGAAGCCAAGCATTTTATCGAGGAAGGTCAAGTCACAGTGAACGGTGAAGTTGAAACTCGTAAACGTAAAAAAATTATTGCGGGCGATATCGTCAGCTTTAATGGTGAATCAGTTCAAATCATTGCGGCAGAATAAGCCTGAAACAGTGGAGCAAGATATGCAATTTCCAGATGATGACAATGGTAAAATGCTGGCCGCAATGGCTGAAGCAGGAATCGATTTAACAAAAGAGTTAGATGTTGATTTCTTTTTGGTTTTTGATGACCAACGTGATGCTGAAACGGCGTTAGAAGAACTCACAAATTCTGACTTGCAAGGCGAGCTTGAGCTTAATCTTAATGATGAGCTGGGCAAGTGGGAAATCATTGTTTGCCTCAATATGGTGCCTGATTACGACACTTTGGTTGAGCAAGAAGTCATGTTGAATGATTTTGCCGCTGAATTCGGTGGCATGACCGACGGTTGGGGCGTAATGCAACACCAAGACGGTGATGACGAGTTTATGGAAGATGATGACCATGACCATGAGCATGTCCACGGTGCTCATTGCAATCACTGATGCTGATTTGCTTTGACCTTTGAGTCTAAAAAACCACCTTCTTGGTGGTTTTTTATTGCCGTTTTTTTGCGCCCATTTGTTGCACTTGTTTTCAGCACTTCATAGTCTCATTTGTCACATAGAGCGTTATTGCAGCTTGCTGAAACTGCGACATTCCAAATGTTGTTTAGTGGCGATAAGGCGCAAACACTTCTAATAACCAGTCGATAAAGGCTTGGGCTTTTAACGGCAAGCTAGGAGATTTGGGTGTGAGCAGGTAATAGCGATAGGGGCTGGTGAAAGGGGCGTCGAAGGGGATGACTAAGCTGCCGTTTGCCAATTGCTCTTCGATAAAAAATCGCGGAATAAGCGCTGCCCCCATGCCACTGGCGGCGGCTTGGCTGAGCATGTAAAAATGCTCAACGCCAAAGGTTTGTGCTTGGGTGAGTGTTAAGCCCACTTTTTCTGCCCAATATTCCCACAGTTCGGGTCTTGTAGTGTGTTTCAGTAAGGTAACATGATTGATATCTTCGATATTTTGCAGTTTTGGCGCTAACGAAGGCGCGCAAACCAAACACAAATCCTCATCCATCAGTTTGATATAATTCGCACCCTTAGGAATAGCTGTGCAGCTGCGAATCGCAATATCATAACGGCCTTGGCTAAAGTCCACGGCAAAGTCACCAATCGACAAATCGACATAAAGGTGCGGATGGCGGGACTTAAACTGCTCCATTCTCGGAATGAGCCAATTAATGGTTAAGCTTGGCAGCACATTGATGGCTAAGGTTTGTGGCTTAGAAGGCTGGCGGCGTAGGTCACTCGTTGCACTCGACAGGGTTTGCAGCGCGGCTTGGACATGGGGCAAATAGCGCTTGGCTTCATCGGTTAAACTGACTTTTTTATGTAAGCGCACAAAAAGCGCAAAACCTAAATAATCCTCTAATACTCGGATTTGTTTACTGACCGCACCATGGGTGACATGCAGCTCCTTGCTGGCTAATGTCATGCTCTGCAAGCGTGCAGCCGCTTCAAAAGCACGGAGGGAATTAAGTGGCGGCAGTTCGGTCAACATTTGATGTCCTACAGTTGGGTAATTCGAACAGGATTACAGATTTTGTGTGAGTTTAACTCACGCAATGACGACAATAACTCCTTTGCGTTTATTTGGCAAACGCAGTCTAATGCCCAGCAATCACTCCTTTTTTTATCAGAAGAATAATAAATCATTATGGAATTTGAACTGACGCTACAAATCGCTGCGATACTTTTTGCCGTCGCTATGGTGGCAGGTTTTATCGACGCTATCGCCGGTGGCGGTGGCTTGTTGACGATTCCTGCACTCATGTGGGCTGGCTTGCCGCCTGCGGTTGCCTTAGGCACAAATAAGCTGCAGGCCTGTGGCGGCAGTTTTTTTGCGAGCTTGTACTTTATCCGTAAAGGACTCGTGGATCTTAAATCCGTAAAGTTAGCCTTGATCTGTGCGTTCATCGGCGCGGCATTAGGCACTATTCTCGTTCAACTCGTCGATACCAAAGTGCTGGAATTAATGTTGCCATTTTTTATTTTGGCAATTGGTTGTTACTTCTTATTTTCGAAAAAGATTTCTGAAGACGATAAGCATCAAGTGCTGACACCTACCGCGTTTGCGTTCACTGCCGCCTTAGGTGTGGGATTGTACGATGGTTTTTTTGGTCCTGGCACTGGCAGCTTTTTTGCGCTGGCGTTTGTATCGTTAGCAGGTTTTGGTTTGGCTAAGGCTACGGCTCACGCGAAACTACTTAATTTCTCAACCAACATAGCTTCGCTGATCTTCTTCGCCTTGGGCGGCAAAGTGATTTGGTTATTGGGGTTGGTCATGCTCGCAGGACAAGCGATTGGCGCAACTTTGGGTTCTCGTCTGGTTGTGACCAAAGGCACGAAGATCATCAAGCCGCTCGTTGTGACTATGTCACTTGCCATGAGCTTTAAACTCCTCGCAACGCAATATCACTTATTCTAATTGATTGTTTCTTATCAATAAGCGCAGCCTTAAACAGCGGATTGGTTAATCTTAGCGCTTAAGCTTAAGCTTAAGCTTAAGCTTAAGCTTAAGCTTAAGCTTAAGTTAATTTATCTTATCTTATCTGAGTGACGTTCACCTTGGCTCATAAGTTTAGCTGAGGTGGATATCGCTTAGAATATCCTCTAAAGATGACTGCAACGTCTCTTCCTGCTTTGCAATAGGTGTACTCTTTCAAGGTTTTTGAATAGTATAACCTGTCAATTTTAATGCACTTTTTAGGCTTCTCATTTTTCTATGTGCATTTAAACGCTATGTCTTTATTTAATACGATTTAACCCGATTTGCATGCGTGCAGTGTCTAGCTCGTCTGCCTTATTTTTGCGTTGATGTACCGGCACATACGCTCAGGTTTAGCGCTATCACTTCTTTAAAAGAGCGATTATGAAATTTATCCACACCTCGGACTGGCACATAGGTCGTCAGTTACACAATCAGTCATTACTGGATGATCAAGCCTTTGTGCTCGAGCAAATTATTGCATTAGCAGATGAGCATAAGGTGGATGCTGTGATTGTGGCGGGGGATATTTATGACAGATCGATTCCGCCAGCAAACGCGGTTGCGCTGTTAGATGATGTGCTCAACCGTTTAGTACAGGATTTAGGCCTGCAAGTGATTATGATTGCCGGTAATCACGATGGCCACGAGCGTTTGGGATTTGCAGCAAAACAAATGGCGGCAAGTGGCTTATATATTGTGGGGCCCTTGAGTGCTGACATTCAGCCTATTACATTGTCGAGTACAAGTGGTGATGTGGTTTTTTATCCCTTGCCTTACGCTGAACCTGCAACAGTTCGCCAAGTGTTTGAGTGTGAGGCATCGAGCCACGAAATGGCTATGGATGTATTGCTGGAAAAAGTGCGCCAGCACGATAGCCAAGGCTTACCCAAGGTGGTGATAAGCCATTGCTTTTTGGATGGCGGCAGCGAATCCGAATCAGAGCGGCCGCTCAGTATTGGTGGCGCCGATAAAATATCGCCAAAGCTCTTCACTGAGTTTGATTATGTCGCCCTTGGACATTTACACGGACCGCAATACAAAGGCGCCGAGCATGTGCGTTACTCTGGATCGATTTTGAAGTATTCCTTTAGTGAACAACATCAACACAAGTCGGTGACCTTAGTTGAACTGGGCACGCAAACGCCGATTAATATCCGTTTATTGCCGTTAACGTCGATGCGTGATGTCCGCATCTTAGAAGGGGAGTTAGACACTTTACTCGCCCAAGGTAAAACGGATGCAAAGCGTGAGGATTACCTTATGGTCAGGCTTCTCGATAAACATGCCATTTTAGACGCTATGGGCAAACTTAGGGCCGTCTACCCTAATGTGCTGCATTTAGAGCGGACAGGCCTGATGGCGGGGCAGCAACAGGTCGCCTTGAGCCGGGATCATATCAAAAAAGGCGAGATGGACATGTTCTGTGATTTTTTCTCCCAGGTGTCTGGCGAGTCATTGACGCAAGCACAGCAAGCCGTGATGGATGACCTCCTGACTAAGCTACACAATGAGGAGCGCCAAGCATGAGACCCCTTAGCCTTTCAATGTCAGCCTTTGGTCCCTTTGCATCGACTCAGACACTTGATTTTACCGCCCTTGGAACCAATCCGTTATTTCTCATCAACGGGCCCACAGGCGCGGGCAAGACGACCTTGCTCGATGGCATTTGTTTTGCGCTCTATGGCAAAACCACAGGTAATGAGCGTGAAGGCAGCCAAATGCGCTGCGATATGGCCGACGATAGTTTACTAACAGAAGTCACTTTCAGTTTTCAGCTCGGCAGTAACAGCTATCGTATTCGCCGGGTGCCAGAGCAAGACAGAGTTAAGAAAAGCGGTGACGGCTCGACAGTGCAAAAGCCCGAAGCGCAGCTCTATAAAATTGACGCCGATGGCAATGAAAGCTTATTAGTTGCCAGCAAAGTGTCCGAGGCCACCGCTGAGATTGAAGCTTTGACTGGGCTCGATGTGGAGCAGTTTCGCCAAGTGATGGTATTACCTCAGGGTAAGTTTCGCGAATTATTAATGGCGGACTCTAAAGCGCGCGAGCTGATATTTAGTCAGTTATTTCAAACGCATATTTATCGTCGGATTGAAGATACCTTAAAAAATAATGCTGCCGATATCAGCGCCTTAGTGAAAGAACAACGCAGCCGCCGCGATGGTATTTTACAAAGTGCGGGCTTAGCATCCGATGACGAGCTTAGCAATGAATTAGCCAAGCTCACACCTGAACTTGCGCTCGCTCAAAGTGCCAAGGAACAAGCATTACAGCAGCAACAATTAATCATTAAAGCCAGCGATGCCGCCCAGCATCTACTGGCTGAATTTGCGCAGTTTGATACCTTAACTCAAACCGCAGCAGCGCTCGAGGCGCAGCAAGAAAGTATCGTCGCGCAAACCCACAAACTGAACTTAGCTAAACAAGCGCAGCGTTTAGCGCCTATGGTTGAGGTGTTTTTAGCCCGTGAACAAGAAGCACAAGCCGCCAATCTCGCCTTTAGTCATGCGCAAACGGCACTGACTCAGGCCAAGCAAGCCTTTGATGATGCCGAGCTCAAAGCGCAAGACTTGCCCGTATTGGAAGCGTCGCTACTGGAACAGGAACAAGCCAAACAGCAACTGAATGCGCTGGGGCCGCAGCTTAGGGAACTGGATAGACTCAATAAAACTCTCGATCAAGAGCAAGCGCAGTTAGTTAGGGCTAAAGCACAGCTTCAGATCAGTAAAAATGAGTTAACCGCCGCAACCCAAAAACGCCGTGAACTGGAATCGGCTTTGCCACCATTGCAGGCCAATAGCGACACTCGCCTCTCATTGCAACAGGCGCATCAGCAGCAACAGCAGTTATTGTCGACTTATCAGCAATGGCAACAAGTGGCGGCAAGGGTATCGTCGACAAAGGCAAAACTTGCCAATGCGAAAGCACAAGGGCAACAACTCAATGCTGAGCATCAGCAAGCACAGGTTGCGCATAAAGCCCTATTATTGACTTGGCACCAAGGACAGGCAGCCATTTTAGCGCGGCAATTACAGCAAGATGAACCTTGCCCTGTCTGTGGCAGCCAAATCCATCCGCAGCCAGCACAGAGCCAAGAGCCGCTCCCAAGTGATGAAGCGCTGCAATTGGCCCAAGACGCTGAAACGACGGCCCAAGATATCCTGAGCAAAGCCAGAGCGGAATACCGTGGATTACAAACACAGCTAGAAACCTTGCAGCAACAAGCGCAAGATCTCGCGGCCCAATTGGGTACTGCGGTTGATATTTCTCAAGATCAACATGCGCATACCTTGTCGCAATATGCTTTTTCCCTCACGCAAGCTGAGCAAGCTCATCAAGATTTGCAGCAGTTACAGCAAGAAATTGTCTTGTTGCACGCGCAGGAAACGCATCTGCAACAAAAGCTGGAGCAAGGACAAACACACGATAGTGCGCTGCAATCTAAAGTGGATTTATTGCAGGGGCAGTTGGCGCACATGCAGCAAAGCGTCCCACCTGCGCTTGCAACGCTTGAGGCATTAACCGCAGCAATCACGCAAAACCAGCAACAGATAAGCCAGATTAAACAGCAGATTGCTGACGTGAGGGCGCTTCAGCAACAAACAGGGCAAACCTTTGTTGCAGCTAAAGCTGCATTGAATGGTGCCGAAAATACCGCTGAGGCGGCATTAGTTCAGCAAACGCGTGCCCAGCAGCAACTCAATCAGCAATTAGTCGCAGCGGGATTTACCGACCAACAGGCCTTATTTGCGGCCATGCTGGATGAAGAGCAACTGCATGCATTAGCCAGCGAGATTGAGGCTTACCAGCAGCGCAGTGCTTTGACCAAGGCGCAGTGCGAGCAGTTAGCGCTGAGGCTCAAAGATAAAGTGCCACCCGATAGCATTAAGCTCGCTGCCGAGCTTGAGTCGGCACAGCAAGCATTATACGCAGCAGAGCAGGCATGGCAGCTGCTTCACACTCGCACAGTACTACTGACCCAAACTCAAACCCAGCTCAGTATTGCAGATACGAAAGCTAAGGCGTTAGACGATGAATATGCAGTTATCGGCACGCTTGCCGATGTGGCTAATGGGAAAACAGGCAATAAGATCAGTTTGCAGCGTTTTGTATTAAGCGTACTGCTCGACGATGTGTTACTCGAAGCGAGCCATAGGCTGCATCTGATGAGTAAGGGACGTTATCGCTTGCTGCGCAAGGAAGATAGAGCAAAGGGCAACAAGGCGTCTGGGCTCGAGTTAGAAGTGGAAGATGCCTACACCTCAAAAGTGCGCCCTGTGGCAACCTTAAGCGGCGGCGAAAGTTTTATGGCGGCCTTGTCCATGGCGTTAGGGCTATCCGATGTGGTGCAAGCTTATGCCGGGGGGATCAAACTCGACACCTTATTTATCGATGAAGGCTTTGGCAGTTTAGACCAAGATTCATTGGAATTGGCGATTCGAACCTTGATGGATCTGCAGTCTTCGGGCCGCATGATAGGTGTGATCTCGCACGTTTCTGAGATGAAAGAGCAGATAAATACTCGCATCGACATCAATAAAACCTCACATGGGAGCGAAATGACGATAGTTTTACCTTAGTCGCTCGTTCTCTCAGAATCCAATAAATAACCTGCTGTTTTGTATATGTTATTTATTGTGACTCTTGCGTGTTTAACATTAGGATAATGTGCGCAAACTGAGTTGAAAATGCCAACTGGCGCATGTTTCTTGTTAATAGTCAGGTAAAAGTACGAAATAGCATTTGTCATAATGGGATTTTTGGGATAAGTTGGAAAAAATTCGGGCTTCCCTCATAGGGACTGGTTCAAAAATAAAACGCAAAGTTAACGAAAGGTGAAAAGCGTTGCAGACAGGCAAACCCAACTTTATCAACTTATCGCAAACCCGTTTGCAGAACTTATCATCGACTCAAAAAAACATTCTATTAATGGGTGGTTTATTGATTGGCGCTGCTATGTTAATGCCGAATAATGGTCATGTTGTGCCAACTGCTCAGCGTATCCCTGTTGCCCTCGATATTGAAAATATTCTCCCCCAAGTTTCTGAACCTGAACTCCAAGATCAAGCAACCCTTATTAATAACGCTCCACAGTTTGAGCGAATTATCGTTTCTGGTGATACCTTAAGTGGGTTATTTTCGAAAGCGGGTGTTGATCAGCAGACCATGTATAAGGTGTTAGAAGCTGATTTAAATATTTTGGCACTTGATACCTTATTGCCTGGTAACAGAATGCAATTTTGGCTCGATAACGAAGGCCAATTACAGAAATTAGAACTTTATTTTAACGCTGCTCGCCAAGTGGTGTTTACACGCTATGAAGACGGCAGTTTTAATGTTGAAGAAGTCAACGTTGAAGGCGTTTGGCAAAATCGTATTATATCTGGCGATATTAAAGGCTCATTTTACGTCTCTGCACAAAAAATGGGTTTAGCTGCGGCAGACATTCAGCGGATTGAAGATTTACTCAAAGAAAAATTGAATTTCGCCCGTGATTTACGCGTTGGCGATAAATTCTCTGTTTTGGTAAATGATCAATATGTTGAAGGTGAAGCGACGGGCAGTAGCCAAATTTTAGGCGTGAGTATTAAAACTGGTCGTTCTGAAATTAGTGCATTTCAATATACTGACGGCAGTTATTACGATGCCAAGGGCCAGAGTTTAGTACGTGCGTTCCAGCGTTATCCATTAGCTAAACAACCCCGCATGAGTTCCCGTTTTAATCCATATCGTAAGCATCCTATTACTGGCCGTATTTCACCCCATAACGGAACCGACTTTTCAGTGCCAATAGGCACTAAAGTGATTGCTCCTGGTGATGGTGTTGTTAGTTTAGTGACTGATCACCAGTTCGCTGGTAAGTATATTGTGATTGACCACGGTGGTAAGTATCGTACCCGTTACCTGCATTTATCTAAGGCGCTTGTGCGTAAAGGTCAGCGAGTGACTCGAGGCCAAGTGATTGCTTTATCAGGTAATACTGGTCGTTCAACTGGTCCACACTTACATTATGAATTCCATATCAATGGTAAACCTGTTGACCCGTTAAAAGCGGATATTCCTATGTCTAGCAAGTTAGCGAATCAAGACTTACGCACATTTACCAATATGGTGAAGAGTCGTGAAGCTATGATGAACCTTGGCTAATAGAACTAAGTCTCGCCAAGTCTGAATAAACGAGAGTACTGGCTTTTCTTGAAGAGTTTACCAATGCCGATGAAATGCAAATTTCATCGGCATTTTTGTTTCCATCATTCTTCTTGTTGTAGATATTTTTCTGCTATCACAAGTATTCTTACAAGTTGTAAGGAAGCTTTAAATTTATTCGATCCGCAGTACTAGCGATATACACAGAAGGGGATAAATATAGCGGATGTGGTGAGCTTCAGTTAGGGTGTTATAGCGAGTTATTCTTTTGACTGTTAAGAGACTCAATTTGGCAGCTGATGACCTTTAAAGTAACTAGCACTCTTTATTAGGGACTGAACAGAACTAAATACCTAGCGTTAAATAGCGTCTATCAGCTTGCTTGGCGTCTTTGCATCACTTTTAATGCACACTTACACAGTTTACCTTTTAGAGCGGGACAGCCACCGCAGGGAGACTTTTTAAAAGGACGTAATGCAAAGCTGTGTTCTGTGGGTAAAGGAGTGAGCCGAGTAATCATAGTTGATGAAAATGTTGCATCATTAGCGGCAATAAACTTAGCCTTTGCTAGTTTTAACTGTTTCTTGAGTGCGGATTTATTGCTATGGGCAAATTCTTGCTGTGAAATGTGCTTCGTGAGTAATTTGGTTAGGTGTTTGCGCTGAGCTTTTTTATTCGTCAAAGATTTATCAGTCAGGGTGTTCAGATGAGATAAGGATGGAATCGCTTTTCCTGAATTTGAAACAGATCTCGCCTGTGTTTTGAGTAACTTTTTAGCTTGTTTTTTACACCACTTGCTCAAAACTTTATCGATATTCTGTTTTGTCATTGTCGTTACTGAGTTCTGCAGCCTGAGATACTTCAATATTCTAAATGAAAACTATTATCAGTCAAGTTGTGAGCGAAAAATATACTAAGGTCAAGTGTCGGCTTTATCTGCGGAATAAGGGGATATGTTGGCGTCGATACAGGTCAATAATAAGCGTAAATCAAATTCAAACTGGTGATAATCCGGCTCCATATGAGTACACAAATTATAGAAAGCCTTGTTGTGATCTTTTTCTTTTAAATGGGCTAATTCGTGTACGACAACCATACGTAATAAAGGCTCTGGTACGCGTTTTAAACGTGAAGAGATGCGAATTTCGTTCTTAGCTTTGATTTTATTGCCTTGAACTCGCGCGACATAGGAATGTAAGCCAAGTGCATGATGACTAATGTTAATTTTGTCATCAAAGATCACTTTCGAGAGTGGTGACGACTGGCGTAAAAATTGGTTTTTAATCGCTTGGGTGTAGTCGTACAGCGCTTTATCGCTGCGAACGCTATGTATGACAGGATGACGTTTCAACAGTAGCTTGGGTAATGTGCCAGCATCGAGATGTTGCTGTACCTGCTGTTGGATATCTCGGCTGTAACCGCTTAAGTATTTTAATGGATTCATAGGGAATTTGGCTCCGAATGACTTCGGAGCCGTCATCGCATTACTTAAACTTTGCCGAAAATACGGCGATTTTGCTGGGCGTAAGCGGCTTCAAAAGCTAACTGCTGCACTTTTTTAAGATCTAAACTATCGAAATC